>OBLI01004024.1_pt1 | contig 10813 bp, 7 predicted proteins | sample 1519701 | NCBI WGS metagenome assembly OBLI01 (sample SAMEA3663005, study PRJEB22513) | pig gut metagenome | biome: pig gut; feature: pig-associated habitat; material: faeces | place: France | collected 2012 | reverse complement strand
GCTCCCAGACCATAGTATGAAGAACCAGCTACCACGTTATTCGAAGAACTTTCAAAACCAACGTTAGCTGTACCAGAACCTAAAAATACATTATTCGTAGAGGTTCCTGTATTCATTTCTGTACTAAGAGAGCTTGAACCAATAGCAACAGTATTAGCAATACTACTGTTTTCAAACTTACCAGTATTAGCACCCAACAAAACAGAATGAGATGCTTTACCATACATATTTGAATTTCTACCAACAGATACAGTATTTTGTGGTGCGCCTTTAGTTAATGAATTTGCACCAATCACGGTATTATTCAAAAGTTTTGAAGTAACTTGAGATAACGCTCCCATACCTGCAACAGTGTTATTTTCAGAATCTTGCTTTAAAACTAAATTGTAATTATTATCTTTATTACCTTGGAGTCTACCGACTGTCATCAAATTGCCTTTATTGTCGAACGTAAACACACCAGTCAAAGCACCAATACCTGCATCAGCACCATATCTAAATTGAATTTGATTTTGATATGGTTTAGCTTTTACATAAACTTTCGAATATGGAGACATGTTCACTGAAATATCGTTTGGTTCCAAACCAACTAATGCGGCAGAAGTATAAGCCGGCACTCCGGAATCATAAAAAGCATCTTCTTGATCATCTTGCTTTACGTACATCCAAACAGGTTCATTCGCAGTAGAACCGCCCTCTCTACGCTTAGTAAATATCGGAGCTAAAGCAGCGAATAAAACCGCTACAATTACCAATACTATCAATAATTCTGTCAGCGAGAAAGCCTTTAGCCTTTTTATAAATGAAATCATCCTCATCAAACTCCAAATACTATAATCAATTATAGTATTAATTATACCACATACGAGTAAGCTTTTCAATATTCTTCACACATTTAGTAAAAAAACTAACAATAGCTTAAATAGTTAAATTCCCCAAGAATTACAAAACTTTACATACCTTCATAGTTTAATATGCTAATATCTTATTATGAGTACAAAAAATATCAAATGGATAATGTGTATACTGATTATTATCGGGAATTTCCTTGGGATGTTAGACTCAAGTACGGTAAATCTTGCTCTATATCCAATTGCACAAGGGTTACATGTAAACCTAACAGAAGTTCAATGGGTAATAATTGCATATATGCTTGTACTCACTGTATTTTTACCATTTTTTGGAAAACTCGGTGATATATTTCCTAAAAACAAAGTTTACAGTGCAGGATTTTTAATATTTGCAATCGGTGCAATTCTAAACTCAACGGCAGATAATTTCTACACATTATTAGCTTACCGATGTATTGAGGCATCCGGAGCATCTATTATGATAGCAAATGGACCTGCCGCTATTGCGACTCTTTTTCATGGAGAAGCCAGAGGAAAAGCACTTGGTATAAATGCCTGTATCGTTGCTATTGGAGGAATGAGCGGTCCTGCAGTCGGAGGTTTTTTAATCAATACTTTTGACTGGCATGCAATATTTCTACCATCAGTTCCAATCGCCCTAATAGGAGCTTATTTATCTTATAAACTACTCCCAAAATTCACTAAGAAAAAACAATTCAAATTTGATTACAGAGGTTTTATATATTTTTCAATCGCACTATTTGCGCTACTACTTGCAATCTCAGAAGGACACACATGGGGTTGGAAATCTCTGAAAATAATAACACTAGGTATCATGACATTGATATTTGGCGGTCTGTTCTACTTTAGAGACAGCAAAATCAATTATCCGCTAATCAATTTTAAAATGTTTAAAATCAAGACATTTACATTTGGAAATATTGCAGTAATGACATCTTACATGTGCATGTTCACAAATGGCATTCTATTACCGTTATTTTTGCAAGAAATCGTAAAATACAATGCATTTTTAACAGGTTTGCTAATTTTACCTTATTCAATCGCATCATCTGCTGTAGCACCTTTTGCTGGAAGTTATGCAGGTAAAAACGGAAGTCGAGGTTTGACAATAGCAGGACCATGTATTTATATTTTAGCCCTTGTGATATTTACAACATTTAATCCGTCTACACCTATGTGGGAAATAGTTTTAGCATCAGTAATAATGGGAATCGGTAACGGATGTTTTCAATCACCTTCAAATAACGCAATCATCACATGTGTAAACAAAGATGAACTCGGTATTGCTAGTGGAATACTATCCCTTTCAAGAAATCTCGGAAATATTTTAGGAGTAGCTGTTACAATTACATTATTCGACAGTTTTAGAAACCTTTTAATAGAAGAAGGAACAAAATATCAAACAGCATTTTTAACTTCATACCACTGGACAATGTGCTTTGGTATAGCTTTTGGTCTAACTTGTTTAATTTGTTCTGCTATTGCGTACACCCCAGAAAAATCATAGCAAAATATATTTTCAGATGTTTTATATCCTAAAGAAGGACAAAAAACATGATAAAACTAAGATTCACACCAAAGGAAATGAATGACCCTAACAAGGCTTTTAACATTTTTCAAAATAAAGTAATTTCCATCTCAAAAAAGAAAGAAGAAGTCGACGTAAAATCATTTTACGCACAGCTTGCAGGACTTGGTGATAGATTTGAAGAATGTTCTCAACGCGAAGTCATGAATAAAAATTCCAAAAGACTTGCGGAAACTTTAGTAAGCTTAGGAAACGGAAAACTTGCAGGAGTTATTTACAGCTTTTTAATAAAACTTAATCACAACAAACCATCCCAAGTAGAGCAGTTGGCATATAACGGACTTGCGATTGCGAAAAGATTCAATGACCCTGTCCATATTATGGCAAGATGTGAAGATTTGAATAAAATATATTCAATAACAGAACCTCAAGGACAAAAGCGTTTACGACTTTTGTATGATGAAAAAAGAGCATTAAGTACAATTTGCAAAAATTATGACAAAGCGCAAGAAAGATTTATGTCAATCACTCGAAAAATGAAACCGCTAGGTACTTATCAACGATTACTTTGTCATGTAAAAATCAGAATTGCAAGAGCTGAAAAAAGAACAAATCCAAATCAAGCAATTTATGAGCTTGAGACAGCCAAAGAAATTGCAAACGAACTAAAATCCGAAAAACTGTTAAAAATTATTAACAGCGTAATGGAAGATATTACTAAATAAGCAAACAAATTAATATAATGTAAATAATATTGAAATTATAATTTTTCTGATTTATTATAAAAGTGTAAAAAGTACACTAAAATAAATATATGAATGGTAGGGAATGTATGACTTGTAACGAAAATATAAGAAATATCGCGATTATTGCCCACGTTGACCACGGTAAAACTACATTGGTTGACTGTTTGCTAAAGCAAGCCGGTGTTTTTCGTGAAAATCAACACGTAGAAGAACGTGTATTAGACAGTAACGATTTGGAAAGAGAACGTGGAATCACGATTCTTTCTAAAAACATTTCAATTGATTATAAGGGTACAAAAATCAACGTAGTAGATACTCCTGGCCACGCGGACTTTGGTGGTGAAGTTGAACGTGTTTTAGGCATGGTTGATGGTGCGTTATTAATTGTTGATGCTGCAGAAGGTCCAATGCCACAAACGAGATTTGTATTATCTAAAGCTCTTGAACTTGGTTTAAAAATTATTGTTGTAATTAACAAAATTGATAAACCTGCAGCCGAACCACTAACTGCATTGGACAAAGTTTTTGATTTATTTACGGAATTAACAGACAGGGAAGATTTAATTGACTTTCCTTTCATTTTTGCCAGCAGTTTAAACGGTTTTGCAATAAAAGACCTTGAAGATGAGAGAAAAGATATGGTACCTCTATTAGATAGCATTATCGAAAATATTAAAGCACCTGAGGGGGATGAAAACGAACCGTTCCAATTCAGAGCAACAACGCTTGACTACAATGAATATGTTGGAAGAATCGTAATTGGTAGAATTGCACATGGTAAAATCAATTCACAAGACCAAGTTTGTGTAATTCACGCTGATGGCAGTCAAGAAAGAGGAAAAGTGGTTAAGCTTTTCGGATTTAAAGACTTAGGCAGAGTTGAAATTGAAAGTGCATCCGCAGGTGATATTGTTGGTATTGCAGGTTTTGCAGATATTCAAATTGGAGAAACAATTTGTGACCCTGTCAATCCAAAAGCACTTCCGCTTATAAAAGTTGACGAACCTACATTACAAATGAATTTCTCAGTAAATGACAGCCCATTTGCAGGTACTGAGGGTAAATTTGTAACATCAAGACAAATCAGAAAACGTTTATACAGCGAACTTGAAAAGAACGTAAGTTTAAGAGTTGAAGACACTGATTCTACAGACTGCTTTAAGGTTTCAGGTCGTGGCGAACTTCATTTGAGTATTCTTATAGAAACAATGAGACGTGAAGGTTACGAATTTGCGGTATCAAAACCTGAAGTAATCTATAAAACTATCAACGGAGAACACTGCGAACCTTATGAAAACTTAATTATTGATGTTCCTGAAGAATATGCCGGTAGCGCAATTGAAAGATTATCAGCAAGAAAAGCTGAAATGAAGGATATGCAAACTTCAAAAGGAAGAACTAATCTTACATTCCACATTCCTGCAAGAGGACTTATCGGTTTCAGAAGTGAATTTATCAGAATGACAAGAGGTGAAGGTATTATGTACCACACATTCCTTCACTACAGACCTTATGCAGGCGATATTCCTCGTCAAAGAAGTGGGTCAATTATCGCATTTGAACAAGGAGAAGCAATTCCTTACGCTTTAGCTCAATTTGAAGATAGAGGTGTATTCTTTATCACTCCAAAAACTAAAGTATATAGAGGAATGATTATCGGAGAATGCAACAGACCACAAGACATCCAAGTAAACATCTGCAAAACTAAAAAGCTTACAAACATGAGAAGTTCAACAGCTGATGTTATGGTAACACTTCAAGCCCCTAAAATTTTATCTCTTGAAGAAGCTCTTGAATACTTGGGAGATGATGAATTGCTTGAAATTACTCCTGAAAACTTTAGATTACGTAAAGCAGACTTAACAAGAAAAATCTATAACTAATAACACTAAATAAATATGAAAAACCCTGAGTTCTTCACTCAGGGTTTTCTATTTAGAAAATATTTTTAATGAAAATTACTCAATAAATTTACCTTCAAACAAATCCATAACCATATTCACTCCATCTGAGTGATAAGAATCTGTTGCATGTTTCTTTTTCGATGGAGCGGCTTGCTGAACATTTAAGGTATCAACCGCCTCTTGGATTTCCTCGTTTTTTAGTTGAGGTTTTGGCACAAACTTTTTTACAGGAGTTTGTGCAGGGGCAGGCTTGTCATCATCTGCAGATGTACTACCTTGTTGTTCTTTTCGGATTGCCTCATCACCTGATTCCGGAGCTCGGACAATAACTTTTGAAACAGTTTTACCAAACACAGCATTTGATGCATCTACAATAAAGCCATGTTTTGAGCCTTCCGGACCAAATTGTTTTAACCAACTTTGGTTTTTTATTGAAATAATAACTTCATCCGATGTAATTTTTACAGGAATAGCCTGTTGTTTCAAAATTGCACGAGAAGGGAAACTTGAAATATTTTCAAGTAATTTTGCCCACAAACCCTTTAAAGAATCAGAAGGTGCAGATTTTGACATAGGTACAGGTTCTGATAAAACTTCATCCTCAGTATGTGCAACCTTTTGTGGCTGTGATACTTCTTTTTGAGGGTGAATAGACTCAGAATTTTGCTCTATTGGTTTAATAGATGGACGCATAACTTCCGCTTTTTTAACAGGAGATGGAGGGGTATTGTATGGAGAAGAATTTACCACACGAGAACCACCACCGGATTCAAGCATTGATATACGTTTTTGCAAATCTTCCAATTTTGTATTTTCTGTCAAATTTGCCATATCTAAAATTGAAACATCAAGCCATAACTTTGGATTTGCAGTCAATTTCAATTCTTTGATATATGATGCACACTTATCTATCAACGAAACAAGTTGATGTATTTCTACATTTTGCAATTTCGCAGATAAAGATTTAACTTGCTCGGCATTTAATTGAACAACAGAATTTGAAACATTATCTCCAACAGATTTTAAGATTAAAGCATTTCTAAAATATTCAAGCATATTAGATAAAATTTGAACAGGTTCATTTCCTTGATTATAAATTTCATTCAAAACATCCAAAGCTTTGTTTTGGTCAGAATCAACAATTGCACCAAACAAATTAGACAACGAATTAAATGACAATCTGCCAAGTAAATTATTTATATCATCCACAGAGATAGCTGTATCAGCGGAATTCAAAACACTTAATTGATCTAAAAGCGCAATACTATCTCTCATACCACCTGCTGAATTTTGCGCAATATAAGAAAGAGCTTCGTCAGTGATATTTATCCCTTCGTTATCGGAAATATATCTTAAATGTTTAGCTATATCATCCGTTGTAATACGTTTAAAATCAAATCTTTGACAGCGACTCTTGATTGTATCCAAAACTTTGTGAACTTCTGTTGTTGCCAAGATAAAAATAACATTTTTCGGAGGTTCTTCCAATGTTTTCAATAAGGCATTAAAAGCCTGATTGGTCAACATATGAACTTCGTCTATTATATAAATTTTATAACGACTTTGCACAGGAGCTAACGCCACTTTTTGAATAATCTCATCCGCATCATTAACAGAACGATTACTTGCCGCGTCGATTTCTATAACGTCAATAGGAATAGAATTTGTGATATTTTTGCAATTTTCGCACTCATTACAAGGTGAAATTGTCGGCCCTTTTTCACAATTCAACGACTTTGCAAAAATTCTGGCAGTAGAAGTTTTACCTGTACCTCGAGGTCCGGTAAAAAGGTAAGCATGAGAAATTCTATCCATTTGAATAGCGTTGGCTAAAGCTTTTTTAATATGCTCTTGCCCTACAATCTGCTCTATAGTTTGCGGTCTGTACTTTCTGTACAAAGGTATATAATTTTTATTCATGATAAAGTAATTATAACAAAGAAGAGATAAAATAGGGTGATTTATGAACTTAATTAAACCAAAAAAATTAAACCAAGGTGACACAATTTGTATAATCGCACCAGCAGGTGAAGTTGACGAACCCAAGATATCAAAAGCTAAGCAATATTTTGAAAATAAAGGATTTAATGTCAAATTAGGCTCTAATATTACAAAACAAAAGAACTATTTGGCAGGAGAAGATTCTGAACGACTGAATGACCTTGAAAACGCATTTAAGGATAAAAATATCAATGCGATAGTTTGTGCTCGTGGGGGCTATGGTGCAATAAGATTGATAAATAAACTTGATTACAACTTAATCAAAAATAACCCTAAAATATTTTGCGGATACTCTGATATCACAGCACTAAGTGCAATGATTTTCAAAAAAACAGGACTTATTACCTTTTCAGCACCAATGGCGCAAAGTGATTTTTCATCTGAAAAAACAAACACCTTTACAGAAAACAAATTTTTCCAAACTTTAACCAAAAATATTTCGGAAATAAGACCTACCAATCCCAAAATTTATAAATCAGGCAACGCAAAAGGATTACTAATCGGCGGAAATCTTTCAACTCTTACATCTCTTTGCGGTATTGATTTTATACCGGATGAAGATTTTGTACTGTTTGCTGAAGATTTAAACGAACCTGCCTATAAAATAGACAGATATTTTACTCAATTATTAAACATTGAAGATTTAAAAAAACACATCAAAGGAATCATCCTTGGCGATTTTTTAGACTTAGACAATGAAAAATATTTTGATGATTTAATTTATTCAATCGCAAATGAATATAATATACCGATTTATGGCGGATATCCAATCAGCCATAGCGACACAAAGGCAACAATACCTTATGGTGCTATGGCTAAAATAGAAGATGACAGAATAAAAATTTCACCTTATCTATCTGATAATTAAAACATCAGATTTGGCGTGTTCTAAAATTCGTTTACTTACAGAATTTAACAAAAATCTTGCAAAATATTTTCTGTCTCGGATACCGCAAACTGTAAGGTCAATTTCCTCTTTTGAGATATAGTCGATAAGTTCTTTTGCCGGAACACCGTTTAAAATCTCTTTATGAAAAACTTTTATACCTTTATCTTCAAACATTTTTTCAAATTTATTTAACAAGAGCATTGCTGCAATTTCTTGTTTTTTGCCAACCTCTAACATCCAATTTGAATCAAAATTACCTTCTAAAAATAGATAATCAGGGATTTCGTAAACTGTCGCCAAATAAACTTGTTTATCCGAAAAATCAAACATATCAAAACTTTTGGAAACAATATCTTCACTTATATCAGATGAGTCAACCGTAAACAAAACTTTACTATTATCCTGTTTATCTTTTGAAATATAAACAGGAATCTTTGCTACAGCCGCAATTTCTTGTGATACAGAACCTAACCATTTTTCGATACCTTTTTTGCCATGTGAACCCAAGACTATACAATCATACATATCTTTATCACAAATTTCCAAAATTGAATCAACAGTTGAACCGCAAATCTTGATTTTTTGACCAACACTGATACCATATTCTTCCAACATTCGTTGAGAGTAATCCAAAATTGTATTAGCAGAGTTTGAACATTGATTAGCGAATTCACTATCTTCAACAGAAACAGAATCAGGCAAAAAAGTCCAATCCACCGCACAAAAAATATCTACCGTAATATCTCTCATCCATTTTGAAAAATTTCTAATCGCTGAAAAACTTATTTTTGACCCATCTGTACAAAATAGAACTTTCATATACCCTCCTTTTTATTGAAAATAAGATATGTTAAGGAAAATTACATTAGCTAGCCATATACAAATTTTTCTGATATGATGGGGATGTAAAAGATTATAATTTTTTTATTTTATTAGGATTAGTTATAGTAATGTCAGCTGAAGAAAATATTAAACTAAAAGAATATAAAGAGTTAATCGAAATCATAGCAAAAGTTGAGTATCAAAAGTTTTCACGCTCGCATCTTATTGAATTGCCTGAATTGATTAACATTGGAACTCATGCCCTTTATATTTTATTTAAAAATCACAGTCCTGAAACATATAACAGCACATATCTTTCAACAGCAATCAAATGGGCTATTAGAAACGAAGTAAGAAGAAGATACAAATGGTATACTTTAAAAAACAAACCATCAGCAATAGATGAAGACACCGAAACAAACGATGTTGAAATGAGAGCAGATGTTTATAAAAACATTCTTTCAATCGATGAATTGCAAGATGCGGAGATACCAACCCAAATTAAAGCCAACGACAAAACTCCTGAAGAACGCATAGAGTTTTCGGAACTAAAAGAAGGAATTTTAGAATCAATGAAAAAACTTCCACCAAGAGAAAGAGAACTCATTGAGTACAAATTTTTCAAGGAGAAGAAATTAAGAGAAATTGCAGAGGAATTTAATATTTCACAATCGAGAATTTCAAGAATCATCCAAACAGGATTAGACAGAATAAAAAAAGACTTGGCAAAACAGGGGATAATTTAAAAAATGAAAACAATTTTTGAAAAAACAAATGGAATAGACGGCATAAATTTAACAGACGAAAACATTGATGTCAACTTTATTCCGTCTGATTGTTTGCGCAAGAACGAGGTAGGTTTACCACAATTAAGCGAACTTGACGTAATGAGACATTATAAAGAATTGTCAGACCTTAATTTTTGTATTGAAAAAGGATTTTATCCGTTAGGGTCTTGTACTATGAAATATAATCCAAAAGTCAATGAATTTTTATCATCTCTTGATGGTTTCAACATTCACCCAAATTCTCCTGATGAAATGGCACAAGGCTCACTAAAACTTATGTATAACTTGCAAAATGCATTATTAAAAGTTACAGGAATGGATGCAATTACACTTCAACCATCAGCAGGTGCACATGGTGAAATGACCGGCATGATGATTATCAAAAAGTATTTTGATACTATCGGTGAAAAAAGAACAAAAGTTATAATTCCGGATTCTGCTCATGGTACAAACCCTGCAAGCGCTAGAATGAGCGGATTTGATATTATTGAGATCAAATCAAACGAAAAAGGACAAGTTGATATTGATGCTTTAAAAGCCGTTTTAGATAAAGATGTTGCAGCAATTATGATGACAAATCCGAATACATTGGGAATTTTTGAAGAACAAGTTGAAGAAATTTCTAAAATCATGCACGAAAATGGCTCATTGTTGTATTATGATGGCGCAAATTTCAATGCAATTATGGGATACACAAACCCAAAACTTATGGGATTTGATGTTGTGCACTTGAACTTACATAAGACTTTCTCAACACCACATGGTGGTGGAGGTCCGGGAGCTGGGCCTGTTGCAGTTGTAGAAAAGCTAAAAGACTTTTTACCTACACCTGTTATAGATTTTGATGGTAAGAAATATTTCAGAAATTATAATGTAAAGCATTCTATTGGCAGCGTTAAAGATTTTTGTGGGAATTTTTCAGTTCTTGTAAAAGCTTATGCTTATATACTTATGATGGGCAAAAACTTGAAACACGCATCAGAAAATGCTGTACTAAATGCAAATTATTTAAAAGAAAAACTAAAAAAATATTACGACTTACCTTATGATGAGCCTTGCATGCATGAATTTGTATTGTCCGGAGAACGTCAAAAACATGAAAGCGGAGTGTCTACTTTAAATATAGCTAAGGCTTTGATGGATGGAAATACTCATCCTCCAACAGTCTACTTCCCACTTATCGTTCATGAGGCTATAATGATTGAACCGACAGAATCTGAGAATAAAGAAATATTAGATGAATTTGTGGACACGATGATTCTA
>OBLI01004023.1_pt1 | contig 10814 bp, 5 predicted proteins | sample 1519701 | NCBI WGS metagenome assembly OBLI01 (sample SAMEA3663005, study PRJEB22513) | pig gut metagenome | biome: pig gut; feature: pig-associated habitat; material: faeces | place: France | collected 2012 | reverse complement strand
CAAATATAAAAAGTTACAAATACAAATACAAAACTAACTATAAAAACAATTAAACTCTCCATACGCCTCCATTAAAAAACGGCCTTGCATCCAAAGGACGAAAGACCGTGGTACCACCTTAATTATTACTCTAAAGTTTTAAAGATCTTCACCTAACACATCCAAAAGCAAGTTCATAAATCTTTATTATTAACTTTCACCACCCGTTAACTCTCTTTAAAATAAACAATTTACTAATACTCTTTCTTCATCTGCTTAAAATGTATTATATTAAATTTCTGCAATATATTCAAGTAATTTTATAAACATTCTTATATATTTACCATTTAATCCTTTAGCTCTTAATTTTCTAATCTCTATTCTCTTACTCTTAATTTCTAAGTCACTAAATAAGATTGCCGCTATGTTTTCTTTCAAACTAGTCTTAATCTGTAAATCACTTAAAATACTATCAATATCATCATTAATAATTCTCTCTGCATCAATCTCAATATCTTTACCCCTACAATTGATTGTAAGCTGCTTAGCAGTAGATACATCTTTAACAAGCACCACAAAATCATTACCATCAACATAACTATCATAATTATCATACTGTGCATCAGCAATATAAACTGTTACATCACTAGCTTTTCTCGTATTTCTAAAACGTACTAAATAATCTCTCTTTAATGGAACGATTCCACTCTTACCCTCTGTAGGTCTAATAATAACCGTAAAATTATTCGCCTGGTAATTATAATCAATATCTGTAACTAAATAAAAACCGTCCTCATAAGCCGTACTAATTCCATCATCCTCATATAACTTATAAACATTACTAGCACCCGGAAATACATGTACCTCTAACTTACTAGGAACATCCGTATTATTTAAATCCTCATTAGATATAAAACTCATTGGAATAATTGTTCCCTGCTTAGCAAACACTGGATAATCCTCATCTTTAAAAAATGATACATACCTCTTACCACCAATAAACTTCTTACCAGTCTTAAAATCATACCACACACCATTAGGTAAAAATATCCTATGAACAGTACGATTCATTAAAACATCCTTCTTAGACGTAATTGGCGCTATAAATAACTCAGTTCCAAAATAGTATTCATTTCTATATATAGGTTCATCATAAATCTCAGGATACTTATAATAAAGCGGTTGCACCAAAGGAAGACCAGTCTTAGAATACTTATAAGCCTCAGTATAAATATATGGAATAAGTCTGTGTCTAAGTTTTAAATACTCCTTAACAACACTAAATGTTTTAACATCCCAAAGCCAAGGCTCTCTCTTATAAAAATGAGAAGCATCACTACTAAAACGAAGTATTGGACTATACGTCCCAAACTGTACATATCTCATATAAAGTTCAGGATCCTCTATTCCACCTTTAAATCCTCCAATATCATGACTCCACCAAGAAAGCCCAATATTCGCTGCTCTTGAATTATACTCTGGAAGCATTTTTAAACTATCCCAAGACACAATTGTCTTACCACTATATAAAACAGGCATCAAATGAGAAGCAAGCATTCCATTTCTAGATAATATCATTCCTCTACTCTTCTTACCAGACTTATAATTATTAAAATGATAATAATTAAGTGCTCTTAAAGTATATAAATCACTAGGATTATTATAATCTATCCAATAAAAATCTACTCCCATATCATTAAGTGGTTTAATAAACTCATCAAAATATGCCGTTAACATTTGCTTATTAAATACATTAAAAGGAATAACCCTATCCTCAGCATAACCAGCTATCTGCTTAAATCTTGTATAGCCTATCTCATCAGGACTAATTCCACCAGAAGGATCAACATTAAGCCCTATTCTTATATTATTACTGTGTAAATAATCAGTGAGTTCTTTAGGATTAGGTATCAAATTATAATCAAAAGTATATCCACTATAAGTATTTTCATAAGTCATATGCCATTCAGGACCAAGCAAAAACACAGATAACGGAATCTCATTCTTCTTAAATGCCCAAACTAAATCTTCAATCATCTTAGTATTATAAGTTACATCCTTATTCCACCATACACCTAAAGCATATCTAGGAAGCAAATTAGGTTTTAAAGTAAGTTTAAAATAATCTCTTAAACAATATCCAAAATCTTTTCGATACATAAACACATATGTATCTATTCTCTCATCACTTCTCCTACCAAGTGATCCATCCTTATTAAATATAAGACTCTTACTATCATCTAAAGAAACAAAACCATCAGTTGAATAAAGACCTTTACTAAAACTAGCACTACTATCATCTAAACTAGAACTTGTACCTTTAAAATTTCTCGCTTCAGCAGCACCAAAAAACCAAACCTTATCTGTATTATTTAAACTAATCTTAAAATTAGCACTAGGGTTCATCTTAGTTCCATAAAAAGGCTTACCTTTCTGATACTCAAGTTTAAAATAATTAGTCGTAATAACTAAATAGTTATCATCTTCCTTTTTTATAAACTTAGGAACATCAAATTTTCTAAACTTAACAAGTTCAGTAGGCCTATCCTCAAACTTACCATTAGCATTATACTCTATACGCACTAAAATATCAGATAATATAGTTATCCTATAATTAACTCCTCTAATAATAGCAGCATCTAAACTAATCGCATCATCATAATTTTTAAATTCAAAATAGTCTTTCACCTTGATCAACCCTAACTATCATAAATTAATTTTAACACACAAAAACTATCATTTCAATTAACTTATAAAAAGAATAAAAAAAGGTGCAAATAATACACCAATTTATCTACTCACCACTAAGCAACCAATCAACAACATTAACTTTTCTTATACCATCATAATCAGTTTCAAGGTCCATATCCAAGGTTAATAATGTTTTAGGATAATGATCTCCAGTTTTTTGAAGAGATCGTAATTCTCTTTCAAGTACCTTTTCATCTCTAACAGTTAATGCAACTTGATAATATCTAAGTCCATCCCTATTCTCAGCAACAAAATCAACTTCTAAATCATCAACTTTTCCAACATATACCTTATAACCCCTTCTTAAAAGTTCAAGATACACTATATTTTCTAATATATGGCCCATATCACTATCTGCTTTTTTGCCTAATAAATAACTTCTTAAACCAGAATCTACAACATAATACTTATAATCCCTAGCAAGCAAATTTTTCCCCTTTACATCAAATCTTTCAACTTTATATATCAAAAAGCTTTCTAAAAGTGCAGTTATATAATTTTCCACAGTATGATTACTTGTTGAAATGCCTTTACTAGTTAATGTATCACTTATCTTTTTTATAGATATAGGACTACCAATACTATCAAATATATATTTTATAACACTCTCTAAGAGCAACTTATCTGTAATATTATTTCTAGCCATAATATCTTTGTAAACAATTGTTGAAAAAATACCATCTAAATATTTATCTAAATCATTTACATTAGATTTTAATATATTTATATTTCCAGGCATTCCACCATTTCTGATATAATCTAAAAATAACTGTTGATAATTATTATTATCAAATGCAGACACATATTCTTTAAAAGACAATGGCAACATTTTGATTTCTATGTATCTTCCAGATAATAACGTTGCAAGTTCACCAGATAAAAGATAAGCATTAGATCCAGTTATATAAACATCAACATTCTTCTTAATATATAAACTATCAATCGCTCTTTGAAATCCTGGAACATTTTGTACTTCATCTAAAAAAACATAAAAATTATCTTCAGAAATTATTTTCTCATTAATAAAGTGATATAACTCTTTATAATTCTTAAAATCATAATCAGCATCCTCTAAATTAATATATATTATTTGATTAGATTTTACTCCACTCATTTTTAAATAATCTATAAATAAATCAAACAACGTGGACTTACCACATCTTCTTATACCAGTAACAACCTTAATCAAATCTTTATCTTTCCATCTTATCAACTCATTAAGATATTCTTCTCTATTTATCATCGTATCACCTCAATATAAATTATACACGAATTTATGAAATTGTCAAGTTTTGGAAATATTTTTCCAAAACTATTGCTTTTTAGACACTTGTGGAAATGATAACTTAAATATATTATCTAAAATTCTCATTTTCCTAAGCAACTTCAATTGACATTTGCATACATTTAATATATAATACTCTTGCGTATTTAGGCAGGTTCTTATTAACTTATAACGTGTTTATTTGCAAGAACTTTAGTAACTTAACTGCCTTAAGTGAAAAAAATAATAAACACCCTACTTAGAAGATAAGAATTCCTTTAAACGAAAGAAAGGAGAAATATTATGTCAAGATATACTGGTCCAGCATATAAGAAGTCTCGTAAATTAGGTTTCTCATGCCTAGAAAATGGTAAAGAACTAGCAAGACGTCCTTATGCTCCTGGAATTCATGGAACAAGTAGAAGAAGAAAACTTAGTGAATATGGTATTCAGTTAGAAGAAAAACAAAAAGTTAGATTTATGTATGGTTTAACTGAAAAACAATTTGCTCATACTTTCGAAAGAGCTTCTAAAATGAAAGGTATCGCTGGTGAAAACTTCCTAAAACTTTTAGAAAGTCGTTTAGATAACGTTGTATATCGTATGGGTCTAGCTAATACTAGACGTGGTGCAAGACAACTTGTTAACCATGGACACATTCTTGTTAATGGAGAATGTGTAGATATCCCATCATATACTGTTAAAGTTGGTAGTACTATTTCTGTTAAAGAAAAGTCACTTAACCATCCAGCAATGAAACAAGCTTTAGAAAACACTTTAAATCGTCCTGCATATGTTGAATTTGACGATAAAAAAATGACTGGAACTTACTTAAGACTTCCAGAAAGAAGTGAACTAAACGCTGATATCAATGAATCACTAATTGTTGAATACTACAACAGATAGTAACAAACTCCTACAAGGGAGTTTTATTTTGCATTAACTTATGTTATTATAAATGACAAAAAGAAGGCATTGATATGAATAATTTTATTAAAAGAAAAATAAACAAAATAATAGGTCTTGATATGCAAATCTATGACTACTACCAAACCCTAATCACTCAAGAAGAAAACAAAGAAAAACACCCAGACTATGAAAAAAGAAAACAAAACGTTTCATCATTAATACTAGAACTATTACAAAAAGAGCAAGAAGAATATAGTTTCTTTATCGCAAATCCAACAATTGCCCTATCCACTTACACTGAAGTAGCAAGACAATTTATAAATAAAAATACACCTCTAGAAGTTCTATGCACACCTTCAAAAGATGCTCTAATTTCAAGAAGAATTCTAACAACATTAGAAATCATTATAATTAGTGATAGAAAATTATTTAATTACCTAATAAATCAAAAACTTATAGCAAGAATAAAATTTCAATCTGATGAAAAAAGTTCAATTGAAGCATATCTTTTTAAAGAAATACCCCTTATAGACGAATCATTTGCTAAAACATTATACACTCTACTAGATGATGAAGGAAATACTAAAGCAAAATATCATCTATCTTTCATCACACCTTACATCGAAACTATCCTTGTTCCTTCTTCATTTGAACCAATACCTAAAAAACAGAATACTGACATCTCATTTAATACAATGGTAACAAGAGTTCAAAAAGAAATATTTCTAGATACGCATATTGGTGAAAAAATAGATGAAGCACTCGATAGCATGGCCTATGACGATAACAGTATTTTATACACATACTTTAAAGCCGCCCTAACATATCAATCAAAAGAAGCAATAAAAGATATTAAAAGTCTTATTAATTCTTTAGATGAAAATGAATCCTTAAAAGAAAAACTATTTAAAATCATTCAAGATAACTCTAAAACAAAAAAAGAATTATCAAAAGATGACGACCTAGAAGCCCAAAGAATGTCCGCCTATGGTTTAAGTAGTACAGATATCAAAATACTTAATGAACTTCTTGAACTAGAATCACAAATTCTTAATGCTTACAGAGGCCTAGCAAGTCTAGAAATCAAAAACTTAAAAAACAGTTTTTTCTCAAAAAATCTAATTGAACTTTTGGCTTTATACACAGAAGAAGAAAAAAACCTTTTAAACCACTTTAGAATGTATCCTGAAATTATTCCAAATATTTTAGAATATCTAATTGAAACAATTAACGATGAAATAAAATCACCAGTAGAACTTATTTTGCTTTATGAAGATAACGAAACCGTTGTAACCGCATACCGCACTCTTCAGCAAATAAAAAGCGTTCTATTTGAAAGTGATGAAGCATATGAACATAACTTGCATGCAGACGTTAAAGAAATAGTACCTGACTACCACAAAAAAATATCATCAGTAAGAGACTATGAAAAACTTTTAAGTAATGAAATAAGTAAAAGAACAATATCCTTTATAGAAGATGATGACTCAAAAGAAAGTATTGAACAAAAATATTACATGGTATATGCAACCCCAGATCTTGCTAATAAATTCTTTCAAAATAAAGGCACTTTCCCAAGAAACTTAACTGACTCTATTACAGTCAAAAACGATTTAACTGAAGAAGAAAAAGAAGAATTACAAATAACACTTGGAATAGATAGCGCAAACCTAGCATTAGATGCTCTTCTTGACTACTACGATAGTGACATCGAAGAATACCCTCATGAAATATCATTACTTCTTGGAATGCTAAGAAGCAGTCTACTTCTAACCGATACCCAAGAACAAAAACTACTATTAGAAGACTTAGAAGACACTTTTGATAATGACGAAGAATACCTAAAAGAACATGAAGAAGACGAAAAAATAAGAGAACTTATAAAAAAAACATTAAACCAAACAAAAGAAGACTTTAATGAAATGAATAAAGACAATCAAAAAAACTTACAATAACTTTGAACTTGTAAGTTTTTTTATAACTATCTATTTAATATACCAGCACATCTATGACAAATGCCATTATCTAGTTCGTCAACATAGTTCCAGCATCTACTACACTTCTCACCAGTACTTCTTTCAATCTTAACAGATACATTATCATACTTAGTTAATTCATCACTAGTAAACACTACCTTAGATACAATCAATAATTGATGCATAACATCCCCTAAAACATCTTTAACATTATTAAATGCTTCAGGTAGATTTAGATATACATTTGCTTCTAATCCAGAACCAATTATCTTTTCGTTACGAGCAGTCTCTAATGCCTTATAAACATCATCTTTAACCTTAAAGAAATTACTCCATAACTCATCATCTACATTTACATCCATAACTTCTGGCATATCTAATAAATGAACACTTTCCTTTTTCTCTCCTGGAATATAACGATAAATTTCTTCAGCAGTATAAGGTAAAATTGGTGCAAGAAGAACATCTAACTTAGTAATAATATTATATAACACTGTCTGTACACTTCTTCTTACTAAAGAATCCTTCTTTTCAATATACAAAATATCCTTAGTAAAATCTAAATAGAAATTAGATAAAGTAAAACTTATAAAATTATTAGTATACTTATAAACCTCTTGATAAGAATATCTATCATAAGCACCTCTAACATTCTTAACATATTTATTAAGTTCACTCATCATGTACTTATCATACTCTTTCATCTCATCAAAACTAACCATATCTTTACTAGGATCAAAATCATTTAAATTACCTAAAATAAACTTAGCAGTATTTCTAATCTTACGATAACTTTCTTGTACTTGTTTAAGAATCTCATCACCAATTCTTACATCCTCAGTATAATCAGTAGAAGCTACCCATAAACGTAATACATCAGCACCTCTAATACTAATCTCTTTAAGTGGATCAATACCATTACCAAGACTCTTACTCATCTTATTACCCTTAGCATCTAAAGTAAATCCATGACTTATACAAGTCTTATAAGGACTCTTACCATGAACTGCTACACCAGTAATTAATGATGAATTAAACCATCCACGATATTGATCACAGCCTTCTAAATAAACATCAGCTGGATATGGTAAATTTCTACCTAATAATACACCAGTATGTGTAGAACCTGAATCAAACCAAACATCCATAATATCCATTTCTTTAGTAAACTTACCATTAGGACTTGCTGGATTAGTATACCCTTCAGGAAGTAAATCCTTAGCATCCTTCATAAACCAATAATTAGAACCATGCTCTCTAAATAACTCTGCAACATGCATCATAACATCATAATCTAAAATAGCAGAACCATCTTCATTATAGAAAATAGGTAGTGGTACTCCCCAAACTCTTTGACGAGAAATACACCAGTCTCCTCTTCCTTCAATCATATTATGAAGTCTAACTTTACCCCACTCAGGAAGCCAATTAATATTATTATCAATCTCATTTAAGATATCATCTTTAATCTTATCAATACTACAGAACCACTGAGCAGTTGCTCTAAATATAATAGGTTTTTTAGTACGCCAATCATGTGGATAAGAGTGTGTAATAAACTTAAGCTTTAATAATACACCTAACTCATCTAAATACTTAACAACCTCTTTATTAGCATCCTCAAAGAATAATCCCTTAAATCTTTCACCAGACTCAGCATTTAAGCATCCATTATCGTCAACACCAAATACCATCTCTAGATTATACTTCTTACCAACATTAAAGTCATCTTCACCATAACTAGGTGCAGTATGAACAAGACCAGAACCTGCATCAAGTGTAACATGATCACCTAACACAACTGGACTAATTCTATCCATAAACGGATGTTTATACTTAACATACTCTAAATCAGTACCATAGAAGTTATTTATTACTTCTACATTTTCCCATCCAAACTCACCCTTAAGTGAATCTAATAAATCAGTAGCAACAACATACTTCTTACCATTAACAAGTACTCTAGAATACTCTAAATTAGGTCCAACACATATGGCAGTATTACCAGGAAGTGTCCAAGGAGTAGTAGTCCAAATAACTAAATAATCTCCCTTATCAACAACACTATTACCTTCCTCTACCTCAAAAGCAACAAATATAGAAGGATCTTTTCTATCATGATACTCAATCTCAGCTTCAGCTAAAGCACTCTCACTTGATGGTGACCAATATACTGGTTTCATTCCCTTAAAAATTAACCCTTTACGAGCCATCTCAGCAAACACTTCAATTTGTCTAGCCTCTAACTCATGCTGAAAAGTAGCATAATAATTATCCCAATCAGCAATAACATTTAAAGCCTTAAAACCTTCCATCTGCATAGCAATCTGCTTCTTAGCATACTCTTCACAAATACCTCTAAATTCAGCCTTATCCATACTCTTACGATCAACACCACTATTAGTAACTGCTTGCTCTATCGGAAGACCATGAGTATCCCATCCAGGAATATAAATCATATCCCTACCACTCATCGCAGCATAACGATTAACAAAATCCTTTAAAATCTTATTCATCGCATGACCAATATGAATAGAACCATTCGCATAAGGAGGACCATCATGTAACACAAAAGGCTCCCTTCCCTTATTCTTCTCTCTTAACTTATTATATAAGTCCATCTCTTCCCACTTAGCACGTTGTACCTTCTCATTCTCCGGTAAATTACCCTTCATCTGAAACTCAGTCTTAGGCATCAAAAGTGTTTCCTTATAATCCATAAAAATCTCCCTTCCTAAAATAAAAAAGCCCATAATCTAAGGACGAGTCAAACCCGTGTTACCACCTTAGTTTATGAACTTATTTCATACACTCATTATCTATAACGTAGATACCGTACTATACTTATCCTATAGTAACATCCGAAGTGATCCTTAATACTTCCAGTATACTTACTTTCACCACAACATAAGCTCTCTAAATACCTTTCATATCAACGTCTTCATCAACTGCTTATGCCATAAATTATATGCCAATAACACATACTTGTCAAGCACAAACTAAAGTCAAACCACTTTATAAGGTTTATCACTAGTACCATCACCGGTTACCCTGGTCGAAGATATAAGAGAAATGGCAGGCCGCAAACCAACGAGGTTGAGAACGTTGCCGGGGTTCAAGTTGCCCAAGGAAACGTCCCAAACGCCAGCGCTACCGCCTCTGAAGTCGACAGGCGACAAGGACCACCACGAATACATCCCAGTATTCTCTTGTAAATATGTAGAAAGATTAGAAGTATTATAAACAGAACCAGCAAATGCTATTTCATCAGCTGTTAATAATCCTATTTTATAAGTTAAGTTACGATTTCCATTTGTGGTATCTTTTACAGTAAATTTAGATAACTTTCCACCATTATTATCATTAGGACAAACTAAACTAGGACTTGCATATGACGCAGCGTTACCACCATAAATTCTATTATATGCTCCATATCCAGTTTGGTTTGTTCCATACCCTAACCCAGTTCCATAAGTTGAACCACTTGTGAAAGTAGTAAATGTACTTTTATCATTACACCATATTGTATCAGCAAGTTTACTTTCATATGATGCTAAATTATTTGTATACCATGTCTCTAAATTAGTTAGGATTGTACTATTATTAGTATTTGCATGTGCACTTGCATAGTCACCTGCACCAGTTGTTCCATACTTAAATCCTACATAAGCATTGTCATCAGAGTTTGAATTAAATGCACTTTTATATGTTGAGCCAGAGTATCTAGCAAATGCTGCACTAACACTATTATTTGCAGAACTACAAGGATTAGCAGCATTTGAAGTATTATCATTATGAAGTACTAGTTTTACTGAACCATCGCCTACTATTCTTACTATTCTCCAGCATTTATTAGCAAACTCTACATAATTATTTTTAACTGCACCCCTAAAGTAGTAAGATGTTCCGTAATCATCAGAAGTACTAACAAGTAA
>OBLI01004022.1_pt1 | contig 10820 bp, 6 predicted proteins | sample 1519701 | NCBI WGS metagenome assembly OBLI01 (sample SAMEA3663005, study PRJEB22513) | pig gut metagenome | biome: pig gut; feature: pig-associated habitat; material: faeces | place: France | collected 2012 | reverse complement strand
GAGCATGTGCTGAGGTCTATCTCTGCCTTTATGCTCTGTGTCGTAAAGTCTATGCTTGCTGTCTGTGAGAATGAGTCCCCATTAGGGGCGTAGTTGCTCCACAGTGTGGTGTCAGCCTGAGCAGTTCCAAAGCCGAGCATCATGTAAACTGCCACGGCCCATATATATAATAATGTATGTCTCATATTAGTGTCTGTTATCTTTTCACTACTTTCTTTCCGTTCACTATGTACAGTCCGCTGGGCAGTCCGTCAAGCGATGTAGCATTGGTCTTGACCTTCTGTCCGTTGAGGTTGTAGATGTCGTAGGGCTTGGTGTCGAAAGACTCTACGATGCCGTCGATGGCTGTCGAGCCGCCGATTGTCCAGTTGCTGAGCTTCGACTTCCCCGTCGCATCCTCCCACATGTAGCTGCGGAAGCCGTAGAGGTCCATTTCGGATATCAGGTGGTAGAGCTGGTTCTGGCTCCACACGTATGCATAGGCTGGTACTGTTCCCTTGACGAAGGTACCGATAAACGTTATTCCTCCCTGCCTTACGTCCGTAGGAGCCTCTGCGAAGCCGCTAACATTGTCGAACCTATAGTTGGTGTTGTCAGATGCTGCCTTGGTGGGCCACAGCAGGTAAGGAATTCCTGCCTCGGCTCTCTCCGCGGGAGTGAAGTCTATGGTCTCGTTAGTAGCTCCCGTGAACTCAAGGAGCACGCAGTCGGCACCGAACTGTTCCTTCAGCTGCACCGCGCTGATTGGGAACGGACAGCATAGTGTATTCCACATGTTAAGCGCAAGCGAACGCTGGAACAGCACGTTGAATGTTCCTATAGGACGGCTGTAGCTTGTATCGCCCTCCTTCAATGTCAGCGTAGGAACCACGTAGTCGTTGGCAGACACAAATTCCCACTGCGCCTTCTGGTCACTTGCCGATGGGGCCAACGGGTTGCGCAGGACGTCGCCTGTAAGGTCGCTATATTCCAGATAGGTGTAGGCGTTCACGCCGCTGTTTCTCAGTGCAACATTGTACGTGCCATTCTTTGCTGCCGTAAATGTCCACTCTTCGTACATACCGCCATTGCTCAGTAGCCTCTCGGGCACTGTTGCCGACAGCGTGTCGGAGGAGTCCAGCAGGTAGTAGGTACCTACGGTGTTGTCTGCTGACTGCAAGGTCAGCGGTGTGCCACTTGCCGACAGGATCACCCTACCCTTGCCATCCTGGCAGAGATACTGGTTAGTGTAGACGTTCCTGATGTAGTAGCTGCTGCCATTAGCGGGCTTCTGTCCGCTCTGCGCCATAGCCCCAGGGCATACGGCCATAGTCATGGCAACAAAAGTCAGAAATAGGTTCTGTCTCATAATCTTTTTATTACTCTGTTCATGTGTGTGTGTATTACTCCTCATCGTCTCCCCACAGGTTTCCCCGCTTGGAGTTGATGATAGGTCCTGGTTGCGTTCCGCTAACCGTAGGATTTCCCTCAGTAACGTCCCCACTGTTTATTAAGCTCCAGCCTCGTTTGTCTGGAGTTCCAGACACTGCAAGCAGTGCGTCCTTTGGAACATCATGCACCTTAATGTTTGGTTTTTGATAAAGTTTCTTTTTCATAATTAGTATTTTGTTATTATTTTCGTCTATCTCAAACCGTGGGACAATCCCCACAGCTGCTTATCTTTATTCACACGGATTTCACAGATTTTATCTGTAAGCCCCTTGTCCTACCTATCCGTGTCATCAGTGTCATCCGTGGTTTTATTTACTTCCTTTCCATTCTTGTCCCACAGATTTCACAGATTTTATCTGTAAGGCCCCTGTCCTGACTATCAGTGTCATCAGTGTCATCCGTGGTTTTTTAACTTCCTCTCCATTCTTGTCCCACAGATTTCACAGATTTCACAGATTTTATCTGTATAGCCCTGTCCTGACTATCGCACCCTTTAAGCTTTCTATCTCCCCTCTCCCCTTGGAGAGGGGCTGGGGGTGAGGCTTTTTTTCCTCTCCCCTTGGAGAGGGGCTGGGGGTGAGGCTTTCTGTTGTTTAGGCAATGCGAAAGGGGGGATGACACCCCGTTAGGAATGTCGTCCCCCCACTCTTATTCTCTTGACCAATGATGGTCAGTGTTCTGCATTCTTACTTGCTCCATAAGTCGAAGTGCTTGTCCCAATAGTTTTTCTTGGAGTCTACCTCGATGTCCTCATCGGTACTCTCTCCAACACCATGCTGCCATTCGTCCTGGTTTACTATTGTTCCTGCGTGGAGCAGACTTTCTGTTTTTGTTGTTATCACCTCAGTGAGGGGAATGATATATTTCTTTTTCATACTGTTTTGAGTCTTTGTTATGCAGCCGTAGGTAGCTGCGATGAGTAATAGTTTACGTATAGAATGGCGGAGGAGTGGTTATTTTACCACTACCTTCTTTCCACCTATTATATATATGCCCTTGTCGAGTCCCTCGGCAGATACCGAGTTGCTGCGTACAAGCTGGCCATTGAGATTGTAAATATTACTGTTTATCCTCTTGCTTACTTCCATTGAGCTCTCGATGCCCTCGATGGCTGTCGCCTCGCCTTCCTCAACACCGTTGATGAAGAACTTCGTTTCTGAAGAACCTGCATTTGTCTGTATCCAGCCTCTAAGTCCCTTTACGTTCTTAACGCCTGCAGTATGGTAGTACCAGATGCCATCACTCAGGATGTAGGAGTTTGCCGGAATAGAGTGCCCTTCAGCAGGTTTTTTCCACACATAGGTTCCCACCATCTTGATGCCATTATCTTCAGGGCTTTCTACAAAACCTGTCTGCTCAACGTTTGCTTTAAGATTGTCCGAAGTGAGCGATACCTGGTTGATGGTATAGTAGCTATCCGAGCTTTCTATAGTTTTCGAATTGTCATTAAGCTTGCGGGTCTTTCTATCCTGCTTCTCAGGCATTGCATTCTGTGGCTTGATGATGTAGAGCTTGCCTGCTTCTATTGCATCGGCATCGGCGACACTGAGGTCTACCTTCTCGAAGAATATTCTCTTACCATCAAGAGATGTTTCGTGAAGATACGAGAGCTTTGTATCAGCACCAAAAGCGGTCTTCACCTGCTGGGCAGTAAGTTTTACAGGCAGAACCAAAGAGTTCCACTGATTAGTCTTAAACGAACGGGTAAGGCGCAAAGTCTGGTTCTTGTCTGGATTCATCTGACCATTGATATTTGCTATGTCTTCGTTCGTTTCGTCAATAATAAGGTTCAGCTCACCCTCACCAAGGTATGCCAAAGTGAAATCATCGAAACATGTCCAAGAAGTTTCTTTTCCTTCGCCTTTCTTTATATATGCACCAAAAGTAAGAGTTTCACCTTCATCAACATATACTGTCACAGACTGACTTGCTGTTGTGTTCAGATACTTAGAAGCCTTAACGTAAGTGTCGATGCCTTCGGCCTCAGTATCAACTCTGTTGAAAGGCTGAACTTGGTATTTGTCAGTATTCTGTTGCTCTGTGGTTACAGCGTAAGCGAAAAGGTTTCCTGTACCATCGTTGCTGAAGCCCTTTGCGCTAACTTTCCACCATCCCTTACGTCCAGGAGTAATCTGCTGAGAGATACTTCCCTCTGTGCCATGAATGTTTGCTGTCCAGTAGCCACCGAATGGCTCCTGGTAATATTTGCCAGAATAAGTATTACCGTCCTCAAACTCGCCTGATGTTTGGTACATATTGTAACCATTACCTACATGATATGTGTAACCAATTGTGGTTGATTCCGATTTAGAAGATTTGAGTGTGATTATTTGACTATAAGGATTCTCAGACCAACCATGACTTTCACCACAAGAAACAAAACCTGATTTTATAGTAGTAGGTACATTCACTTGTGTAATATTTTTTAAAGTAGTCTCATAGTCTACTGTATTGGTATGGTATACACTACCATTACGCGAACAACATGCAACTTCATAAGTATACTGAGCCGGTGTAGTTATTGTTAATCCTAAAGCATCAGCAGGTTTCAAGCCATCTTTATAATCATTATTAGAATTATCTTTATTATAACCAATAGAAGTACCCTTTATAGTACCCTCAGCATCTACAGAATAGATATAGTAGTTTTCAACAGATTTATTTCTGTCCGCACCCAATTTCCAGTCGGTTACAGAACCATTTTCACGGTAAAATCCAGCATCTGACAATAAATGAGGAGCATAGGCTGGATTAGCCTCTGTTCCGTTTGTTTCTTGGAAATTATTGATAATATCCGCCTTTGTTACGATAATCCACTTATCATTATCTGTAATCGCAACATCATCACCATTGTCATCTGTTGTTTTTTTGCCATAGCAAGTGTTGTCATCATTCACACTTAAATAGAATTTGCCAGTATAACCAGTACCCTCCTTAGAAGTTGCGTAAATCGTATAGATATTTTGTCCGACATCTCCACTTACATCAGTGAAAACGTATGAAGATGTGTATCTAAAATCCTTGTTAGCGTTTGTATTATACTGATCCAAAAAGAAGTAACCTGGAGATTGCAAATTTATACCATTTGAAAAATTCACATAATTAGCACCAGCATTAGAGCCCACGAATGTTTTTAAGTTATAAGCACCTGTAAGATCTGTAAGATTTGTTACTGACGTCATACTTTGGAACGGAATACCAGCTTCCGAAACAACGGCACATGTACCCCATACACCACCCTGAGATAAGTATAATCCCGTACCTACATTGTAAAGATAGAATAAGGCGTCATCAGAACCAGCCGTAGCACCTGCCACCTGTGCCGGTGTGTGTCCAGCCCATTTCTGTGCACTGCCCTGCGCGCAAACCTTTTGCGCGTTCATAAGCCCTATGAGCATTAGGGCCAAAACAATTAGTCGATTTCTTTTCATAATGTATTTATTTTGAGTTGAAACATATACATACAAGACATAGCTTCCCTGCAGCCGTGATTTGGTTGTGGACGGCTGAGCAACTGAGTAAATTACGTACTTGCATAAAATACATTTCCATGTTAAATATCTGCATTCTTAATCAATTGTATATAAAGCCATTAAGGCCTGTAGTAGCTCGGCCAGCATTATCATCCTTTGCCGCCTGTAGCCATAAATCGTATCTGCATTCTTAATATTTGCCTTGAGGCCTCTCATGGTCATTCCGCCTCTTGTCAGTAGCTGAAATGAATAAATTCAGCGATGCAAAGTTAGATGTTTTCAATTAACTGTACAAGATATTTAACAAAAAAGACAGATAAATAAACATTGTTTAACATTAAAAGCCTCACCAACAGACAGCCTCACCCCAAGAAAGCCTCACCCCCAGCCCCTCTCCAAGGGGAGAGGAAGAAAAGCCTCACCCCCGGCCCCTCTCCAAGGGGAGAGGGGAGGTAGTAAGCTTAGAGGGTGCGATGTTGTCACACGGATGACACTGATGACACGGATAGTCAGGACAGGGCTATACAGACAATATCTGTGAAATCTGTGAAATCCGTGTGAATAAAGATAAGCAGCTGTGGGGATTGTCCCACAGATGACACAGATTACACAGATTGGGTCCGCAAGCGGACGGGATAAACGTGTTGTAAGCTATAGTTCACAGAGATAAAATCTGTGAAATCTGTGAAATCTGTGGGGATAAAGATAAAAAGCAGCTGTACAGATTTATCCCACGAATGTTTTCCATAGAAATGGTGGAACATTCGTGGGATTAGTGGGATTGGTGTTTTTATGAGTTCATGAACAAGTGCTCGAACTATTCGAACTACTTGAACCATTCGAGCTCTCGAACGACGCGTTACTTCTTAATCCTATATATATAAAAGGTACGCGCGGGAACAGTCACCTGCTGCGATGGTGCATTGACGGTGAGGGTTGAGGTCTGCGGAACTATCTTTGTAGGATTGTCGAGAGTGTTCTCAGCATCGAGGTCATCGGAATGGAAGGAGATGAGGGTTGCCTCACGTGTTCCCTTCTTCATACCCTTAAGGTTGAGCGTAACGTCCTGTGGTGCGTCGCCAGTGTTGATAACCTTGATGACAACCTCGTTGGCCTGCTTGTCAAGCACTGCCGATGCGAAGAGGCCGTCCTGTCCGTCGTTGCCCGCCACGGGCTTGCCGTTCATGGTAAGCGGCAGCACGTTTGTACCCTTGTTGAGAGTGTACAGCTGCTGCACATAGTAAGAGCAGGAGTTGAACTTGCGGAGGTTGTCGAACCAGATGGCATCGGGACGCCACTGCCATCCCTCGACATGTGCGAAGAGAGGCGCGTAGGTGGCCATCTCAACGATATCCGCGTTGCGCTCCAGGTCTGTCATGAATGCAGCCTCCATGAGTGATGCGTTGAAGTGGTTCCACTTCTTTCCCTTTCCGTGGCATGCATACTCGCCGGCAAACACCTTCGGTGCCTTCTTTGAGCGGTCGTAGTTGTCGTAGCGGTTGCCGCTCTTGAGGAACCACTCCTCATTGCGGTAGAAGTGCTCGTCGTAGAGGTCGCAACCGAGCTGCTTCATCAGCGGCTGCAGACGGTCGAAGTTCTCGCCCTCCGAGTCGGGGCCTGTAGAACCGATGAGCTTTATCTCCGGGTGTACCTTGCGGATGGCATCGACAAAGAGTTTCAGACGCTTGGTGAAGGCGGGGTTGTCCTTGTAGTCCCACTGCTCGTTGCCCACGCCGAGATACTTGAGGTTGAACGGCTCCGGGTGTCCCATGTCAGCGCGCAGCTTTGCCCACTTGTTGGTGGCAGGGTCGCCATTGGCAAAGTCGATGAGGTCGATGCAGTCGTCGATGTATGGCTGCAGCTGGTCGAGCGGCACATGCACATGGGCCTCGTTCTTGATGTCGTTCTGATACTGGCAGCTCATGCCGACATTGAGAACAGGCAGCGGCTCGGCACCGATTTCCTCGGCAAGCTGGAAATACTCATAGAAGCCAAGTCCGTAAGACTGGAAGTATTCCGGGTAGTAGCGGTGGGTGAAGGTATAGTGCCAGCGGTTCTCATTGAGTGGACGGTTCTCTACCGGGCCAACAGTGTTCTTCCACTGATAGCGTGTTGCGAGGTCGGTACCCTCAACGATACATCCTCCAGGGAAGCGGAACACGCCAGGATGCAGCTGCTCCAGCGACTCGGCAAGGTCCTTGCGCATACCATTCTCATGTCCCTTGTAGGTATCGACAGGGAAGAGGGAGATATGCTCAAGGTCGGTAGTAACCTTGGCATCGCCCCAGATACGGATATGTGCCTTGTCGAATGTCCTCTTCGACCTGAGGACAACAGTGTATTTCTTCCATTCCTTGCCTGCAATGTCGAGGCCAGCATTGCATATCTTCTGGTCGTTGGTCATGGAAGCATTGTCTACAAGGTCTATCCACAGCTTGGCGGTACCGCCATCGGGAACTCTTGCCCATACAGAGAAGCGGTAGTCGGCATTCTCCTTAAGGCCGATGCCGAAGAATCCCTCGTTCTCAATCATGGTATGTTTCTCGCGGTGTCCAGATGGAGCGAGGCGCACATAGTGTGGGTTTCTGTCGAATGGTCCATCGTCCTTTATTGACACCTTGCCGGAGATAGTCCAGCCGGCATAATGGTCGGGGAACTCAAACGAGCGGTTCTTGATAAGCTCGGCATAGAGGCCGCCGTCGGCGGCATAGTTGATGTCCTCGAAGAAGATACCATACATGGTAGATGGAATGGGAGCACCAACCTTAGTGGTGTTGATGTCGAACTGATGCTGCGCATAGGCTGGCGATGCCATGAATGCCGATGACAGCAGGATAGAGAGGAATGTTGATTTTCTCATTGTTATTGTTGGTTTTAGGGTTAATGGTTTTTGTGGGGGCGAGAGGGGCGAGGGGGATAGAGGAGATAGAGGTGATAGAGGGGATAGAGGGGATAGAGGAGATAGAGAAGATAGAGGAGATAGATTTAATAGAGGAGATAGATTTAATAGAGGGCTATCGCTTCTATCTTATCTATCTCCTCTATCTTATCTATTTCTCCTATCTTATCTATTTCTCCTATCTTATCTATTTCTCCTATCTCATCTATTTCTCCTATCTCATCTATAGCCTCTTGGGAATACGTGGTTACTTCACAGGTGAGATAACGAAGGAGAAGGTCTTGTCGGCATAGCCCAGACGGTGCTGCGGCAATGGCCATGCTCCCCAGCTGTTCTCACCGCCAACACCGAACTGCTCCTTGTCGATGCACAGCTCTGTGTACTTCGACTGTGGCACCTCGTAGCTGTGGCGCTGCTCTTTCTCCTCTCCGTCATCAAGGTCGTCGATGCTGTAGTGGAGGGCACTTGCGCTGAAGAGGTTGCCGGATGTGATGCGGAAGCCCTTGCCTGCCTTGTCGGTCTGCTGCCACCAGCGTATGTCGCTCTTGGTACCAGTCTCCTGCGGGCGGATGTATGGGAAGAACTGCTCCTCGGCAGTCTGTGTATAGATGCCTACGTTCTGTGAGCCCTTGCGGTCGATGTAGTTCTCGATAGGACCGCGGCCATAGAATGTGGAGTTGTCCATCTGGAATGGCAGCTGCATGAGCATGCCGAAGCGGAACATGTCGGAAACCTTCTCGCCCTCGGTAGCATCCATGGTCTGCTCAACACCCATGGTACCATCAGGAGCGATGGTGTAGGTGATGGTGAGCGCAGCCTTCACGTCGGGCATGTCATAGACAGCCTTTACGACGGCGTTGACATTCTTTCCTACCTTTACCTTGCTGGCAGTGATGGTCTGGAGGTTGAGAGCCGGCGCACGCCATACCCTGAACTTCTTCTGCAGCTGGGCACCCATATCATTGTCTGTTACGGCACGCCAGAAGTTTGGCTTTAGCGTACCACCCTCTCCGAGGAGGTCTACGCCGTTCACCTCGTACTCCTTGAGCAAGCCAGTAGCCTTGTCGAACTCGATGTCGATGAAGTCGTTGAGCACCTTAATCTCTGTCTCCTTCTTCTTGTTCTCCACCTTCAGCTTGCCCTCGGCAACAACGGCAGCAGCGGCATTGGCCGTGCGTACCTCAAGCTGGCGGTATGCAACCATCTGTCCGGCCTCCATGAGAGGCTCAGCCTTCTTGAGCCTGAACTCGATGTTGAGGAGCACCTCGCCCTCAGCAGGTATCTGGTAAGGCAGAGTCACGACGGTCTTCTGCTGTGGTGCCACGTCGAGCTTGTCAACAGTGCCATTCTGTACGGCCTTGCCGTCCTGAAGGAGAGTCCACACGAGCTGATAGTTGGCAAGATTGCGGAAGAAATGCTCGTTGTATACACTAATCTTTCCAGCCTGGAGGTCTACAGCCTCAGCCCAGATGTTCTGATACTCGTATGCCACCTCGTAGGCGTGAGGATTGAGCTGGCGGTCCGGTCCGATAACGCCATTGCAGTTGAAGTTGTTGTCAGACGGGTCGTAGTCGTTGTAGTCGCCACCATAGGTGTACTTAATCTTGTTGTACTGAGCGTATGTGAGGTTGTCCTTTACCGACATCGGCTTAACAGGGTTGCGGTGCAGCGCCTGGTCAACGAAATCCCAGATGTATCCTCCCTGGAACTTAGGATACTTACGTACCATATCCCAATATTCCTTGAGGCCACCGCTGGAGTTACCCATGGTATGGTTGTACTCGCACTGTATGAGTGGGCGTGTGAACTTGTCGTCCTTAGAATATTTGTCGCAACCGTCGTGGCTATAGTACATCGGGCAGAAGATGTCGGTATTCTCACCCGTGCGTCCAGCCTGCTCGAACTGTACGGGACGGCTCTTGTCCTGCTCCTTAATCCACTTGTATGCAGCGATGAAGTTGTCGCCGTTTACCGTCTCGTTGCCGAGAGACCATACGATAACCGACGGATGGTTGTAGTACATCTCCACATTGTGCTGGTTGCGCTCGAGTATCTGCTTGGCAAACTCCGGCTTCTTTGCCTCGGCGTCGTTGCCGTAGCCAAAGCCGTGGCTCTCCTGGTTGGCCTCAGCGGTAACGTATAGTCCGTACTCGTCGCACAGGTCATACCATACTGGGTCGTCAGGATAGTGGCATGTACGCACGGCATTGATGTTGAGACGCTTCATAATCTTGATGTCCTGTATCATGCGCTCACGAGATACCACATAGCCACCATCAGGGTCCATCTCATGACGGTCGGCACCCTTGATCAATACAGGCTGTCCGTTGACGAGCAGCTGCGAGTTGACGATCTCCACCTTGCGGAAGCCCACCTTCTGCGGCACCACCTCAACGATGTTGCCCTTCTGGTCCTTAACTGTTGCCACGAGAGTATAGAGATACGGGTCCTCGGCACTCCACTTCTTGATATTCTTGATGGTGAACTGCGCCGTGCCATTGACACGCTTCTTGAAGTTGGCATCGCTCTTGATGATTTCGATACCGTTGTGGTTAAGGAGCTTGTACTCGATGACAGGCTGTCCCTTCACCTCGGCATAAATCTGTACGACACCGTCCTCGTAGTTGTTCTGCAGGTCGGGAGTAATCTTGATGTTGGTGAGCTGTACGGCGGCGTCGCGTGCATAGAGGTAGCTGTCGCGTGCCACGCCAGACAGTCTCCAGAAGTCCTGGTCCTCGCACCATGAGCCATCACACCAGCGGAAGGTCTGGAAAGCTATGAGGTTGTCGCCCTTCTTCAGGTAGGGAGTGATATCGAACTCCGCTGCCACCTTTGCATCCTCGGCATATCCTACGTACTGTCCGTTGACATAAAGGTAGATATTTGATGTCACCGATCCGAAGTGTGCTATCACCTGCTTGCCGTCCCAGCTGTCGGGAATGTTGATGATGCGGCGGTAGCTACCCACATTGTTGTCCTTTACAGGCACAGCAGGCGGCTTCTGGTCGAAATGTCCT
>OBLI01004021.1_pt1 | contig 10821 bp, 9 predicted proteins | sample 1519701 | NCBI WGS metagenome assembly OBLI01 (sample SAMEA3663005, study PRJEB22513) | pig gut metagenome | biome: pig gut; feature: pig-associated habitat; material: faeces | place: France | collected 2012 | reverse complement strand
ACAGAAATCTACTGCGCGATAGCTCGAAAACTGTCTCAAGCTAATTTATAGAACATCCCTTAATACAAAGCTCCATCGTAATGTCAGTCTTTCGTTGAGGAGTCTGGATTCCGTTTCAAGGCTGTGGGACGAGTTGCGATGTGTCGCGTCCGAAAGCCTTCAGTTCGCGGACGAGTGAGGAGGAAACGTGTGCATACCTCGGGTCGGAGAAGATGAACACGGTTTCCACGCCTGTCAGTTGCCGGTTTGTGGCAGCGATGTCGCGCTCGTATTCAAAGTCCTTGACGCTACGTATTCCGCGTAGGATGAACTGTGCCTTTTCGCGTTCTGCCAGGTCGACGGTGAGGTCGTTGTATGTGATTACCCTTATCCGGGGTTCGTTGCGGTAAAGTGCCTCGATGTGTCTGACGCGTTGTCCCATGGCATCAGCTCCCTGTTTGTGTATGTTGGTGCCTACGGCAATGACGATTTCGTCGAAGAGGGGCAGTGCGCGTGCTATGATGTCGGCATGTCCGACGGTGAAGGGGTCGAACGAGCCGGGAAAGAGTGCGATACGCATAAGGTGAATGCTTGGTTTGTGCGGTGTTGCGGCAGCCGTTCCGGTGTATGTCTGCTGGAATTGTCGCGATGGTGGGAGGCGGTGCCTGTCAGTTTCCTGTGGTGTGCTGTATGGTGTCGTCTTCCACGAGGTCTTCCTCCACCACGAGGTTGTCGATGATGAAGTTCTGGCGTTCCATGGTGTTCTTTCCCATATAGTATGCCAGCAGGTCGGCCACCTGGTCCGACTTGTGGAGGGTGACGGGGTCGAGCCTCATGTCGGGTCCGATGAAATGCTTGAACTCTTCGGCATTGATTTCACCAAGACCTTTGAAGCGTGTAATTTCCGGATTCGGTCCCAGTCGTTCTATGGCCTCGAGGCGTTCCTCCTCGCTGTAGCAGTAGATGGTTTCGTATTCCACGCGTCCGCCCTTCTTTTCCTTGGCCCCCTTTTTCTTGTTTCTGACGCGGAAGAGCGGTGTCTGGAGTATGAAGACATGCCCTTTTTTGACGAGGTCGGGGAAGAATTGGAGGAAGAACGTCATCATAAGCAGACGGATGTGCATGCCGTCGACGTCGGCATCGGTGGCAATGATCACCTTGTTGTAGCGGAGTCCGTCGAGTCCGTCCTCAATGTTCAGTGCCGCCTGCAGGAGGTTGAACTCCTCGTTTTCGTACACCACCTTTTTGGTGAGTCCGTATGAGTTGAGGGGTTTTCCGCGCAGCGAGAAGACCGCCTGTGTGTTGACGTCGCGGCATTGTGTGATGGATCCGCTGGCAGAGTTTCCTTCGGTGATGAAGATGGCCGTATCCTGTCTGAGGTCTACGCTTTCATCGTCCCCTTTTTTGCGTTTTGTTCCGGCATCGTTGTAGTGGATGTGGCAGTCGCGGAGCTTTTTGTTGTGGAGGTTGGCTTTCTTGGCGCGTTCGCGTGCAAGCTTTGCCACTCCGGCCATGGCTTTGCGTTCCTTTTCGCTTTCCTGGATTTTCTGGAGAATGGTTTCCGCCACGTCGAGGTTCCGGTGCAGGAAGTTGTCGACCTGCTCTTTGACAAAATCCCCCACGAACTTGTTGACGCTGACTCCTGAAAGCATAAAGGGCTCTCCGTTCTTGTCCTTGTCGGGAGCCATATAGAGCGACCCAAGCTTGATTTTCGTCTGCGATTCGAACATGGGTTCAATTACGCGTATGGCGATGGCTGCCACAAGTCCGTTGCGCACATCCTGTACCTCGAAGTTCTTTCCGCTGTATTCCTTGATGGTGCGTGCGATGTGTTCCTTGAATGCCGCCTGGTGCGTACCACCTTGTGTGGTGTTCTGTCCGTTGACGAAGGAATAGTACTCCTCGCCGTTCTGGTTGCGGGCGTGCGTAAAGGCGATTTCAATGCCTTCGCCCTTGATGTGCACGATGGGGTAGAGCGCCTCGTCGGTCATTTTGTCGGAGAGGAGGTCCTCCAGTCCGTTGCGGCTGATGATGCGCTGTCCGTTGTGGAAGATGGCCAGTCCGGTGTTGAGATAGGTATAGTTGCGGAGCATGTCCTTGACGAACTCCGAGTGGAATCGGTATCCCACGAAGAGCGCCGGGTCGGGTTCGAAGGAGATGAAGGTACCGTCTTCCTCCTCGGTCTTTCCGGTTTCATCATTTACGAGCCGCCCCTGTTCGAAGGTAGCCCGGTGGAATTCTCCGTTACGGTAGGAGCATGCGGTGAATTTGAGTGCCAGGGCATTGACAGCCTTGAGTCCGACGCCGTTCAGTCCGACGCTGGCAGTATATTGGTCGTTGTCGTATTTACCGCCGGTATTGAGTTTCGATACTGCGGGGATGAGGCTTCCGAGCGGAATGCCGCGTCCGTAGTCGCGGATGGACGCCACGCCCTCGTGGATGTCGACCTCGATTTTCCGGCCGAAACCTTCGTTGAATTCGTCGATGGAGTTGTCGATACTCTCCTTCAGGAGGACGTAGATACCGTCTTCAGGCTGGCTTCCGTCGCCGAGACGTCCGATGTACATACCCGGTCTGAGGCGGATGTGCTCCATGTCGTCGAGGTGACGTATGGACTCATCGCTGTAGTCGCTGGCGTTGCGGGTGGTTTCCGGAACTTCAAAAAGGTCTTCTGCCATGGTTTTCGTTGGGGAGAGGTGTGGTGTAAAACGGAGTAGGGTGGATGTATGTTTGCGGATGAACCGTGCGTGTGCCGGTCTGCATGCTGAAGGTTTTCCGGCCGTGTTGAACTGCAGAGGCTGTGCGGAGTCTTAGAGTGACTTCTGGTAGCAGCGGCGGCGTTTGTGGATGGTGCAGTCGAGGTAGGCCCACTGTGACTGCGAGCGGTCGTTTGTTTCGAGTTGGGGGTGGCTTTCGGCAAATTCGAATCCCATCTGCTGGGCAATGGGAATGATGTCGGCGAAGAGCAGGGCATTGACCCCTTTGCTCTGGTATTCGGGGAGCACGGCCACAAGGAGGAGGTCGATGATTTTCGAATGTTTGATTTTCAGCGCCTTTATCAGATGCCACCATCCGAAGGGGAACAATTTGCCCTTGGCCTTTTGCAGGGCATGGCTCAGGCTGGCAATGCCCACTCCCATGGCCACGGGTTCGCCCTCTTCGTTTTCAACCACAGAGAGCAGACGGAGGTCGAGAAACTGCAGGTATTGGTTGACGTATCGGTCAATCTGTTTTCTGGTCATTTCCGAGTATCCATAGAGGGGGGCATAGGCCCGGTTGACGACATCGAAAATCTTGTAGTGGTATCCGTCGCGTTTCACCTCGCTGATGCTGGTAAATTTGCGGATGTGGACGTTGGAACGTTTCTTGACAATTTCCGCCACGCGGAAGTATTTGTCCTTGTGAGCCTCGTGTCCGGGTTTGGGCACCATGATTTTGCGTTCCACCCAGTCGATTTCGTGGGAGTATCCGTGTGCCTCCATATGGCGGGGGTAGTAGGGATAGTTGTAGATGGTGGACATGGTGGAGAGCTGGTCGAATCCGTCGATGAGCATGCCTTCGGCGTCCATATCGGTGAATCCGAGCGGACCGACAATTTTGTCGCAACCATGTTCGCGGGCCCAGTTTTCAGCCGTGTCGAGCAGCGCCTTACTCACTTCCAGGTCATCGATAAAGTCAATCCATCCGAATCGACCGTTGTTGTTGTTCCAGATGCGGTTGGCCTTGTTGTTCTTGATGCATGCCACGCGTCCCACTGTCTTTCCGTCGCGGAGGGCGAGGAAAAGGTCGGCCTCGCAGAAGGTGAAGGCGTCGTTGCGCTTGGGGTCGTAGGTTTCATACATATCCTCCAGTAAATCGGGCACGGAGTAGGGGTTTCCCTTGTAGAGTTCGTAGTTGAAGCGGATGAATTCCTTGACCTCCTTCTTGTTCCCGAGGTCGACTCTTTTGATTTCTACTGCCATTCGGATGGGTATGTTTAAGGTTCTTTGTCTGGTTTAGGAGTCTGTCCCCACACTCATTGCCGGAACGTCCCCCCTTTATGCATGTGCATAATTTAGCACGCAAAGATACGTTTTTTTTTGTAATGTGCTCTGATGTTGCGGTATATTTCGTCCGATATTTTTTTTGTGGGGCTGTCTCTGCAGAGTAGGGGAGTGGAAAACGCTGTCTCTCTCTGCGTTTTCTGCTGCATCTTCTGCTTTTACCTTTCTTGTCTTTCGTCTGTTCCGGCATCCTTGCGGTGGGTTTTCTTGCGCCATTGTGCCCTTCGTATTATGAGGCTTGCGGAGGGTTGGCTGGGGCGGTGTCGGATGTGAGGGAAAAACGATTGCACACTTTCGGTTTTCAAGGCTGAAAACAGCGCCTGACATGGCGGCTGCAAAGGGCGGAAATATAGAATTTTCATGACAAGGCTTCGTGTCCCTTCCAGCGTAAAAACCAAGGCTTATTTGCATGTTTTGCCATGCGCTCATGTCAAATTTTTGATTTTCTTGCGTCGCTGGTTTCGTGTAGAATGTCCCCGTGTGCCCGTTTTTAACCCAGAAATCACGTAAAACGGGTTGAAAATAGCGGTCTGGAAGGACGAAAACATCGGACTTCTTGAACCAAAACATCCGTACTTTTAGGGTAAAACATCGGAACTTTGCATCAGAGAAGTCCGATGTTTCTGCTTTTCCGGGCGAAAATGCCGTGAAAAGCCTCTTTTCGCGATTTGGCAATATTCCGGAGCGTGGATATCCTCGGTGGCTTCCGTGGCCCTTCCTGGCGCGTTAACGACGGTTGCGGGATGCTGAATTCTACGGTGAAACTGCGGGTAAAAAACATTGCACACATGTTCGTTTCCGGCAACGTATCCGTTGATTCGGGCGCACTTCTTCCCCTTCTTCCGGGAGTGTGTCATGTCCTTTCGCTTGTGCGTGTTCCTTCTGTGGTGTCATGTCTTCGGTACCCCTCGTCATTTCCGCCTTGAAGTAGTGGCGCGAGGATATGCAAAAAGTTCGAAAACCGCGGTTCCATCGGGAAAAAAATGCCGGAAACGGGGCGACGCTGACAGTTGCAGTTCTGGTCAGTGTCGCCCCGTTTCCGGCATGTTGTGCTGTGGTGGCCGTGGAACATCAAGGAATGTTTGGGTGGCAGTTCCGCAGATTCCACCTTACGTGTTCAGTCGTCAAGTAGTTTGTAGGTCCACTTGTTCTGGTTGTCCTCACGGCGGTTAGAGTCGGCTTCGTCGCCTTCCTGTCCTTCTCCTCCATAAGAGAGACAGAGCATGGGACCTTCCCTATAGATGGGATAACGGGTGACTTGTGGGGGGATGTATTCCTTTTTTTTCATGGTGGTGATGCGATTTTATTTGATGAGCATTTTCTGTCCTTCCCGGATGTAGACGCCGTTTTGGACTTTTTCTGTGCGGCGTCCCTGCAGGTCGTATGTGGTGTTGGTCTTGTCGGTAGCCATGTTTTCGATGCCTGTCGGCGTGCCGTTGTTCACCACAATGCGGAGCGATGTGCTTTGTGCATCGTTGAAATGGAACATATCAGAGGCGAAGTATCCGCGGAGGGCACTGATGTTGGCGCTTCCGTTGGCCTTCCAGAGCATGTTGTCCTTGATGTAGTATCCATCTGTGATGGTCTGTTTCGCCACACCAACCAGATCGACGTTGTTGGCCGTAGCCTCTACGCTGCCGAGCACCAGGGCAGGATTGCCTTTGGTGTATGAGGTTTCCTCTTCGAAATTGACGGTGTTCTCGGTGTTTCCGGTGATGGTGTAGTGGGGGAATGTGGTGTCGAACGGAAGGTTCACCGTGATGTATTTGTCGTCGGCAACGGTGCGTTTGAAGCTGGCTGTGGTCAGTGTCAGCGGTGTTCCTTCGGGAACCAGCACATTGCGTGCGTCCACGTAGTGGAAAGTACCGTTGATGGCTGTGGCGGCAGTGAGGTCGAGCGTCTGTAGCGCGCTTGACGGTTCCGATGCCAAAGCTTCGTTGACGAAGGTGGGTACGATGCCCGAGAGTGCCAAAGTGGCTTCTGAGGGTTCACCTACGCGGACGTACGAGGTGGTTTCGGCAATCCGGATGTTGCTGCTCGTGTCTGTTCCGCTGTTGGCAATCTCCACGTCTTTTATGGTGATGGGGTAGTATCCGGCAGGGGTGCCTGCGGGAACACTTACTTTTATGCTTACGATTTCTCCAGAGTTTCCGCTGAATCCGGCGTTTGTGGTGCTGAAAAGGGCATATTTGTAAAGGCCTTCGTCTTCATGCTTTGACCTTAACAGATAGAAAATAGGATCGTCCATTTCGTCTTTGGGAGCCCTATCCCCGAAGGTGTCTTCTTTTCCGAATGTCCAGCCTTCGGGATATACGATGCTGAACTCCATGGCACGCACGTTGTCCATAGAGGGATTGTTCATTGTCAGCGTGATGGTCCCGACGCTTCCTGCGGTAAGGGTCTGGGGGACGACTCCGAGCTCATCATAATCCTGGGCCAAGGCAGAGAGCGAAAATGCGGTGGCGAGGAGCGAGAATATGTATTTTTTCATATCGGTGTCTGCTTAATTAATGAGGAGTTGTGCCAAGGCTACAAGGTCGTTTACCTCCACGTTGCCGTTGCTGTTCACGTCGGCTGCATCAAGGTCAAGGCCTTCGGTGGCGTTGCCGATGATGATGCCTGCCAGTGCTACAAGGTCGTTCACGTTGACTGTGCCATCGCGGTTGACATCGCCGGCAAGGGTTGCCGTGGCGTCGGGCAGACCTACTTCTGTGGGAGTGTCGTCTGCAAAGATGATGTTGCTAAGGGTGATAGGTTCGTTGCCCTTGTCGCTGAGCGCCATCGTAAAGAGTGCTTCGCCGCTTTCCCCGCTGATGCTGCTGTTGCTGAGGTTGTATGCCAACACGCGCACCACGTTGTCGGTGGTGTTGATGGTATTGTACGCCAGCACAAAATCGTTTTCGCTCAGACGGACGCCCTTGACGGGGGCCTCTGTGGTTATGCCCTCGGGAAGGTCGATGTCCATCTGGAACGCCACAAAGGGGGTGGTGTTCGTCAGCGACACCTTAAGGTTTTTTCCCTCCAGGCGGGCTTTGACGACGTCGATGTCGGCAGCCCACAAGGCAAAGGTGCCGGTGAACAGCAATGTGAGAAGGAGTATGGTTTTCTTCATGTATTTGGATTTTTCTGGTGTGGCAAAAGAGCGTTCTTTAGGTGGTGCCGGTGCTTACTGCTGCCTTTGCGGGGCGGAAGGATGGCAGAGTCCTGATAAATATTCCTAAAAACGCTTGCAAATTTAAAAAAATATTCCCTTTAACTGCGGAAAAAGCTGACTTGTAGTGTGTTTTTTTACCGAAATTCCGGGAAATTATGCTGTAAAAGGTGAAAAAAATCGTCTCGGAATTCCTTCTTCCTGCATGCGCGTATATTTTCAGTAAATCAGGAAAACGGCTGAAATTCATGCATTTCCAGCTTTCCGGATGCTGTTGCGAATCACCAGCCGGCTTTCCGGCCCCATGTTGAAAAGCAGGTCGATGATGGAAAGATTGGCGAGGAAACCGTGGCGGAGGGCAAAAACCTGGAAATACGGAACCGGGTGGAACGTGGGGTCGGTGTTGTAGGGCAGTTTCGGTCGGATGCTCTGGCGGAAATCGTGCACGGGTTCCTTGCAGTCCAGACCCAAGGCATCGGCATCGATGTATGGGCCGTCGTTCACGCGGACATCGGGATGGTACTCGAGGAGGTCGAGGACAAGGTGCTGCAAGGCTTCGTTGAAGTCGACGAGGAACCGGTAGTCCCTGTGGAATACCGCATGGAATTCGTCAGCGTAGTATTCGAAAAATGCGCTACGGTCGTAGGCGGAGACGATGGCCTGCCAGTGCTGATGGCGCCATTTGCCGTGCTCGCTGATGCGGATGTCGCGCATGCAGGTTTGTGATGTTCCCGCTGTTTCTGTGACAACGGGGATAGTGAGTGCCAAGGGCCCGTCGTCGGCAGCGATGATGCAGCGGTTACGATAGGTCTGTTTTACATAGTGGTCGGCACGTTCTTCCACAATACTTTCTCCGCTGAAGAGTTTGGTGTAGTAATGTATGGGTGCCAGATAGGCAGAGGTGAGCAGGTACATGGGTAAAGGGTGATGGATTCTGCGGTGAATCCGCGTTTTTCTTGTTTGTTTTTCTTTGTCGTAGGCAGGTGTACTGTGCTGTGGCAATTCCGTTGGAAGGCCTTTTCATGAGCCCTGCTTTGTGGCGGTGTACGAAAAAAGGGTACGGCTGGAAAGGCCGTACCCATGGTGTTGTGGTGTAGTGTCATTTGATGTCGCTTACCCGCTTGAAGCAGCGCGAGAATCGCAGGTGCCCTTCGGTCCAGCCGTAGTCCTTGTCGGTCGAGAGCCAGATAAAGAGCGGTTTGCCCACAATGTGGTCTTCGGGCACGAATCCCCAGAAGCGGCTGTCGGCAGAGTTGTCGCGGTTGTCGCCCTGCATCCAGAAATAGTCCATCTTGAAGGTGTAGTCCTTGGCCTCTTTCCCGTTGATGAAGATGCGGTTGTCGCGTACTTCAAGGCTGTTTCCTTCGTAGTCGCGGATGCAGCGTTCGTAGATGGCAATGTTCTCCATCGTGAGGTTCAGTTTCTGTCCGCGTGCCGGAATCCATACCGGTCCGTAGTTTGCGGTCGACCATCCGGTGGTCATGTTCAGCGGGTACAGGAGTTCGTCGAGCGCAGGTGCGGGACGGAGCACACGGCAGAACTCAGGATGCTGCTCCAGTACGGCCTTTGTGGCCCGTGTGAGCGGCATGCAGACGATGTTCTCACCGGCAGGATTGCTCAGGTCTTCCTCCGTGATGCCGTTGTTGTGCATGAAATCAGGGTCTCCGGTGAGCCATTCCGACACGTTGAGCATGGTGTATCCGCCCTCGCGGAGGTGTGCTGGGGTATATCCGCGGAGTGCCTTCCAGTTCTTCCACTCCACATAGTAGGCCTGCTGTGCCAGTTCAGGTGTGGGGAGTGCCTTGCCGTCGATATATACGATGTTGTCCTTTACCTGCAGGGTTTGTCCGGCCTTTCCTACGCATCGCTTGACATAGTTCTCGCGGCGGTCAACCGGTCGGCTGATGATTTCGCCGTATTCTTCGGGATGCTGGGCCACATAGGAACGTCCGGTATTGTAGATGATGCTGTAGGCTTCGCGCTGCAAAGGAATGGGAAGTGTGTCGGAAGGAAGTTCGCACTGCAGAATCTGTCGTCCCAGGTCGTAGCACAGGCGGTAGAAGTCAGCCCCTTGGGTATAGGTGGCCAGGGTGTCTCCTGCAGGATAGGTGAAGACTACGATGTCCCCGACCTCAATCTGCTCAATGCCTTTCACGCGGCGGTATTCCCATTTCGGCCATTCAATGTAGCTTTTCCCTCCGCCGAGCCATGCCGGCATGTTGTGCTGTGTGAGGGGCATGGTAAGGGGTGTGGTGGGGATGCGCGGTCCGTAGTTGACCTTCGACACCAGCAGGTAGTCGCCGGTCAGCAGACTCTTCTCCAGTGATGACGAGGGAATGACGAAATTCTGGAAGAAGAAGAGGTTGAGGAAATATATGGCCACACCGGCAAATACCAGAGCGTCCACCCACGACATGATGCCGCGGAATACCGGATTTTCAAGGTCGCGCCACCATCCCCAGTTGATCTTGTGGGTGATGTAGGCGTCATAGATGAAGGGAATGACGATGATTCCCCACCAGCATCCCACCCAATAGAGGAAGGCACAGTAGAGTGCGATGGCGATGATGCAGGCCGGCCAGTTGCGGCGTGTCGCGGATTTGTCGGTACGTTGGTTTTTCTTGACCATGGATGAATGGTGTGTTTGGGAGTGAAATCTAAGATGCTTTCAATGGTATTCTTCCGGACGGATCAGAATGTAAAGAGGTCGTCGATGGTCTGCCATCCCGAACGTGTGGCAAGGAATTCGGCGGCCAGTACGGCTCCGAGTGCAAAGCCTTCGCGGGTATGTGCCGAATGTGTGATGCTGATCATGTCGGCGGGGGAGTCGTAGGTGACGGTATGTATGCCCGGCACCTCGTCGCGGCGGATGGCATCGATGCGGAGCAGGTCGGCCCGTGTATCGGTGGAGCCGGTTACGGTGCCGTCGGCTTCGTGCACCACGCCCTTGGTCCAGGTGGACTTGCGTTGCAGTTCTTCGCAGGCCTGTTCGGCAAGTGTGATGGCAGTGCCGGAAGGCGCGTCGAGTTTGTGGATGTGATGCGTTTCCTCGAGGGTGACATCGTACTGCGGGAAGCCGTCCATGATGCGTGCAAGGTGGCGGTTTACGGCGCGGAAGATGGCCACACCGACGCTGAAGTTGCTGCTCCAGAGCAGGGTGTTCCCTTCTTCGGTGCAAAGACGCTGCATTTCGGTCAGCACATCGCCCTTCAGCCAACCGGTACTTCCGCTTACTACCTTGACATGACGCTCAAAGCAACGGCGTACATTGCCCTCCGCCACTTGTGGAGCGGTGAATTCGATGGCCACTTCTGCTGAGCGGAAAGCCTCGCTGTCCATGTCGGCCGTGTTGTCGATGTCGATGATGGACACGATTTCGTGTTCGCGCTGGCGGGCGATGGCCTCTATCATGTGGCCCATCTTGCCATATCCTATAAGGGCTATTTTCATAATTCTTAGGTATTGGTGCTGTTAATCCGCATTGGCTTCCATGCCATGTCAGCCACAGTGGTGGCGCAGGCAAGGGGAAACACCGGAAATGTCGGTGCCGTGCCTGTTTCCTATGTTGGAGAAAGGGACTGTGGATGCCAATGCGTAATCCGTATCAAAAGAGGGGGAAAACGTGTGGCGGTGGTGAATATAACCCAC
>OBLI01004020.1_pt1 | contig 10822 bp, 7 predicted proteins | sample 1519701 | NCBI WGS metagenome assembly OBLI01 (sample SAMEA3663005, study PRJEB22513) | pig gut metagenome | biome: pig gut; feature: pig-associated habitat; material: faeces | place: France | collected 2012 | reverse complement strand
CTGCCCATGGCAGACCGCATCCTGACGGACGTGCCTTGCAGCGGTTTGGGCATTATCCGCAAAAAACCGGATATCCGTTTTCACCAGAAACCGGAGCAATTGCAGGAACTGGCACAGCTGCAAAGAGAAATTCTATCGGTGGTACAGGCCTATACAAAATCGGGTGGCACGCTCGTCTTTTCGACCTGTACCATCAATCGGGGAGAAAATGAGGACAACACGGCCTGGTTTTTAGAAAACTATCCGATGTTTCAGCTTCAGGAAGAAAAGCAGCTTTTGGTGGATGAACAGCATGACGGCTTTTATTATGCGGTATTTAGGAGAAGATGATGGAATTGTTTGACTTGAAATCAGCGACATTAGAAGAATTGCAGACATTCTTTGCACAGATCGGGCAGAAGCCGTTTCGCGCAAAGCAGGTCTACGAATGGATGCATAAAAAACAGGCAGTCTCCATTGATGAGATGACAAATCTGTCCAAGGAACTGCGCGAACAGTTAAAACGGGAATGTACCTATACCGTGTTAAAGAAAGTACAGGTACAGGCTTCCAAACTGGACGGGACCAGAAAGTATCTGTTTGGTCTGGCTGACGGCAATGTCATCGAGAGTGTGCTGATGCGGTATAAACATGGAAACAGTGTGTGCATCTCCTCGCAGGTGGGATGTCGGATGGGATGCCGGTTCTGTGCATCCACCATTGACGGGCTGGTGCGCAATCTGACCAGTGGCGAGATGTTAGAGCAGATCTACCGGATCGGAGAGGATATCGGCGAGCGCATCTCCAATGTGGTTGTGATGGGAAGCGGAGAACCCCTGGACAATTATGACAATCTGGTCAAATTTATCACGATGCTGACCGATGCCAATGGACTGAATATCAGTCAGCGAAATCTGACGGTGTCCACCTGCGGACTTGTGCCGCAGATCAGGGAACTGGCAACACATCAGTTTCAGATGACGCTTGCCCTGTCGCTGCATGCATCCTCACAGGAGAAGCGACGGGAGCTGATGCCGGTGGCAAACAAATATGATTTAAAAGATGTGTTAGAAGCGTGTGATGATTATTTTGAAAAAACCGGACGCAGGATCACCTTTGAATATTCACTTGTGGGCGGCGTCAACGATACGGACGAGGATGTGGAGCAGTTAGTCCGGCTCCTGCACGGAAAGAATTGCCACATTAACCTGATTCCGGTCAACCCCATCAAAGAACGGGATTTTGTACAGTCCTCGAGACCGGTGGTGGAGGAGTTTCAAAAGAAGCTTCAGACACATGGGATTACAGCGACGGTACGTCGTGAGATGGGAAGAGATATTGACGGGGCGTGCGGACAGCTTCGACGAAGATATATGGAGGAAGCGTGATGGAAGACAATTCACCACATAAAATCATTCGAAAAGAAATCTGCTTTCGGGGACATGTTCAGGGAGTGGGATTTCGGTACCGGGCAAAGTATGCGGCAGGTGGCTGCGGTGTCACCGGCTGGGTGAAAAATGAATGGGACGGTTCTGTTTTGATGGAGGCACAGGGCACCAATGAACAGATCAATGAGATGCTGAAATTGATCAATCAAAGTCCCTATATACAGATTGATGATCTGAACTATCATGAGATTCCGATCGTCGCATATGAGAGGGGATTTCATGTCAGATAATCCCCTCTTTTCTTATTGGGAAAACAATGGTATAATGATTCAATATGAAATTATTTCGGAAAGGTAGGCGATAAAAGGATGAAGACATTTTCCCAAACGGATATCGGAGCGATTAGGGATTCCAATCAGGATTATGTATACACATCTGAAAGTCCGGTAGGAAATCTCCCCAATCTTTTTATTGTAGCAGATGGAATGGGAGGTCACAATGCCGGTGACTTTGCATCCAAATATACCGTTGAGCAGATTGTTTCATACATTGAACACAGTTCACTGACGGACCCGGTGGAGTTGATCACAGAAGCACTGGGAGAGGCAAATGCCAATCTCATTCAGGAAGCAAAGGATCATCCACAGATGGCTGGCATGGGTACAACAGCGGTGATCATGACGATCATTGGTTCCTGTATGTATGTTGCAAACGTCGGCGACAGTAGACTGTATCTGCTTCGAGGAGGTTTGAGGCAGATCACCAAAGACCATTCGCTGGTACAGGAAATGGTGCGTATGGGAGAGATGGACGCGAGCGAAGCCAGCAAGCATCCGGACAAAAATATTATCACGCGGGCGGTAGGCGCATTTGAAGAACTCGCAATTGATTTTTTTGACGAACAATTACGACCCGGTGACGAGATTTTGATGTGCAGCGATGGTTTGACAAATATGGTTGACGACATGGAAATCGGACAGATCATGCAGACGGGAAGAGACGTGGTGGAACAGGTTCAAAAGCTGGTAGACCGTGCCAACCGCAATGGCGGCAAGGATAATATCACGGTTGCCATCATTATTCCGGAGATTTCCTAAATAAGAGAAATATGAGGTGAAAAAATGATAGAAGCAGGTACGTTTATAGCAGACCGATATGAGATACTGGAAAAAATCGGTGCTGGCGGAATGTCTGATGTATATAAAGCAAAGGATCAGGTATTAGGTCGTTTTGTTGCGGTAAAGGTTTTGAAGCAGGAATTTACCGAAGATGTGAATTTTGTATCCAAATTTCATGCGGAGGCGCAGGCGGCAGCCGGGTTGCAGCATCCGAACATCGTCAATATCTACGATGTCGGCAGCGAAGAACATATGCATTTCATTGTGATGGAGTATGTAGAGGGAATTACACTCAAAACCTACATTGAGAAAAAAGGACAGCTTAATTACAAGGAAGCCATCAGTATTGCGATTCAGGTGGCGAGAGGTATTGAGGCGGCGCATAATAATAATATTGTGCACAGAGACATCAAGCCTCAGAATATTATGATCAGCAACGAAGGAAAAGTCAAAGTGACCGATTTCGGTATTGCCAGAGCGGCTTCTTCCAAAACACTGCACTCAGATGTCATGGGATCCGTCCATTATTCTTCCCCGGAACAGGCCCGGAATGGGTTTGTGGATGGTAAGAGTGACATCTATTCCCTTGGAATCGTGATGTATGAGATGGTGACCGGACGGGTTCCCTTTGATGGGGATACGACAGTTGCCATTGCCATTCAGCATCTGCAGGAAGAGATGGTGCCACCAAGCAATTATACGAGCGATCTGCCTGTCAGTCTTGAAAAGATCATATTAAAATGTACACAAAAAAATCAGGACAGAAGATATCCTGCAATGGCGGATCTGTTGAACGATCTCAAGCATGCGCTGATGTCACCGAATGAAGATTTTGTTGTGATTGAAAATGCCGTGAGTCAGGCAAAGACGACTGTGATCGGCAAACAGGATCTGCAGAACATAAAAAATCATTCCATACCGAAGGACGTTGTTGCGGAGTCTGGCAGCATACAGACAGCTCCCCCTCATGAAGAAGAAGAGGACGATGATGACGATGGCGGTTTTTTCAATCCGAAGATGGAAAAAGCAGTGACCATTCTGGGTATTGTAACCGGTGTGATCATCATTTTGATCATTTTATATCTGATCCTGAATCTGGCAGGAGTCATCGGTGGAGCGAAGAAGGCGCAGGTGCCGGCAGAGGACGATTCACAAGTCGTTGAGGAGACCACCGATCAGATTGAGATGATCGATCTGAAGGGTAAGACCTTTGATGAGGCAAAAGAGGAACTGAAATCCATGGGAATCGGAATTTTCCAGGAGGGAACCGAGAGCTCCGATGAATATGAAGAAGGTCAGATCATCTCACAGGATATCGATAAGGGTCAGATGGTGGATGCCAATACGACTGTCAAAGTAATCGTGAGCAGTGGAAAAGGCGAATTTGCGGTGCCGAATGTCACCGGTTATGCGGATACGGCTGCCATCGGTATGCTGGACGACGCAAACTTAAAATATAATCGTGAATATGAGAGTAGTGATACCGTAGCTGAGGGAACGGTCATCCGTCAGGACCCTGTAGCAGGTACCATGGCAAAGGAAGGCGATACCGTCACCATCGTTGTCAGTCAGGGAAAAGAGGCAGTACAGGTTCCGGATCTGAAAAATCATACACAGGAAGAGGCGCAGCAGCTTCTGACAGAAAAAGGTCTGGTTGTCGGAACGATTAATTCCGATTACAGTGATACGATACCGGAGGGAAGTGTCATTGACCAGAGCGAACAGCCGGGAAAAACGGTATATACCGGCACAACAGTGAATTTCACAGTCAGCCTTGGTAAAAAAGAGATCTTGTATCGTTTTAGCGGAAATATCCGTCTGCCAAATGATGATTCGGTATCGTATGCCAATATCTATCTGGAAAATGAGAATGGAGATACCCTTGATTCCTGGGAAGGAATTGATGCGGATCAGTTCCCGTTTGCGGTGGATGCGGAGAATCTCACCAGCAGCAGAGGAACACTGGTTATCGAATGGGTATTGGAAGATGAAGAAGGCAATGTGACGACCAGTGTACAGAGGGCACCTCAGACCTTCCGTGAACAGTAAACCGTTATGATGTTGACAGGAAAAATACTCAAAGGAATATCCGGATTCTACTATGTCCACGTAGTAGGATCCGGTGTGTATGAATGTAAGGCAAAAGGAATTTTCAGAAAGCAGCAGATCAAACCGCTTGTGGGAGATCAGGTTGAGATCGAGTCACTGGACGAGCAGGAAAAAAGGGGGAATATCATCTCAATCCTGCCCAGAAAAAATGCGTTGATCCGTCCGGCGGTGGTCAATGTGGATATGGCATTGATCGTATTTGCTGCTGCCAGACCGGAGCCGAATCTGAATCTGTTGGATCGGTTTCTCGTTCTGATGGCAAAACAGGATGTGCCGGTGTGTATCTGTTTTAATAAGGTGGATCAGGTAGACGAGGAGTTGGTGTCGCATTTTCGCGAGATCTACGAATCCTGTGGCTATCCTGTGATCTTTATGAGCGTCCATCACAAGCAGGGACTGGATGAGGTGCGCGCGCAGCTTCGCGGCAAGACGACGACCATTGCGGGTCCTTCCGGTGTGGGAAAATCCTCATTGATCAATGCGCTTCAGCAGGGCGTGACGATGGAGACCGGAGCGATCAGCGAAAAGATCGGTCGCGGAAAACAGACGACCAGACATACACAGCTCATACACATTGAAGGAAATTCTTATATTATGGACACGCCGGGCTTTTCATCCCTGTATCTTCCGCAGATGGAAAAAGAAGAACTGCAGCAGTACTACACGGAGTTTGCTCCGTATGAACCCGATTGCAGATTTCATGCATGCAGTCATATCAGTGAACCGGATTGCGGAGTCAAGCAGGCGCTGGCGGAGGGAAGGATTGCCAGAGAGCGCTACGACAACTATGTCCAGATTTATGAGGAACTAAAAGAGAAAGAGAAAAATAAATATTGAAGAAAAGAGTATTGGTAGTATCTGGCGGGTACATCGATGATGTATTTGCCGGAAATTATATAAATAATCGGAAATATGAGATTCGTATTGCGTGTGACAGAGGGATGGAGTTTTATAAACGTGCCGGATTGCAGCCGGATCTGATCCTCGGTGATTTTGACTCGGCGGATCCGAAGGTGCTGCAATACTTTCAGGCGATGGAAGAAATCAGCTGCAGGCAGTTTCCGCCGGAAAAAGACTGGACGGATACGGAACTGGCAGTGATGCATGCCATTGAGCTGGGAGCAACCGAGATCGATCTGTTCGGTGCGACGGGAAGCCGGTTGGATCATGTGTTGGGCAATCTGTCCATACTTGGTCTGGGACTTCAGGCAGGAGTAGAGATCTGTATGATCGATGCACACAATCGGATCCGGTTGATCGACCGGGAGTATCGGATCAAAAAAGACGAACAGTTTGGAAGCTTTGTCTCTCTGATCCCGTATATGGGTGCAGTGGCAGGCGTGACACTGCGGGGATTTCAATATCCTCTGGAGCACGCCGCAATGGATGGTTTTCACAGTCTGGGCATCAGCAATGAGATTGTGGAAGACGAGGCAATGATCACGTTGGAACAGGGTTTGCTTCTCGTGATAGAATCAAAAGATTAGAGTGGGAGATCGTATGTGGAAGAAAAAAACGTGGATGACAGCAGCGGTTGTATGTGTGTGTATACTCCTGAATATCATCGGAAAGATTTGTGCGAATATCTGGCATCTGCCGGTCTGGCTGGATGCGTACGGGACAATTCTGGCTGCTTATTTGCTGGGACCGGTGTGCGGCGCGATGGTCGGAGCGTCGGTGAATCTGATGTACGGTGTGATTTCTTCGGATACTTATATTTATGTGATCTGTTCGGTGAGTATCGGTATTACGGCCGGAATCCTGGGGAAAAGAAAGATGTTCGATACGCTTTATAACAGTGCGTGTGCTGGAATGATCATTACACTTGTATCGATGCTGTTTTCCGTACCTTTGAATGTAATTTTTTATGAAGGCATGACCGGTAATATGTGGGGAGACGGTGTCATCCTTTATCTGCGGGAGCTGGAATGGAACAATATATTCACCGACGTGATCGGAGAGTTTTATGTAGATTTTCTAGATAAGATTCTCGCGATGTTTGTTCTGTATGCGTTACTTACAATTTACAGAAAATATTTTCGCCCCCGCATGCAGCATCCTTTTGATGGAAAAAAAGGTGGAGCACTGTTGCTTGCTCTGATGATCGGTGTAGGAGCGATGGGAGTTTTTCCGGATGAAGTCCATGCGCGTACTTTGATTGACAAGGACTATGGTTCGTATGTGCAGATGATCTACAATGCGGATGATGGGATTCCGGGCGGGGAAGTCAATGATATCACACAGACCAGAGATGGTATCCTCTGGCTTGGAACCTACGGTGGCTTATACAAATATGACGGAACAAATTTTATCTGGATGGAGCATTTTGACAGTGTGCGCAATGTCAACTGTCTGTATACCGATGCAGAGGGACGTCTTTGGATTGGTACAAATGACGGAGGCGTGTCCATCTGTGCCAATGACGAGATCGTCAATGTGCTGGATGAGGAAAACGGTCTTCCTTCCAATTCCGTGCGAAGCATGATCCTGGGTGCAGATGGAAATTATTACGTAGGTACGACGGATGCACTGGCGGTGGTATCCATCGTAAACGGTGTCCATATTGTAGATACGATCGATGAGATCGTCTATGCAGTCAGCTCTGCCAAAAATGATGCAGGCGACGTGGCAGTGGTAGATGCGTCCGGGGATCTGTTTCTGTTACGAAACGGAAAAATTGTCAATAAATACAATTGCGATCCGAATGGAGCCGGTTTTACCAGTGTCTGTATCGATCAATCCGGTGTGATCTATCTGTCGACCTCTGACAACCGGATCTGGAAGGGAAGCTTGTCAAATGGAATCTGCCAGTTTGAAGAATGTTATGAGACCGGCCTTGAGATGATCAATTCATTGGTGTCATGTGAGAACGGCAGGATCTATGTATGTTCGGATACCGGCGCAGGATACCTCACCGATCAGGGGCAGTTTTATCTGATTCCCACCGGTTCTTTTACCAGTTCCATTGATCATATGCTGATGGATTATCAGGGGAATCTGTGGTTTGCATCTTCCAGACTCGGTTTGCTCAAGCTGAGTGAGTCGGTTTTTTGTGATGTGTATGATACCATTGGTATGCCCCAAAGTGTGGTCAACACAGCCATCCGCTGGAATAATATCTACTATTTTGGAACGGATCAAGGTCTGGATGCGACGAATCTGAGCCATACGGAGAAGCTTACCAATTCTCTGACAGAGGCACTGGAAGGGATCCGGGTTCGTTGTCTCAAGGAAGACAGCAAGGGAAATCTGTGGATCTCCACGTCAGGAAAGGGAATCTGGTGTGTCGATAAGCTGTACAGGATACAGATCTATAACAGTGAGAATGGTTTGTTGGGAGAAAAATGCCGTAGTACGTTGGAGCTTTCGGATGGAACCATCGCTTGTGCCAGTGATCTTGGTATTTCCTTTATCAAAAATAACCGGGTGGTTTCCACGCTGGGAGAAGAGGATGGACTGGCAAATTCGATCATTCTGTGTATGTTAGAGGATAAAGATGGTACGATCTATGCCGGTACAGATGGAGGCGGTATCGCTGTGATCCGGGATGGTCAGGTGGAGAAAATGCTCCGGCGCTCGGACGGGTTGAGTTCGCATGTGATCCTCAGACTGGTGAAGTCCATCAATGAGGATGGCATCTATATCGTGCAGAGTAATGGGATTGCCTACATGGACAAATTCGGCAAGATTACGGTGTTTGATCATATGCCTTATTACAATAACTATGATATCATTCCGGTTGACAAGTATCTCTGGATAACCGGTTCCAATGGAATCTATATCATCAATGAGGAACAATTGCTTCATGAGGATACGGTGGATTATGAATTGCTGGATGTCAAATGCGGTCTTCACCAGACATTGACGGCCAATGCATGGAACTATCAGTCGGATAACGGAATGCTGTATCTGGCGGGCAATACCGGCGCAATCTATGTGAACACGAAAATCTATGGAGCGGAAAAAAGATCCTATCGTATCAGTGTGGGACAGATAAAAGTGGACGGAATCAACTATCAGGTTGTCAGCGATCAGGATACAGTGATCGGCAGAGATGCATCGAAAGTAGAAATCTATCCGATGGTCATCAACTATTCGGTCAATAACCCGTACGTCAAGGTGTATCTGGAAGACTTTGACGAACAGCCGCAGATCATGCAGCAAAGTGAGCTGTCGACGATCACTTATACGAATCTTCCTTCGGGCACTTATGTCTTTCATCTGGCAGTGCTTGATAACAAGAAGCAGAGGACCATCGAAGAGAGCACGATCCGGATCGTGAAGGAAGCCAATATTTATGATCATGTGTACTTCAAGGTTTATCTGGCATTTGTACTTGCGATCCTGATCATTTTCCTGACCTCGCTCTTTATCAGAAATAATATTCAAAAGACGATTGAACTGCAGCGCAAAGAGATTGAGAACATGAAGCTGCAAAAGGATGCGCAGGCGGCAGAGACGGCCAGCAAGGTCAAAAGTGATTTCCTGGCCCAGATGTCGCATGAGATCCGCACACCGATCAATGCAGTGCTCGGTATGAATGAGCTGATCCTGCGGGAGACCAAGGAAAAGACGATTTTTGAATATGCCAATAATATCGAAGTGGCAGGAAGAAACCTGCTGACACTGATCAATGGTATTTTGGATTTTTCGAAAATCGAAGATGGCAAGATGGAGATCATTCCGGTGGAGTATGATCTGGCTCCGCTCATCGGAAATATCACACATGCGATTTATGAGCGTGCGAAAGCCAAGGGCCTGAAACTGGATGTGGTTGTTGATGAGACGATACCGGAGCGTTTGTTTGGTGACGATGTCCGGATCACGCAGGTCATCACCAATTTGTTGACAAATGCAGTGAAGTATACGGAAAAAGGGTCCGTGAAGCTGGAATTTCGAAAAATGCTGATTGAGGATGGTATGCTGGAATTGTATGTGGAGGTCAAGGATACCGGAATCGGAATCCGCGAGGAAGATCTTCCGGCATTGTTTGAGTCCTTCAAACGACTGGATGAGAAACGGAACCGCAATATCGAGGGAACCGGACTTGGTATGTCGATCGTGACCGGACTTCTTGGCATGATGGGCAGTAAGCTGCAGGTAGAATCGGTCTATGGAGAAGGAAGCACGTTTTCCTTTGTCATTGAGCAAAAGATCATCTCTGCGAAACCGATCGGTGTTTATCATGATACGGTGGAGCTGGATATGGAGGCGAAACAGAATCAGAAGATGCTTCAGGCTGAAAATGCCAAGATCCTTGTGACGGATGACAATACGATGAATATCAAGGTTGCAAGTGGATTACTGAAAAAATTTGCAATCAAATGTGACAGTGCGTATTCCGGAGAAGAGACGATTGAGCTGGTGAAACAAAAGACTTATGACATCATCTTTTTAGATCATATGATGCCAAAGATGGATGGTATCGAGACATTGACGATCTTAAAAGAACAGCAGCTGATCACGGATCAGACGAAGGTCATCGCGCTGACCGCGAATGCGATCGTAGGTGCAGAAGAGACCTATCTGGCAGCAGGGTTTGATGATTATCTGTCAAAACCGATTGACATGGGAAAATTGGAAGAGCTGCTGCATAAGTATCTGGATGCGTCCCTGATCTCATATACGGAAAAGGAAGTCAAAAAGAGTAGGTAAAACGATGAAGAAGAAATATATAATCACATTACTGACAGCGATCGTGATGATCCTGCTGATGCAGATTGGATATGATGCATTGGTGGGAGATGATAGCCGCGACAAGATCAAAGTTGGATTTTTGTATGTGGGAGACAGCTGTAATATGTATACCCAGAATTTTATCCATGCACAGGAGCAGATGGAGCTTGCCATGGGTGACCGCGTGGAGACGATTGCGAAATACAATGTGGCGGAAGGAATGGAGAAGCAGTACATTCAGGAATTGGTGGATGAGGACTGCGATCTGATCATGGGCACGAGTTACGGCTATCAGGACCAGATGAAGACCTTTGCACAGAGATATCCACAGATACAATTTTGTATGGCAACCGGAGATAATGCGGATGAAGCCCCGGTATTATCGAATTATCATACGGTCATGGGAGCGGTCTATCAGGGCAGATACATCGCCGGAGTTGTGGCAGGCATGAAGATGCAGGAGATGATCGACCAGGGAATCATCTCACCGGAGCAGGCAAAGATTGGATATGTTGGCGCATTTCCTTATGCAGAGGTGATCTCCGGTTACAC
>OBLI01004019.1_pt1 | contig 10823 bp, 11 predicted proteins | sample 1519701 | NCBI WGS metagenome assembly OBLI01 (sample SAMEA3663005, study PRJEB22513) | pig gut metagenome | biome: pig gut; feature: pig-associated habitat; material: faeces | place: France | collected 2012 | reverse complement strand
AGAGTAACTTCTGGAAGGACGGGAACTAGAACTTACTTTGAGAATTTACCGGTTTTTTCTTGTAGTAAAACGCAGGTAAACGATCACAGCATAACTGGCCGCCTTTCTTTCATTCACGCTAAAAAGTTACTCAACTTTTCACATTTACCACTTGACGAATCTCAAAAATTAAGATAAAATGTAATCTGTTGTGGCGGTATAGCCAAGTGGTAAGGCACGGCTCTGCAAAAGCTTGATCGTCGGTTCAAATCCGTCTACCGCCTTAAATAACATTGAAAAGCTCACTTTCGTGGGCTTTTTTGTGTTGATTATACTTTTGGAGGTGTTGAGGATGAAAAAACTAGAAAAAGGCAGTAACATTCGTGTGCTGAGTCCATCTTCGTCTATTGAGCGTTTGGGTGGCTTTGAGGCAAATCTAGCGGCAAAGAAAAAGCTGGAGGAGCTTGGCTTTAGGGTTTCTTTTTCAGAGCATTATTTGGAAAATGACCCGCTCTTTTCGGCCTCTATTGAGAGTCGTGTGGCGGATTTGCACGCTGCTTTTTGCGACCCTGATGTGGATGCGATTTTGGCTACTATCGGAGGGTTCAACTCCAATGAGCTATTGCCCTATCTCGACTATGACCTTATCGCTAAACACCCAAAAATCATCTGTGGTTACTCCGACTCGACAGCTTTTTTAAACACTATCTTTGCCAAGACTCATCTCATAACCTACATGGGACCTAGCTATTCGAGTTTTAAGATGGATGAAGGACAAGACTATCAGAGCAAAATGTGGCTGCAAGCCATGACACAGACCAGCTATGAGCTGACACCAAGTAGCCAGTGGTCGAGTGACGCTTGGTACATTCCTAGTCAACCACGCCACTTTTACCCAACAGAGTGGAAAGTTTACACGCACGGCAAGGCTCAAGGCACCCTTATCGGTGGCAATCTCGTCACCTTCAACCTACTACGTGGGACAGACTATTCCCCGCAGGTGTCAGACTACGTCTTAGTTGTCGAGCAGTCCGAGGAAGACCTCTTTTATGACTTTACCCGCAACTTGGAGGCGCTTTTGCAGAGCTATCCTCATCCTAAAGCACTTCTTATCGGGCGCTTTCCAAAGGAAACCGAGATGACCGAGTCGCTTCTACGCCTCATCCTAGATAAGCACCCTATCTTACAGACAATCCCTGTCGTCTACGATATGGACTTTGCGCACACGCAACCTCTGCTGACCATGACTATTGGTGCGACGATTGCCATTTCAACCGAGGACATGACGTTTACCATCACAGAGGACTAAAAAAGTTGAGTAGCTTAAGCTACTCAACTTTTTTGTTACCAAATAATCACACGATCCTCTGGTGAGCGCCACATGCCATCTCCTGGATGGACATCAAAGGCTTTATGAAATTCGTCAAAGTTGGTCACAGTCACGTTGGTGCGCCATTTGCCTGGGGCATGGACATCAACGCTTGCCATCATTTGCATGTACTCTGGGCGAGCTTTCATGCGCCAAATAGTGGCAAAATTGATAAAGAAGTCAGTCACTGAGAAGTCGTCATCTTTTTTCGCTGCTTCAAGAGCACAAGCGACACCACCAAGGTCAGCAACATTTTCAGATACGGTGAGTTTACCATTGACCTTAGCTCCATAAGAGTCTAAGCCGTCAAACTGCTCAACGACCTTGTCTGTACGCTCTTTAAAGGCAGCGTAGTCTTGGTCTGTCCACCAGTTGTTGAGACTTCCGTTTTCGTCAAAGGAAGCACCATTGGTGTCAAAGGCATGTGAAATCTCGTGGGCAATCACAGCTCCGATACCGCCGTAGTTGGCTGACGAGCTTTGCTCAAGCGAGTAAAACGGTGCTTGCAGGATAGCCGCTGGAAAGACAATTTGGTTTTGCTGTGGTGAGTAGTAAGCGTTGACCATGTGGGCTGGCATGTGCCACTCGCTACGGTCAACAGGCTTGTTCCACTGACTCCAGTGGTGAGCGATAGAGATTTTCGCTAGATTTTCAGCATTTTCGACTAAACTCAAGGCTGGGTCGATGATTTTTTGAGCGTAAGTGTCTGGCAATTTTTCAGGATAGCCGATGTGAGGAGTGATAACATTAAGTTTTGTAATCGCTTTTTGGCGTGTTGACTCTTCCAGCCAGTCTGCACTTTCTAGACGTGATTTGTAAACTTCAATCATGGTTGCTACCTTAGCTTCCACATCTGCCTTAGCTTCTTTGGAGAATTTTTCACCAGCATACCACAAGCCGAGGGCTTGGGTGTAAGGAGACTGCGCTAGGTAGTAAGCGGCTTTTTTCTTGTCCATAGCTTGCGGTGTGCCTGAGAGAGCACGGCTGTAAGCACCGGAAAGCACACGAATCTCGTCTGTCAAGTAGCTGTTAAAGCTGGTCGCAGCGGAAAGCAACAAGTCAGCTTTTAGCAAATCCCAGTTCGCCTCAGAGTAGTACTCAGCAGCAAACTCTGTCCAAAAGCGTTCCTCAGGAACAATGACCTTATCAGGCACTTGACCACCTAGGATAGCCGAAAAGATATCATCAAGTGGCAACTCTGGCGCAAGCTTTTTAAAGTCTGCCCAGTCATAAGGTTTGTAAAGACTGACGTAGTCTGAACTCTCCTCACGTGAGAGCACGTAGCCAGCAAGCTTTCTATCAAGCTCCAAGACACAGTCTAAGAGACTAGCAACCTCATCCGCTGAAAAGCCAAACTTAGGTAGCAATTCCTCATACATGGCACGCCATTTAGCAAGTAGCTCTGGCGCTTGTTCATTGCCTTCTTGGTAGTAGGTCGTGTCTGGCAAGATAAGCCCTGGTGCTTCTGCCCAGAGGACATTGGTCTGTGCGTCCATAAAGTCTGGGGCAACACTAAATGGCAGAGCATTCGGCTTTCCAGACAGCTCAAAATCTGCCATCTTGTCCGCCAAGTCTTTAAAGGACGTAAGCGCCTTAAATTCTTCAATCAAAGGAAGAGCTGGTGCAACGCCAACCTCCTCACGCTTGTCATAGTCAGCCACCATGCGGTGAAAGGCGATGAAGTTTTTGAGAACCGCATCATCAGGCACATTGTCCCCAGCTAACCACTTGTCAGTGGCGTCAAGCATCAAGGATTCAATCTCGTCTGACAAGTCTGTGAAACCGCCAGTTCTTGGCTTATCATCTGGAATAACAGCTGTCTTTGCCCACTCGCCGTTGACAGCTTCGTAAAAATCATCTTTGTAAGTAACCATAAACGCTCCTTTTTAGCAATAGTTGTAAACAGTTCCATTCTACCAAAAATAAGGCAGAAAGTCACATTTAGAGCGCTTTTATTAGCCTTCTAGACCTTTAGCGATGGTGTCAAGGTTGTAAGCCATCATGCTGTAGTAGCTGTCTCCGGTCTTGCCACTTTTTGCGATAGAGTCTGTAAAGATTTTAGCGTAAATCGGGATGCCTGTTTCTTTTGAGATAGACTTCATAGGACGGCTGTCGACACTGCTTTCCACAAAGAGGGCTTTTACTTTGCTACCTTGTAGCTGTGTGACCAGGCGTTTAATTTGCTCTGGTGTGCCTTCTTCTTCAGTGTTGATTTCCCAGATGTAGGCAGACGGTACATTGTAAGCTTTTGAGAAATACTTAAAGCAGCCTTCGCTGGTGACGATGAGTTTTTGCTCGCTTGGAATGTTATCAAAGCGGTGTTTGGCACTAGCATCCAGCTGGCTTAGCTTTTTCAGATAGGCTTTGAGATTTTTTTGATAGGTTGCTTTATTGTCAGGGTCTTTTTTACTCAATTGCTTAGCTATATTTTTAGCGTAAATCATGCCGTTTTCAAGATTTAGCCAAGCGTGAGGGTCTTCCTTGCCCGCTTGATTTTTCCCTTCGAGGTAAATCGGTGTCACGCCCTCACTGACTGCAAAATAATCTTTATTTTCCGTCTTATTGGCGTTTTTCATCAGTTTTGAAAACCAAGCAGAGCCACCCGTTTCGAGATTAAGCCCATTGTAGAAAATGACATCTGCCTGCGAGCTTTTTTTCAAATCCTCTGGCAAAACCTCATACTCATGCGGGTCTTTCCCGACAGGGACGATACTGTGGAGGTCAATCTTATCGCCAGCGATATTTTTGGTAATATCAGCGATAATGGAGTTTGTCGCAACAACTTTTAACTTCTTGCTTGTGCTTTCCTTCGTAGACGTGCAAGCTACTAAAGTCAGAGCTAGAAGTGCTAGGGCTAAGCCTGTAAACCATTTTTTTATATCTTTCATGAGATATCCTTCTTTCTAAGAATGCCCTTAGGGGCAATGACAAAACTAACGGCAAAGAGCAGGGTCGCAACCAAGACAATGGTAGACCCTACAGCGATATTGTAGGTATAGCCGATAAAGATACCAGCTAGAGAGGAGAAAACACCAAAGAGGCTAGAGAGGAGCATCATCTGCTTGAGGTTATTGACATAGAGATAACTACTGGCTGCTGGCGTGATGAGAAGAGCAATAATCAAAATTGTCCCCACACTCTGCATAGCCGTCACCGACACCACAGAAAGCAACAGCATGAGCAGATAATGATAGCGATTGACCTTCATGCCGACACTTTTGGCAAAGACAGGGTCAAAGCTCGTGACCAAAAGCTCCTTGTAAAAGAGCCAAATCACGACAAGCACCACAAAAGAGACGACGATAGTCAGGTACTTGTCCACATCCTGCACCGCTAGGATATTCCCAAAAATGATATGAAAGAGGTCCGTCGAACTATTAGCGAGACCGATTAAAATCACACCAAGAGCGAGAAAAGCGCTGACGGTGATACCAATAGCTGTATCGCCCTTGATGATACTATTTTCACGGATATAGGTCACCGATACAGCCGCCAGCATACCAAAGACCACCGCTCCGATAAAAAAGTTCATCCCTAAAAGGTAAGATACCGCAACGCCCGGTAAAACCGCATGGCTAATGGCGTCTCCCATCATGGACATGCCACGAAGAACGATAAAACAACCTATCACGCCCGACACCAAGCCTATCACAAGCCCTGTCACCACAGCATTTTGTAAAAAATGGTAGGACATGAGGTCAGCAAAAAAGTTACTAATAGCACTCATGACAACACCTCCTCAAGCGGCAGCTGATTTTCGTAGGTTTTGGCGAGGTTCGAGCGATTAAAGACTTGACTGGTTTTGCCGTAAGTAATCAAGCGGCGATTAAGCAAAATGACCTGGTCAAAATAATCCGACACCTTACTCAAGTCATGGTGCACCACCAAAATCAGCTTGCCAGCATCTCTCTGGCTCTTTAGCAACTCCATAATCAACTGCTCACTCACCATGTCAATACCCACAAAAGGCTCATCTAGCAAAATCAAATCCGCCTCCTGCACCAAGGCTCTAGCCACTAGCATACGCTGGAATTGACCGCCAGAGAGTTGGCTGATTTGACGCTTGCTAAGTGCCAGCAAACCGACCTTTTCAAGGGCGTCATCCACTTTTTGATAAGCTTGCTTTGGTAAGCGCTTAAATAAACCAAGACCGACTTGACACCCCAGCGCCACACAGTCACGCACCGTGATGGGAAAGGTCATGTCAATACTTGATTTTTGGGCAATGTAAGCTACATTTTTGAGCTGTTTAGATAGCTCCTTCTCGCCAAAGACTACCTCACCCGTGTGAGGCAGAAGATCAATCATGGCTTTCATGAGCGTAGACTTGCCAGCGCCATTCGGTCCGATAATCCCGACAATAGCTGCCTTGGGCAAGCTCAAGCTGATGTCTTTTAAAATAGGTTGCCTGCCATCATAGCTGACACGGATATCTTGCAGCGACAACATAAGGTTCTCCTTTTTGTTTTATTAAGCATACTTAATTTTATATTTAGAGTACCCTTTTTTCTCTTTTCTGTCAATCACTTTTTGAAAATTTTTGTTATAATAAAACATGATCTTAGTTAGAAAGTGAATCCTTATGACACCAAATAAAGAAGATTATGTAAAATGTATTTATGAATTGGGACAACAGTCTGACAAAATCACCAACAAACAAATCGCTGAAAGAATGGAAGTTTCTGCGCCAGCGGCTTCTGAGATGACCAAAAAAATGATTGCCCAAGATCTCATCCAAAAAGACAAGGAAAAAGGCTATGTCTTGCTTTCTCAGGGTTTAGACTTGGTAGCAAAACTTTACCGCAAACACCGTCTGATTGAGGTGCTTCTCCTTAACCACCTTAATTACTCAACGGACGAGGTGCATGACGAGGCGGAGGTGCTTGAGCATGTGGTATCCGACCATTTCATTGACCGCTTGGACAAAATGCTTGGCTATCCAAAGGAATGCCCGCATGGAGGCACTATCCCAGCGCCAAATGAACCGCTGGTCGAAGCGCACCAGCAGACGCTCAGCCAGATTAGTGAGTTTGGCAGCTACACTTTGGTGCGGGTGCGTGATAGTCGCAATCTCCTCCACTACATGGAGCAGCACCACTTGACGATTGGCATGACACTTCAAGTGCTTGAGCACGATAGCTTCGCTGGTACCTTTACCGTTGTGGCAAATGGCAACACCTTTCAGATGACTGATGTTATTGCTGAGCGCATTTATGTTGAGTAAAAAACACCAAAGTCCATGATGACTTTGGTGTTTTTCATGTTATTGTTTAAAATGCTCTTTCATATACTCTATTGCCCGTTTGACGCCCTGCTCGTTGTTGCTTGATGTGACAAAGTCTGATACGGCTTTGACTTCTGGGACGGCGTTTTCTACAGCGACAGAGATACCAGCAAACTCAAGCATGGACACATCGTTTTGCGCATTGCCTATGCTCATCACTTCGTGTGAAGGGATACCTAGAGACTGGGTGAGACAATCTAAAGCCCTGCCCTTTCCTGCATGAGGGTGCATAAACTCGATAAAATGCGGCTCACTACGGACAATCTCGCAGTATTTCCCAAAACGCTCTCTAATCGCTTCTTCATTCTTATCCAAAAGATGACTATCATCAGCAATCATCACATCAAATACATCTAGGTGCTCTACAGTTGCTATGTCCATAAATGGACGTAGTGGCATATTGGTGTGGTGTGATTCGTTGACTGTGTAAGGGCTGATAGGGTCGTTAGGCGTGTACATATGCTCATGTGTCGACAGGTGAAACCTAAGCCCCTTTTTAAGACAATAGGTCATGATTTTTTTGACCAAATTCCTATCAAGCGGCAAAGCCTTGACGAAACTACTATCCGTTTTAGAAATCAGAGCGCCATTATGGGTAATCACGTATTGCTCAGAATCTTTGTGAAAGCCCATTTGCTCTAGGTAGACTTGCGCTCCGAGGTAAGGACGTCCTGTACACAGAACGACTCTCACTCCCTTGTCAGCCAAGTCTGATAGGAGACTGCTGGTAGCTGTGTCGAGTTGCTTTTGATCATCGACAAGCGTCCCATCAATATCAATGGCAATCAGTTTTATCGACATCAATCACTTCCTCCTCTACTCGCCTCATAATGCGTATCAATCCAAAGCGTATTTTGCACATCATTGGTAAAGACGGCGCTTGCGCCACGTTTTTTACAGTCAACGACTTGGTCTGGGACATCTACTGTCCAGTAACGAATGGCTTTGTCCGTCTTAGGACAAGGGTGTTCCTTATAAGGCAGGTGAAGAGCTTTTATCCAATCACTTGTTAAGCCCTTTTCTAGACTGTTTTCATCACTAACTAGCATGGCGTAATCAAACTCTGGCATGACCTCATGCATGCGACATAAAGACGCATAGGAAAAACTGGAAATCACAAGACTAAAATCAAGACTCAATTCTTCTAATAACTGAGCTAGATTTTTCTCCAAACCCTCATAGGTATAGACATCCGTTTTTAATTCAATATTTAAAGTCTTAGAAAAGCCGACCTTCTGAAGAGCTAGTAAAACATCCTTTAAGCGTGGGATAGTCTGCTCTTTCGTCTTTAGTTTGCCCGCTTTTTGTAGCGGGTATTGTGTCAGCTCGTCATAGGTCAAGTCCTTAATCAAAGCGTCTACGCCTGTCATGCGCTTTAGATTTTCATCATGAAAGACCACGAGCTCGCCATCCTTACTCTGATGGACATCAAGCTCTATACTGACGCCTAGATGAGCCGCTGCTAAGAAAGCGTCCATGGAGTTTTCCAGATAGATGTGGCTCCAGCCTCTGTGTGCAAAAATTTCCATTGGTTTTTTTCCTCCTTACTTTCCGTTGGCCAAGTTATTTTGTGTGATATAGTTATCCATTGACTTTTCCGCTTCACTCAGAGCTTTTTTAACATCAGCGCCGTTAAAGACCTGCTCCATAGCCGTTTGCAAAAGAAGACGTGACTGGTTCATCCCTTGCATAAATATCCCTGCGTTAGCTTTATTTGGCTCTGTAGTGGCTAATTGCTGTGAGGGAATGGCTAGAGCAGGATTTTCTTTGTACATGTCTAGTAGCGTATCTGTAAACTGTGAGCCTTTGTTCAAGGCAAGGTAGCCTGTTCCTGCTTGCCAAGTAGCTTGTGATTCGGCTGAGAGCATGTACTTGATAAATGCCCACGCACCCTCTTGTTGGGCTTGCGATTTATCATTTGAAATCCACAAGGCTGCTCCTCCGATAGACACACCGTTATTCTCTTGTCCGTCTGGATGTGGGTAGTAGCAAATGCCAATCTCATCATCCGTTCCTGTGAAGATTTGTTGACAAGCTCCTGACGTACGCACCATCAAGCCTGTCTTTCCAGATAAAAAGGCTGTCAGCTCGTTAGTCATAGCCGTACTTCCAGAGCCATAATTGGTAAAGTAGCCAGCCTTCATCCCTTCTTGAATCCAGCTGAGCGTCTCTTGCATGGCTGTTGAGTTATAAGTCGCTTTTGTCACCGTTCCATCTCGACCGTTGTTGTTATCAACCAGCGTCACACCAGCATTCGCTGCAAATTCTTCAAAATACCAGCTGTAACCAATCATGGACATCCCTGACACGCTATTGCCAGCTTTTTCTTTTAGCTCTTTAGCAACACGGCTCAAATCAGAATAGGTCGGCTCCTTAGGTGACAGTGTGATCCCATGCTCTTCGAGTAAGCTTTTATTGTAGTAAAGCACCGGTTGGCTGGTGTTAAACGGCATGGCAAATAATTCATCATCATAAGAATAGAAATTTCTCGCTACAGGGTAGATTTGCTCGATGTCATAGCTCTCCTTGTCCACAAAGGTCTGTATCGGTGTAATACAACCACTATCATAGAGCTGAGCGATAGAGTTATCTGCTGACTGAAAAACAGTCGGTGAAGCATCGGTTCCATAGGTATTCAGTACTTTTTGAACCACTTCTTCATAAGTCCCCTGATAATAGGGTACCACTTCATACTTATCTTGACTATTATTAAAGTCATCGACTAACTTAACTAAAGTATCCTTTGTAGACCCTGTCATCTCGTGCCAAAACACGATTTTTTCTCTATCGTCTGAGCTGGTTGAGACTAGCTGGATAGGTAAAGAAAACAGCAGACAAAGCACAGCAGCAATTGCCGCAAGTATAAAAACACGTTTCTTTTTCATCATTTCACAGCTCCTTCATTGTTGATTTTGGCATGACGCTGACCTAGGAAAAGGACGAGTAAGGTTGGGATGATAATAATCACAGCACTGGCCTGAATCATTCCCCAGTCATTAGAGGTTTCTGTCGACTGCAACTGTCTAAGTCCAATCTGAACAGGGCGCACGGTGTCTGTAAAGGTCGCAAGCATTGGACAAAAGTATTGGTTCCAACTACCTAGAAAAGTATAGGAAGCTAGTACGACGATGTTGACCTTGCTATAGGGTAGGACGACTTTGAGAAAGAATTGCAAGTGGCTGAGCCCTTCGATTTGCGCTTCTTCGTACAAGTCACTTGGGATTTGTAGAAAAGCTTGGCGCAACATAAAAATTCCAAAACCACTCGCCAAAAAAGGAATGATAAGCCCAACATAGCTGTTGAGTAAATTCATGGACTTCACGGTGATAAAATTTGGAATAACAATCGCCTCAAAAGGAATCATCATGGTCGCTAAAATGAGAGCAAAGACTATCTTTTTCCCCTTAAAATCTATAAAGGCAAAAGGGTAAGCACACAGAGCAGAGACTGCTACAGATCCGACCATGGTCAGTGTTGAAATCAACAGGCTATTCAAAAAGTAGCGAATGATTGGCGTCTCGCAAATAGCGGATATATAATTACCCAAAGAAAGGTTGCTACTAAAGATATTACCCTGTATCAAGTCCTCTGTCGGAAGTAAGCTGGTATAAATCCCCACAACCAGCGGAGTCATCACGACAAGCGTCATCAAAAGAATCACACTATAGTTCATACAGCGCTGCATAGTTGTCATTTTCATCAATAAGTCACCCGTTTTTCTAAAACTTTAAATTGGAGCATGGTAAAAATACCAATAATAGTCGCAAGAACGATGGATTCGGCACTAGCTGTCGCATAATCTCCACTGATAAAGGCGTCTTGGTAAATCTTATAAACTAAAAAATTAGTCGTATTATCAGGACCACCTGCCGTCATCAAATCAATCAAGCCAAATCCTTTAAAAGCGTCAATAACTGTCACTACCACGACAAAAAATAAAGTGGGCGAAATCATGGGCAAGGTGATATGAAAAAATTGATAGCGAGACGTTAAGCCTTCTATCTCCGCACACTCATATAGATGACTAGGCAAGGACTGTATAGCGCCTAATAAAATGAGAAAAGCAAAACCAAGATTTAGCCAAACGGTTGAGATAACCACAGCTAGCATGGCGCCGCTAGGAGTGCTTAGCACATTAGAGACAGGAAGATTCATCAGAGCTAAGATTTTAGCAAGCGGTCCTGCTGTTGG
>OBLI01004017.1_pt1 | contig 10828 bp, 5 predicted proteins | sample 1519701 | NCBI WGS metagenome assembly OBLI01 (sample SAMEA3663005, study PRJEB22513) | pig gut metagenome | biome: pig gut; feature: pig-associated habitat; material: faeces | place: France | collected 2012 | reverse complement strand
GAAATACTTCGGGCTGTTGAAGCCCACCTTCACGGACAGCTCGCCAATGGTTATCTTCGGATTCGCCTTTGCTATCCGGCACGCCTCCTTTAGCCTTATCGACGATATGAAGCCCGTGATGTTCTGTCCTGTAAGGGCGCGCAGCTTGTTGTAGAGGGTTGAACTGCTGACACACATGTCAGAGGCGAAAGAGTCGCGGTCGTAGTCAGGGTCGGCAAGATGCGCCCTCACACAGTCAACGGCCTTCCTCACGAAGTTCTCGTCAGGGTCGCTATAGTGCTGTTCCTCCACCACAAAGTCGGTCTGCATGGTGAACCGTCTTCTTATGCGCTCACGGTTCTCAATGATATTTCTCACCCTTAGCAAGAGGTCATGAAGCTTGAATGGCTTGGTCATATATTCGTCAGCTCCAGTCTCGTATGCCTTGTCGCGGTCCTCATCCCGTGTCTTGGCAGTCAGCAGCAGCACTGGCAGCTGCGCATAGTCATCGCTCTGTTTGATACGCCTTGTCAGCTCTATGCCGTCCATCTTAGGCATCATTACGTCCGACACCACCAGATCGAGGCTCTCCCGATGGATGATGTTTAGAGCCTGCTCGCCATTCTTGGCGGTATATACCTTATAATACTGACCAATCAGCTGACTCATCAGTCCGAGCAGGTCCTCGTTGTCCTCCACAATGAGTATCGAGTAGTCGCCACTGGGAATGCCACTGGGATATACTGGAGTGCCAGCAGGCTCGTCAATGGCATCAGCATGTATGAGTACCTCAGCCTGACTGTCTATTTCCTCCTCTTGATATTTATCTCTTCCTATAGGGATGTTTATGGTAAATGTGGTACCCTCATCCACCTTGCTCTCGCAGTCTATGCTTCCATGATGCAGCACCACCAGGTCGCGTGTGAGTGACAGTCCTATTCCAGTACCCATGGTATTCATGCGCCTGTAGTCCCCATCGAGGAAACGGCTGTACAGATGCCGCATCTTCTCCCGTGATATTCCTATGCCCTGGTCGGCTACAGTAATGGTTGCCACATTGTCGGCAAAGGTCATACCGACTTCTATCCTGCCATCGTCACGGTTATACTTCACGGCATTCGATAGCAGGTTATACATTATCTTGTCCATCTTGTCGGGGTCAAACCACACGTTAGCCCTCGTACCCTCTCCACAGGTGAATACCATCTGCTGTCCGCGTGCCTCTGCCATAGGACGGATGTTGTCGCATGCCGCCTCAATAAATTCGGCCAGGTTGCGGCAACTGACCTTCAGCCTCAGCTGTCCTGCCTGTGACTTCCTTACCTCCAGTATTTGCCTCAACAGCCTTGTCAGCCTGCTGATGTTGTTCTGCATAAGCATATATTGCCGCTCGTTGCCAGGTGCCTTCTGCCTCAGCTGGTCTATGGCTGCCGAGATGACGGTGAGCGGTGTAAGCAACTCATGGGTGATATTGGTGAATACCACTGCCATCTGCAACCTGTTCTTGGTCTTGATATGCTCTTTGTACCATTTTACCGACAGCCATATGCCACATGCCACTATCAGGAAATATATCACAAACGCCCACCACGTCTGGTACCATGGGGGCAACACCTTTATAAATATGGCGTAAGGTAACTCCACGGTATATCCAAAGTTGTCGGTAGCCGTCAGGTGCAGGGTATAAGATCCTGACGGGATATTCTCCACGGTAGCTCTTCGCAGCCGTGAGTCGGCACTCCGCCAGTCGTTGTCATGTCCCTCAAGCATATAGGCATATTTTGTGCGGCTGTTGCCGGAATAGTTCAGTAGCACAAACTCCACAGACAGCTTGCTCACGCCATGTGGCACCACAATGCTGCGTGTGTACCTTGGGGTCTGCTTCGTGAGGCTATGTCTCTGGGCAGAGTCCAGCTCCATATATCTTTTTCCGTCGAGCAGTATGTCTGTAACCAACAGCCTTGCCTTATTCCTTTTCTCACTCACCATAGCCTTGGTAGGTTCAAAGGATATCATCCCTCCGTCGCTGCCGAAGTATATCTCCTTGCCAAGGCGGTAGGTGGCATTGGGATAGAAGGTTGCCGCACCAAGGATGTCCTCATCGGTGAAATGGGACGGAATAGCATTTCCTTGCTTGTCGACGGCAAGTCTCACGAGACTCCCATCCGCTGCGAGCCATAGGTTGCCGTATACATCCTCATTGATGGAGAACACCCTGTCGCCATCGATATTGTATATCTTGTTCACAGCGATGAACAAGTCCTTGACACTATCGTAGCGGAACAGTCCTCCGCTGACACTTATCGCCCACAGGCGGCCATGGGAGTCTGCATAGCAGCTGACGGCATCGTCCACGGCGTATTTGCCATTGCCGGGATAGTATCTTGAGAAACCATAGCGTCCGTTGTTGTCGCTAATCCTGACGATGCCCATATTATCGGTTGCCACCCAGATATTACCCTTGCTGTCCTGGGTAAAGCCCCTCACATCGCAGTTGCTGAAGTCGCCATGTCCATCCGCCATCTTCATTATGTCGCCACTGTTGTCGGGTCTCACACGGGAGAGGCATGAGCGCTGTCCCACCCACACATTTCCCTTGCTGTCCTCGAACAGGCTGTTAACGTAATTGTCGCCCATCCAGGAATATGACTGCGCATCTATCATCTCGGCCTGCTGTCCAGCCTTCTTGGAGATGATGCCATAGCTGTTCGAGGCCATCCACAGTGTGCCGTCACGCCGCCTGATGATGGATGTTATCCTTGTAGACAGTCCCTTGTCGAGCACGTTGTCGAAGAGGGGAATATCCTTATTGAACAGAGAGGTACCGTCGGCACGGTTGTATAGCACGAGACCGTAGGGACTGACTCCCATCCAGAACCACTGGCCATCGGCAGAATACAACGAGCACACGGCTCCCAACGACGCCAGCCTGTCCTCAAGATGAAGCGCTGACGTGCGGAAGGGCGACGGCTGGGTAGAGAACTGGAACAGCCTGCCAGAGATTGTTGTGGCCCATATTCTGCCCGTTTCATCGACAGCGATATCGTTGCACAGTCCTATGGAATAGCCTGCCGCATCGGTGTACTTCTCCAAGGTCTTCTTCTCTGGGTCTATGATGCTGATACCTTCAATGGTGGTTCCCCATAGTTTCTTCGTCACTGGGTCCTCGACAATCTTATAGAAAGTGGAAAAGTCCTTGCCCTGCCCAGCCACGGTGACCACCTCTGCCTCTGGCCAATGGTCTGGCTGCGGCATCATCAGCAAGCCATAGCCCCATGTGCCTATCCACAGCCTGTCCTTGCTGTCGAGCAGCAACGAATAGGCTGAGTTCAGGGCATTGAGCGGCCGGTATTGCCTTATCATCCTGCGCTTGATGTCGAAGTGCAGGAGTCCGGTGTTCCACGTGCCAATATACAGGTTTCCCTCGCGGTCCTCAACCATTGACTTCACACTATAGCCATAGCGGCTGAGTTTTTTTCCTGTGGGGTCGAGGAATGTGCAGTTCTCACTGGTGAAATTCTCGAAGGTACCAGTCTCGGGCAAGAAGCGAGTAAGGCCACCATCGGTACCTATCCATACAGTACCGTCGGAAGAAGTAAACAACGAGTAGATAATCCTCTGTCTGTCATCTGGAAGGAAGAAGGTGCGGAACTCGCCCGTCCTCTGGTTCATCCTCACAAGTCCATTACGGGTACCAAGCCAAAGGCAGTTGTTATGGTCCTCGGTAATGCTTATAACGGTGTTGTTGGGAAGTATGCCCGGCGAGAATGCTGTCGAGCGGTAGGTGGCCATTTCATATCCATCCCATGATTTCAGTCCCGAACTGCTTCCTATCCACAACAGACCACCCTTATCGAAAAGCAAACATCGCAACTCGTCAGACTGCGAGGGCTTAATGGTGGAGACAACACGATATGGCAACGACTTGGACTTGGTCGTTGTCAGAGTCAGGAGCAGACTCAGCGCAAACAGGATAGTTCTCTTCATGAATGGTAAAAATGCCAAATCACATACCAGGGATAAGTGCCAAGATAAATATGGCTGATAGAATGCAAAGATAAGGAATAAAGTCGAAACAACTGCCTGATATAGGTATTTTAACGAATTATGGGTGTCAAATAATGATAAGTGGGTATCAATGAGAAACTATATACTTACCTTTGCAGCGATAAAAGAAAGTAAACGTTTTCATAAGTTTTATTTAGAGATTAAGAGATTGTGACACTGTTTTTTTAACTAACAATTATCACACTGTTCATTAGAGAGAATGCTCCAGTTACCCATCCGTGACCGATCGGTAATTTGGAGCATTCTTATTTTGCTGCAAGTGCGTGCCGGGTACGTATTTGCTGCAAATAGTCAACCTAAATCTGGTAACTACACAGGTTCCCGTTTTGGGTACAACAAACTGGACAGCATAGTTACTTATACTTCACCGGCTCCACGTTATCATTCTTGAGCACATCCGCGAAGTCCTGTGGTTTGACTGTTACCGGGCCACGCATAAACTCAGGCACATTATAGCTCTTCATAAACTGGCGATGGTAGTCGGGGTCTGCCTGCGGCAGCTCAAACGCCTTAGTTGCATTGCCCTTGCCATCGACATGAGAGAAGAACAGACGGGTGTATACGCCATCCGTGCGCCTTGAGGAGAATATAATCCACTTGCCATTGCTCGACCAGTTATGGAAGCTCTCAGCCATTGGGGAGTTGGCTTTCGTCAGTGGCCATACCTTAGCGTCTGCGAGGCGCAACATATACAGGTCTGCGTCACGGTGCCAGATATGGAAGCACCCCCATCCACCCATGGTAAAGAGCAGGTATTGTCCATCGGGAGACAGGCGGGGCAGCGTGGCACTCTTCCCTAAGGCGGCAGCATCGAACACCAGCTCACGGGGGCCAAACTGCAGGGTTTCGGTATTGAACGGCTTGCGATAGATGGAGTACTTAATCTCCTTGGCACGCATAATACTTTCCGCATCACGACTCATGAGGCCACGGAACTCGAAGTGGGCACTGACATAGTATAGCCACTTGCCATCGGGCGACCAGCTGGGGTAGCACTCAAACTCCGTAGAGTCGTTCTCGATGTTAGTCACCGTATTGTTGTCGATATCATATATAATAAGGTCACTCTGCGAGTCCAGTACCTCAATCTTGTTGATGTCGCGGGTGTGGAAGCTCTGCATTGTCTTGTTGGTGCTGTATGCGATGAGCTTGAGCCAAGGATGCCACGACGGGTATACTCCGGCAGAGAGTATGGAGTCGTTCTTCATGTTCACCTTCTTTATCTTGCCGTCGTATGCCACCACGGTACCTCCATGGTTGTGTCGTGCGTGGAACTGCATGCGCTGCGGGTTTCCCGCCTGGTAGTTGTGGCAGTTTATGCACTGTCCGTCCACCTCTGTGCTGAGCATCATGTTGCCGTAGATGACACTCTCTTCGTAGTTCTCCAAATTTCGCTGGTTGATGGTCAGGTCCTCGTATGTGACATACGAGGGTGCTATGAGCCTATAGCTGATATAGCTGTCGATGGAATCGGGCGAAATGTGTATAGCGAAGGGTTTGTACCTTGTCCATGCACCGCCATTCTTTGCAAACACCTCTACGGTGATGTCCTTGCCCGCAGCCTTGGCCGCAAGAGCCTTCCAGTCGTCTATGTCAGGCATGGCCTTCCGGCCACCGCATACAATCTCCTCGCCTTCGGCAGAATAGCGTGTCACCACCTCTTCGGCATCCTGCATGAGCTGCAAGGACAGTGGGGCGATGTTCACAGGCACGGTAACATCGATATAGTCGGGGTAGATTTTTGGCAAAGCCTTGCTGTCGGCATATTGCGTGGGCACCTCAGCCTGATGGCATGAGGCCAGCAGGAGAAGGGTTAATGCTATGGAAAAGATATTCTTCATTGTATATAGTTGATGTTTTTTTGGGTGTTCTTAGAACCTCTTGCTAAGGGGTGGGAAGAGGGGATAGAGGGGATAGATATTATAGAGGAGATAGAGAAGATAGAGGAGATAGATATTATAGATATTATAGATATTATAGACATTATAGATTTATACTATGCTTTAATAGCTTTTCTGGTTGCGTATCAGGAAATACTCGTAGTAGAAGGTGCCGCCATACATGGGGTACAGGATAGGCTTGAGCTGTTCCTCCGTAAGCCCTGCATTCTGCTGTGCCAATGCCATGAAGCCCTCGTAGTTGCTCTTCACCTCCTCGTCGAAAGGCATGTTGGAGATGTCCACCTGGTTCTCAAGATGCCCATAGAGGTATGCCGCCTCCTGATAGTGTGTGGGCATCCTCTCGCCCTGGTGTATCTGTGCGTAATGGAAGAAGCGGGGCCAGAAGAGCTGTATGTCCTTCTGCTGCAGGGCTGCCAGCAGTGTCTGCTCCTGATAGAGCGGGTCGCTGCTGTCCTCGTTGGAGAACATGTTGAGAAGGAATATCTCCACAAGGGTGTTGTCGGAGGTCAGCACGTCCTTGGCATCCATGTAATGGGCAATGGTAGCAAACTCGCTGTCCTTGGCTATCAGCTTCGGATTTCGGATATACGCCTCATAACGTGCGGCATAGCCGGCATAATATTTTGTCTGCTTCAGTATGTCCATATATTTCTTTGCTGCCACCAGCTCACCATTGACGAGCGAGCATTTCAGCAGGTATTTTATGAAGTCTACCCTCCATCCGTACTCCACACCGTCCTCAAGGCACCAGCGGTAGCAGAAGTTCACCTTGCCGTAGTTGAAATACAGCTGCTTGCCGCCCGTCTGCGTAAGCCTTACCAGGAACGGAGCATTGCAAGGCGCATCACCATTCTTGTATCTAAACATCTCATCGCCGGCACGTCCGAGCCTTGTGAGCGCAAGATTCTTCATCATCCACATCATTCGTGTCGGCTCCTCGTCGGCATCCATGGAGCGGTACTCGCTGAGCACTCCTTCCCAGTCCTGGTTGTCTATGCAGTGGTACATGCGTATCTCGTGGTGGAAATTGCGGTCATTAAACCAGAAATGCCATGTGGCAAAAGCCACGCAGCCAACAAGCACGAGCTGTGACGACCAGAACAGAAGCGGACGGCGAGGCTTGGCAGGCACGCTCACCCTGACTGTCAGGGCCAATACTGCCATTAGTGCTGTCATCACTATCCAGGGTGTATAATATGCTGGGTATCTGTCAGGCATCAGGAACAGCGGCATACCCGTGAACCATATATTTTCAATGCTCGTCTGCACAAAGACGATACGGTAGAAGAGCAATGGCACGGCAGCGACAGACAGCAAAGCCACTATGCAGTCGGTGACCTTTGATGCCACGGAATCATTGACAACCCAGGACATGACAGCCATGACAATAGCGGCTATCAGCGCGTAGACACCCGCCACAGGATAGAGCAATGCCACGGCAACAGGGATAAAGACTGTGCGCAGGTGCCATCTTACGGGCAGGCAGCGGTATGCCCACACCACGGCGAGCGACAGGCAAAAGCCTACCGTAGTGGCAAAGAAATGCCCACGGAACTTTAGGTAGTATATCCAGTAGCCCAAGTCTACATCGGTAATCACCATCAGTGCCAACGGCAACAGCAACAGTGCACTATAGCGGTTAGCGATGCGGAATGTCCTCTTGAAGAGCCACATCAGCAATGCCCACCACAGGCACAGCAGTGTCACACCAAGAGCTGGATGATAGAAAAACTGCGTGAAATAACACCCCAGCCATGTCAGGAAGCCTCCTGAGACAACAAGCTGCTGCTTGAAGAACAAAGGGGTATACAGGAACAAATTCAGCTCCTGTACCTTGAAAAGATAGTCTGACTCGAAGACAACAAGGATAATCCCCACTGCCAGGAGTGCCGCCAGAGGCAGCATCCATGACAGCAGGGCGGTTGTCGTCATTAAAGGTTTCTTGTCAGTTAGTTTAGGTTTAGCCATATAGTTATTCTTGTGTAGTTTTTTAGGGGGTAGAGGAGATAGATATGATAGAGGAGATAGATATGATAGAGGAGATAGAGGGGATAGACAAACTATTTCTTCCTCGGCTTTCTCCTTGCCCATCCTTCCTCAGAGAAGTCGGGCTCATCGTCTCTCTGTTTGAACGGACGGCCTTTCATAAGCTCACGCCAATCGCCATTTGCACTTTCGCGACGACGCTCAGCCTTGCTCTTGCCTCTTCGCTCTTCATTCCTGCCTCTTCGCTCTTCGTTCTTTCCTCTTCCATGCCCTGGTTCATCTGCATCGTTGCACCTTACGGCACGTCCCTTGTACTCCAATCCATTGAGAGCCTTCATCACTCTCCTGGCATCGGCCTCGGGCACCTCTATGTAGCAGAACTTCGACAGCAGGTCGATGTGGCCGACATCCTGCCGCTGCTTCATATTGCGGTTGAGGAACTGCATTATCTCACCGGGATAGAAGCCATCTGCCTTGCCGAGGTTTATGAACAGTCTCTTGTAGCCTGGCTCCGACTCATGCTTGCGCCTTCCGCCCGACACCTTTGCCCTTGGAGCATTCCCGCTTCTTCCACTCTTTGCCGACGGCTTCTCAATGACGGGCGCATCCTTGTAGTAGTCGAGGAAGCGGCCAAAGGTCATCGTCACCATCTTCTTTATAATATCCTCCTTGTCGACATACTCGAACTGGCGCATGATGTCAGTCATATACGGGGCAATCTGCTCCTCGTCGACATCGGTCTTCATGATGGTGTCCATCTGCTTGTAGAGCTGCTTCTTGCATATCTCCTCAGGCGTTGGCAGGGTGCCATCAACAAACTCCTTGCCTATCTCCCGCTCAATGTTCCTGACCTTAGTCTTCTCTTTCGAGTGGATGATGGATATCGACGTACCTTTCTTGCCTGCACGGCCTGTACGTCCGGAGCGGTGGGTATAGTTCTCTATGTCGTCGGGCAGTCCGTAATTGATGACATGGGTGAGGTCGTCGACATCAAGTCCTCTTGCTGCCACATCGGTGGCAACAAGCAACTGCACGGTATGCTGCCTGAACTTCTGCATCGTAAGGTCTCGCTGCTGCTGGCTGAGGTCACCATGGAGTGCCTCTGCGTTGTAACCGTCCTTTATCAGCTTGTCGGCAATTTCCTGTGTCTCTACCTTTGTACGGCAGAAAATGATGGCAAATATCTTCGGATAGAAGTCCACGATACGTTTCAGGGCAAGATACTTGTCTCGCGCGTGTACCATATAATATATATGGTTTACATGTTCCGCACCCTCGTTTCTGCTTCCCACTACAATTTCCTTGTAGTCGTTGAGATAGCTCTTGGCAACCCTCTCCACCTCCTTGCTCATAGTAGCCGAGAACAACAGGGTGTTACGGTCGGCAGGCACATTCTCGAATATCTCGTTGATGGAGTCGGCGAAACCCATATTGAGCATCTCGTCGGCCTCATCGAGCACCACATTCTCTATATTGTCGCACTTCACCACCCCACGGTGCATGAGGTCGATGAGACGGCCTGGCGTAGCAACGATAATCTGCACGCCATGCCTGAGCGTGCGTATCTGCGTCTCTATCGACGCACCACCATACACGGCAGCGACATGCAGGCCGTCTATGTATTTGGCAAAGTCGTTGAGGTCATCTGTAATCTGCAGGCACAGCTCACGAGTAGGGCTGAGCACCAGTGCCTGCGGCATCTTGTTCTTCGGATCTACCTTCTGCAACGTAGGAATGCCATAGGCGGCTGTCTTGCCCGTTCCTGTCTGCGCGAGAGCTATCACGTCGTTGCCGTGACCAAGCAGATAGGGTATAACCTCCTCCTGAACAGGCATGGGCTGTTCAAATCCCAGTTCCTCAATGGCGCGGCGAATCTCCTCGCAAACGCCCAGTTCTTCAAATGTCTTCAAAATTGATATTAAGCTTAATTTGGTGCAAAGTTAACACTTTTAATGCAAAGAACAATGTTTTCAGAAAAAAAACAATACCTTTGCAAGGGCGAAAGAGGAAGGTTTAAGGTTTTAAGTATTAGGAGTTAAGGAGGGGCCAAGGCAAACTCCGCCAAATGAGGAAAAATCTTGTATAAACCATATAACTACACAATTATGAAAATAGGAGTATTCTGCTCTGCCAACAACAACATCGACCAGGATTTCTTCCGTCTGGCCGATGAGCTGGCAACATGGATGGGCAACAACGGACACACACTGGTATGGGGAGGATGCAATCTCGGACTTATGCAGCAGCTCGGCAAGAGCATCAAGGCGGCAAAGGGCAGGTGCATCGGCATAGTACCGCAAATCATCGAGAAGGGAGGGCGCGCCTTCCAGGATATTGACATCTATATTCCCTGCGACAGCCTCAGCGACCGCAAGGACCTGCTGCTCGCACATAGCGACATCATCATAGCACTGCCAGGAGGCATTGGCACTCTTGACGAGATATTCACCGTGGCAGCCGCGCACACCATAGGATACCACAACAAGAAAATCATACTCCTGAACGCCAAAGGCTTCTGGGACTCCCTCATAGCCATGCTCGACGACCTGCAATCAAAAGGTGTCATACGGGGACTGTGGCGAGACTATATCCTTGTGGCCAACAGCGTCGACGAAGCCGTGAGTGCCTATCTTTCCACAGACATGTGGGAGAATTAGCTTAGGAGGCTGTACCAAACATCACCATCAATAGTGATGTAGGTGCAGCCTTCCAAGCTATTCTTTTTACATCAGAAGTTGTTTAGGTTCATCAGAAATATGGAGTGACACATAATAATATATTATTCCTGAAGTATATTATTAAATGAAGTGGGTGAAACCGTTTGCCATAGGATATGAATACGTTTGCATCCCTGATAAGGTTAATAACCTTACGGCCTTAAGGTTATTAACCTT
>OBLI01004016.1_pt1 | contig 10830 bp, 7 predicted proteins | sample 1519701 | NCBI WGS metagenome assembly OBLI01 (sample SAMEA3663005, study PRJEB22513) | pig gut metagenome | biome: pig gut; feature: pig-associated habitat; material: faeces | place: France | collected 2012 | reverse complement strand
TATTTTAGGTGTTAATCGGATTGAAATCAGATTAAATAGGTGTTTTTTTCACCCTCAAAAGAGCACTAAAATATCCAAATCCGACAAAAAAATCGCGCTAAAATACTCAAATCCGACAAATAATTTGCACTAAAATACTCAAATCCGACAAATAATTGTAGACTTCAACAAAAACGATTCCAACATCGCCATCAAAAGTAACCATCTTCAGAAGTCCACAAAAAGAAGCCCAAGCCCAAAAGCCATCGCTTGGGAAAACGCATCATGCCCCACGCCACTAAGCCTCCCAAGAAAGATACCCAACCACGGCTATTCCATATTAAATGCGAATGGCATCACAACCAATAAAGCAAAAATCCCCGGAGGTCATCTCCGAGGCAACGTTACCTTTGTTGAAAAAAGGTTGCAAAGGTAATACAATTTTCTGACTCCAAGAAGCCAATGTTTTATTATTAGAGTTAAATATTACTAAATATTAAAGTCATCTACTTGCGATTGAGAAAAATATTACTATCTTTGCATCAGCTCATCAACCACGTATTTGAAGGAGTTACGGAGGCGGCTTTAAAAAAGTTAGCCTCTTGCTTTTTTTATAGCCTCTTGTATTAATGCTATCAATTCATCTGGTGTATTGATATTTGCGCCTTCATTTTTCTTCCAATCTGTGTATTCCTTTATTTTTTTACTTGATTGATGACTATACTCAGATAGGAATGCTGTCCATAGAAGAACATAAGTGTCACGAACTTCTAACACGACAAAGTATGTTTCATCCTCAGTTTCAAGAGCTATGCATACACGATTCTTAGATCTTTGTCGCGTTTGTCTCCAAAATTTAAGCCCCCAATTTTCTACGTTTTCTATTGTTGGCCGAGCCCATGGCATACATTCACATCGTCGCAAATCGGGTTCTCGGTCTTGCTCAACTTCTCCCTTATGCGTCATGTGATAGAATGTATATGCTCTATCTTGAAATTTTGGATTGAACTTCAATGACAACTTATGAGAACCAAATTTGGTTTTATGTAAAATGAAATCACGTTCAAACACCGCATAAATTGCGTCAATATAAGCCTTGTAGTTACCACCGTAATCTTCAAGGCATATCTTTTTTGGAATATTATTGTAGTCTACCATTACGATTGATGCCAAACAAAGATATTAAATTTATCCTCACGATACAAAGTGCTTCTAAGCAATGAATAGTGCGACAGTTTTTTAATTCTGTCAATTACATCAAGCTTTGTGACACTACCGCTCAAGTTACGGTGAACGTATGACATAGCACCTACAAACAAATCTGCTAATGCAACAAGTTCAAGTTCATGAGAACGTACCTGTTGAACTCTCTGAATAATATCACGATCAAAATCATATTGGTTTTGACAAAGACAATCATGTAGTTTCTTTACTTTCTCTTCTCCACGCGTATCTTTGATATCTATATATATATTATAATGATTCCCTGGTTGAAAGAGAGTTTTTAGAAGATTAAAATAGCACTTATAGTAGAACTCATCATGTGTTTGTCCAAAATCTTCGTGCTTTAATTGTGATTTATCAGGAATGACCAAAACACGAAAATGTAGGTCCGGATTGTTAAAGAAATAATCTACTAATTCAAGAAAGAAGTCAAGTTTACTCTTTGAAATCTTGTTCCACTTTATTTCATACTTTGGGTTAAGGTTATGCTGTACCTTAATTGCCCTGATTTCACGAGCAATTTTTTTCCGCTTATCATACGGACACCAAATGCCACCAAGAACCATCGCTTTTTGATAGTCATGCTCCAAGTGACAACTTTCATCACAATATATGTTATATAAATTATTCATGATTTTTGAAATACTTAGGACAGAACGTTAAATATTTGTTCCGTTTATAATGTTGTTAATACTATTTATTATCTCAACAAATTCGTCTTTTCCGTTTGCCTGCATCATTTTTACCAATAATACAGCAAAAATCATTAAACGAAATAGTTGTGGCATCACTAATTCCTCGGAAATTTGTGATTGTGATACTTCTAATTTTCATGATTTTGATTAGAAAAAATGATTTATAGTCCAAATAATTCTTTAAGCGTAGTAAAGTAACTATCGGCAATTCGGTTGCCAATACCTTTGATAATGGCATTTTGAACGTCGATGTTTTCAATGGTTGTCGGATCTGACGAGGCAAGATCGTATCCGATGTAGGTTTCATCAGGTTTTCGCACCGGGAAATTCTTTTCCATTAATTGCTTGCCAGTGAAAAGACGAGGTGCATCACCTGTGAGTTTGAACAGATAATATTTGTCTTTGTTATGCAAAAACAAATACTTACAGAATTGCGCATTTGGCTCTAATCGGAGAGAACCATTGCGGAAGCCAGTACGCACATAGTATAGTCTATTTTTAAGTATTGCTTTTAAATGAGCTTCGCCATTGAAAAAGCCAACAAGAACAAACTCTTGTTCCAATGGTAATGCTTGTTCCACAAGCTCGGTCGAAAGTTGACTATCTTTAAGAATAGAATTTCGACTCACTTCACTATCATTGAATATTCGTTCAATAGTACCATATCTAACTTCAGATTCGGCAGCGAAGCGATCTACGAAATTATCTTGGAGAACGTAAGTTGCAAACTGCGTTCTCTCTTTCTGGGCGGTGTTTATAGTTTCGTCCACGTCTTTGCCTATTTCATATCCTTGGTGGATATAAAAATAAGGCTTAATCTCATCCAAAACTTCTTGATTTTCAACGGCTCCCTTTTGAAGTGCTAAAATCAGAATGTCTTTATCATCGTATGGGCGGAACACTTTGCCGTATAAGCGTTTGAAGTTGATGTCAATAGTGCGTTGCAGACTATAGCCCATACGAGGTTCAAGTACACTGAACTCGTACTGGTAATTTATAAGTTCAGCAATTTTGCTTTTAAACACTTTCTTAGCCTTTTCTTTGAATTGTTGTTTCTCAAATGTGTTTGAGCGAGCATACAAAGCAATGATATAAAGGAAGTTTATATCATAGTGCGACAGCCAAAGTGTATCGCGGTCGAAAAGGCGGTTTTCAAATTGGAATATTTGGTGCTTGTCTTTCTCGTTGTCACGAGGCTTAATAACATCATCAGCATAAGAGAGGCTATCCCTCACTTCTGCACTGATAAAGAAGTTAGGAGTGATGTTATAGCCCTCGGTGAGTTCGTCGCGGTAGTGAACCTTAGCACGGCGGTCGTCGCCTGTACGATTCTTCTGCTTATCTTCAAAGAACCAATCAATATTGAATTGAATAATGTTCTTTGCGTAGGTGTACTGCTTGTATATCGAGTTGCCACCGAGCGAGCCTCCGATTTTGTAGTATTTACTGTCACCAATATAATATATGTCGCTTTCGTTGATAAGCGAAGAATAACGGAATATGTGATCCACTATCTTCCCGTCAGGTTGGTCTTTGAGCGATGCGTCGATTTTTGTCTTGTCGTCGCCGATAAGTTCGTCTATGATAGACTCAAAAACAATATTGAAGTTGCGAGCAATGAGGTAGTCACAATCTTGCGCCGACGAATTGATTTTTTCGGCAGCTTCAAAGAACGTGTGGCACAAGTTCCAAAGTTGGAGAGCCTTGTCGGAGAAATATTTATATTTGATTTGACGAAGACGTATCAAGCCGTAGCCGGCAAGATAATTTTCAAACATCTCTTCGCTTATCAATTCATAATTATAATTGATAGGTGCACGAAAACCATACTTACCATTGACGTGTGCAAGTATGGAGAAAAAAATTATAAGCAGTTCTTCGTCAAAGTTGATTTGCTTCTTTTTGTTCACAGGGTCAAGATAAATTGGCGTTTTGCGTTGCATAACGGCAGCACTATGCGAAATAGTTTTGTTCCAATTTATCTTGTTATATCCACTGTGGATATTCTTAATGGTGAACATGAAGAAGTCCTGGTTTTCGTTGTTGAAACGGATAAGCGACAGAATAATGTCGAGCAGAGTTGCGTCTTTCTCGTCTTCGCTGCTGTTGAGCAGAGAGAATGACTTGCTTAGCAAAATCTCGGAGTCGGGATTTAGGCGGTAAAACTCTCTTATGGCTCTGAAAATCCAAACAGAGAACTGCGACAAGAATTCGTAGTCGTCTTTCTTTACCCATTCATTTTGGAGAGCAACATCCAAATCGAGGATTTTTTCGGGAGTTAAATCCTCGTGGAAAAGGATTTCATTCTTCTCGTTCATCAACACCTTAGGCAGAAAGAATATGCAGTCGCCTATTTCTTTGCTGAAGAGATAGCCAACATGATCTATCTTGGTTTTTCCGTTCTTGGTGTACGGCTCAAACCCCTGCAGAATATGTTTAACGTCTGCCTCTTGGTATTGATAACCCTCGATTATAAGTTTCATTTTTGTTCTTCAGTTATGCTCCAACCTTGTGCCTCGGCAAACTTAATAATAAAGTTGACATTATACTTGTTCCACCAAGTGAGTATTTTGTATTTTACGCCGTCGCTTGATGTCTGCTCTGCACTATAAGCACGCTCATCTGTAATATCTTCTGTTTTGGCAATAATTCCTTTATATTGATAAGGGGTTTCAACTGAGTTGTCAAAAGTAAAGATATTCCTAATTTGCTCAAATGAAAGATTTGGATTTTGTTTCAAATATTTTAGAACAATTTTCTCACCGAGTGCTTTCTTAGAGAGTTTTTTTTCTCCGTCAAATGAATACTTGGTATAATCAATGGCATTGCTTGGCGTTTCTGCTTCGGGGATACCGGCTTCTACTTGTCCGCTTTTCACTCCGAGAGCATCGAGGAATGCCTTGACAACATCTTCTTTCGGGTTTCCGCCAAAATCAAAGAATTTGTGGAATTTGGCGAAAGTATCCTTGAAAATCGTATTGCCACTTTTTCCAAAGTCTTTAAATACGTCGTTCCATAGGTAGAACACTACCTTAGAAACAAAGCGGTCGACGGTGATTTCCTTTTGTTCTGCACCATTTCCCATAAACCAATAGCCGAGTTTTTTATCTTCTGACTGTGTAACTGATTCCACCTTGTCATTGACTTTCTGCAAGAAGTCAGCCCACGAGTATTGAGTATCACCGCAAGCAATGTAATGGCCTTTGTCGGTGTAATCAATAGGAATATAACGCCAGTCCCAACGACGCTTGAACGCAGAGTCAATCGGGAAAAGCGATTGGTCGCTGGTGTTCATAGTCGCCCAAATATACAAGTTCGGTGGAAGTTGCATTTTCTTGCCTGACTTTACATCGGCATCGTCGATGTCCGTATCTGTAAACTGCTCTCGAATATAGTTCGCAAGGTCTTGGTCGGGAGTGGTTTTGTACGATGAAAATCCGTTTGGGTCACGGTCAAGAAGTTGGAAAATGTCGCCAAAAATTTGAGCACAATTACCGCGGTTGATTTCCTCGATTATCAGGAAAAATGGGCTTTCTACGTTTTTCCAAGCAGCTACATAAGCATTAGTAAATGCTTGTGGAGTGAAGTCGTATGTGATTTCTCCACTTTCCTCATCTTTTGTCGGCTTATAGCAGCCCACAAAAGTTGAGTAGTCGCTATCCGGGTGGAAAGTGGTACGAATTGAATTTTGTTCGGTAATGTTTGCATCACAATTTATAGTGTGCGACTTGCCGGTTCCAGGTGCTCCGAACAAAATTTGCTGAAGTGATTTGTTTGATTGATTCAAAGAGCTTATAATTTGTTTATTAGAAATATTTATCGTTCCTACAATATCCATATATTTTATGTATGACTTATCTGCGTTTTGAATTTCATCTGAATTACAAGCCCAATATTCATTGAAATTCATAATATCAGAAATGAATTTCATCTCATCGCCGAAATTATCATTTAGAATATTAGGCATAGTGAAGAAAAGGCTACCTTTTGAACTCTTAAAACAATTGCTTGCATATGTAATTGTATTGATGAGTTCTCTTGATTGACGTTCGTATTGTTTCCAATCTAAAATCAAGTCAACTTCTGATGTAAAGTCTTTTTCTGCTTGTCTTGCTTCCTTGATTAAGTTAATTGTCTGTTTGAAAACTTCAATACTTGCGTTGAACCATTTTTGAGGGTCACAAAAAATGAAATATCTTATTTCATCATAAGTCAGATATTGAGTTTGATTGTCTTCTAAAAACGACCAAACTGCCAATAATTTACATATATTTCTTAATGGTGCAATAACTATATTGTCAGCTATGTGAGATGTTAGCAAGTCCGTTGTATATGGATTCGGGTATTGGAATTTAACGACAAAGTTTCTGATAACTTGTGTAATATCACCTTGTGTTGCAAGAGCAAGTGTATTAGTTCCTTTTTTAAGGTTAAAATAAAAGGATAATGTAGCTGTATTGTTTTGACCGCTTTTGTCTAAGCTGCTCACAGTATCATTTGCGATGTTATTTGCAGCCATCGCAATAGACTCTCTTAATACGGAGATTCTTAAGTCAGATGTAAAATTATACTTTATCATACTTTGATGGATAGAAAGTTTTCAAAAATTGGATTACTGCTTTTGCAACACAATTTGCGAGTTTAGGAGGAACAGCGTTACCTATCATTTCATAAGCAGCCCCCTGACTTCCAATGAAATCAAAGTCATCATCGAAAGACTGTAGTCGAGCCGCCTCTCTTGGTGTAATAGTTCTACACTGCTTAGAATCGTAATGAATAAATCTGTTGCCGTCTTTATATAAATGAGCAATAATAGTAGTGCTCACTTGGTCTGGTTCGAGAACATGATAACGATGAATAGGTGATTTTGAGCCAACCTTTTCTTCATATAGCTCTGTTATTTTTTTACTATCATATACCCTCTGACCACTTTCAATATCTGCTGCAAGTGTTCTAAACGTATCCATATCTCGCAAGTTATGGTATCTTGGGCGATGCCAAGAAATTTTACATATAGGATTCTTGTGAGAAATACGTTTTTTATGGTGTTCGTTATCTAAATATGGCGAGCAAACAGGTAAATCTCCGATTGCTTCACGAACAGTAACGTGCTTTTTTACTTTAAAACTTGGTAAAAATTTCTCGTAAAACATAGTTAATGCTGATTGTAAGTCAATATTCGCAAAAACATCATTGCATACTCCAAGGATAATAAGCCTTCTTCTTGATTGAGGTACTCCAAAATCAGCTGCATTAACTTGTGTTTTAGACAAGTCTTTGTATATTGTATATCCAATTTTAGCAAATCCTTGAGAAATAAGTTGAACGACAGGGGTTCCAGTCGGATTCGCACTTAATAAACCAGGAACATTTTCAAAAATAAAAACGTCTGGCTTATATCTATTGACAATAGATAAATAATGTTCAAACAGATAGTTTCTGTAATCAGACTTCATTCCATTTTCATCACGAACTCTACCTGCTATTGAATATGCTTGACACGGAGGTCCGCCTATAATAACATCTATACGACCTTTTTTATTCACCAAATTGTCGAGTCCAACTATTTCATCATTTCCGTGGAATAGTTCATCTTCTTTTTGAATGTCAAATAAAAGAATGGATTCATCGACATCTGATTTCTTCCATTTGGTTTTCAAACGGTGTCTAAGCGTATCTACTTGCGGTTTTTTCCATTCGACAGCAGCAACTTCTTCAAACGCACTTGTTTGAAGGAAACCATCAGATAGACCGCCGCATCCAGCGAACAAATCTAAAACTAATATTTTATTTATTTTTTGTTCAACCATTTATAAATTTCTGTTGCTATAACTTGCCCAAGAATGGGCGGAACTGCATTTCCTACTTGTTTGTATTGTTGAGATTTGTTCCCATAAAAAATAAAAGTGTCTTTAAAAGACTGCAATCTTGCGCTCTCACGCACCGTAGGAATACGTAACCATTTATAATGGAAATGAGAGCGGTGACCTGTGTTTATTGTAGGAGATGGTTTTTTGCTATGATAGCGTGTTAATGCTTCGTGGTACTTATAAATACCAGTGTATTCCGGAGGCAACGATTTGTAATTCTTACCCTCTGGAACCATCGACAAAAATTTGATTGTCTTTGCGTCATGTATCGTACCTATATGGTTGTGTATTTTTGTCGAACCGTCACGCATTAATGCTTGATAATCGGAATTTGGTTGAGTTGGGTAATCTTGAATTTCGTCCCCATATATTCCCTCTAACGAAGGTAAATCGTTTATTGCTTGTTCACAAGTAATGTAATTATCTTTGGAAAGAATAGGAGCCGGAAATTTGAAAAAATCTGTTGAATCCAAAAGCCCAACAAAGAAAGTGCGTTTTCTGATTTGAGGAATGCCATAATCTGGAGCATATAAAATTTTATAGCAAATTTTATAGCCCAAACTTGAAAAATCAGAAATTATTTTCTCGCCAACTAACCCTCTGTGTAATTGTACAATACCAGGAACATTCTCTAAAACCACAACTTTTGGCTTTAGTAAAGCAGCGGTTTTAACCATAGCTTGATAAAGCTTATTCCTTGAATCGTCAATTTGCCGAGGTCCTGCGAGTGAAAAACCTTGACACGGAGGTCCTCCAACTAAAACATCGATTTTTATATTTCGTTCATCAAGGTAATCTTTAATTATCTGAATGTTATCGTGATTAAAAAGGTCAAGTTTTAAGGCGGCAGAATTATCGTGATTTGCAGCAAATGTTTTAAGTGCCATATCGTCGAAATCAATACCTAATGCTACATTAAATCCTGCATCAATGAATCCTCGTGATAATCCACCGCATCCGCAAAACAGATCAAGGACATTATATGTTGTCTGAGTCTTACTCATTCATTATAATAAGCGAAAAACTCCGATGTAGTGCTTGCCGGCTGACCAAAGCCTTTTCGACTACAACGGAGTTTCCGTATTGTTATAAATACGCCGAGGCGTTATTTCTTCATTGGTTGGTCTATTTGCAAGCAGAAAGTACAATGTTCTCTTTTAATCTGCAAATTTACATTTTTTTTTAATAGAACATCGAAATAACCTTTATAAAGTTATATGCAAAGATAATGGAAAACGTAAGTAATATTATTGCACACGCAATATAAACAAAGTTAATTTAAGTTTATACAACTCCACTTGTTGAGATGCTGAAAGCTTCTCGGTATGGAAATTTTTCCGCTCCTATGTAGAGAGTGTCAAACATCCACGTCCGATTTGCAGGTGGAGAGCGGAGAGGGAAGCCGATTCGTCCGAAGCAATAGTGCCCACTCCACTCTCCGCTATCTTCGTTCCCATAAAACCACTAACTTCTAATTTCTAATTTCTAATTTCTAACTTCTAACTTCTAACCTCTAATTTCTCACCTCTATTATGTAATCGATGGTTTCGGGGTGGGTGGGGATAGTGAGGGTGAGGGTTTTGTCTTTGGATTGCTTGAATGGGAGTTTTTGGGTGGTGCCGAACACTGATACCGATTTCACTTTGCTGTTTAATGTGAGCGTGAGTGGTTTTCCAGCCAAAGCGTTGTCGGTGATATGCACATACTGCACGTTGCCCTTACGGGTGATGGCGCCCCATGGCTGTGGCATCATATCGCCAGCGGTGGTGCCGTAGATGGTCTCGCCGTATTCACGAAGCCACTTGCCCACGCCTTTCAGGCGCTTGAGAGCTATGGCAGGGAGTTCGCCATTAGGTTGAGGGCCAATGTTGAGCAGCAAGTTTGCGCCCTTGCCCGAAGTGTTGATAAGCAGTTGCACAATCTGCGCCACCGACTTATAATTCTGGTCCACCACCTTATAGCCCCACATGCCGTTCATCGTTTGGCAGGTCTCCAAAGGCAAACGGCTCACCGATGCCGCTTTTTCCACAAATCCGGCGGTGTTTTCGCCAGGCAGGTCGCGCTCAAAAATCTGAATGTCCTCGCCGTCCTTAATCGCCTCGTGGTGGTTGTTGCCAATCAGGCACGCAGGTTGCAGGCGGTGAATCATATCGTATTGCGGACGAAGTTGCCAGTCAAACGGAATGGAGTCGCTATCGTGGTCCCAAAAACCGTCGAACCAGATGGCACCAATCTTGCCGTAGCGAGTGAGCAGTTCGGTGAGTTGCTTGTTCATAAAGTCGTAATAGTGCGCCCAGTTGGCGTTTTCGGGCTTTTTGCCAGTGCGCAAGCCTGTTCTGCCGGCAGGATAATCCTCGCGCGTCCAGTCGATATGCGAATAGTAGAGGTGCAAACGCATGTCGGCATCGTGGCACGCGGCAGCCAGTTCGCCCACCACATCGCGGTGGAATGGCGAAGCATCTGCGATGTTATAATCCGACGCATCAGTTTTCCACATCGAGAAGCCATCGTGATGGCGTGTGGTGAAACAAACGTACTTCGCTCCAGCGTCTTTAAACGCCTCCACCCACTTTTTCGCATCGAAGCGGTGAGGGTAGAACGCATCGGCGGCCTTCGCATATTCATTGCGGTCGGTGCCTGAGTTTTGCAAATACCATTCGCCTTGGGCAAACATACTGTAGATGCCCCAGTGCAAAAATATTCCAAATTTCATGTCGGCAAACTCGGCGCGCGAACGCAGATTCTCTGCCGAAGGCTCGTAGGGAGCAGTTTGAGCCACGCTTCGACCACCGACGCAAGCCAGCAACAGTGCCAAAGCCATCAACTTTCTCAATCTCATAAGCATTAAAAATTTATGTAATGGTGTAAAAAACATTGTCTTCCACAAAAATACACAAATTCCCGATATCCACCATAAAAAAGTCAACAAGTCTACGAGTCAACAGGTCAACAAGTGTGGGGAAATTAGGGTTCAGTGGAAAATTTATGGGGATAGATTATGCATTGTTGCCGAATCGTGAATGGAATCAAAAACAAAAACATAAAAAACAGCCTTGGAGCAA
>OBLI01004014.1_pt1 | contig 10834 bp, 5 predicted proteins | sample 1519701 | NCBI WGS metagenome assembly OBLI01 (sample SAMEA3663005, study PRJEB22513) | pig gut metagenome | biome: pig gut; feature: pig-associated habitat; material: faeces | place: France | collected 2012 | reverse complement strand
GGCACGGCGGGCAGCTCGGGCAGTGTGTCGCAGCGCACCGCCTCGTCAGTTGGCTCGGGAGCAGGGGTAGGGGTGGAGTGGCTGCGCTCGGGCAGCAGCGACCAACTGCTGAAACCGATGACGGCCAGCAAACCTACGAAAGTGAGGAAATGACAGAACTTGTCCTGCATGCTTGATGATGTTTTCGGGGCGTGTATCAATCAGGCTTTATAGAATATCCTATGGGGCTATTCCTTTATGCTGGCTACCTGCTGTTTGGGGGAGCGACCTTTTGCAAGTTTCGTCGGTGGCATAGCCTGCTATGCTTCTTCCTATACTCACAAAACATCTTTTCAAAACATCCGGCAGCCTGCCTGTCCTAATGGAAAGTATGTCCCTTTACCATAAACCTGCGGCGCGTGGTGCTCGCCTTAGTCGGTGAACTTGGTGTAGCCGCCCGCTACCAGCAGGTTGTACCACTGAATGAGTTTGCGAATGTCGGAGTCGTGTACACGGTCGCGGTCGTAGTCGGGCACCACGCTGGCCATGAAGTCGGCCAACTGGGCCGCCGTGGCGGTTTTGTAGTCCACGTCGGTGGCTTTGGCCTCGTACTTGTCGGCAATGGCCTGGAAAATGTCCATCAACGGCTTGTCCTCCGTTTCGGTGTACATCGACACGTCGTTGAGCGAGGTGACGCGGTCGCGCATGCCGGCAGTGAGGCGTTTGTGCGAGGCGTCGATGGTTTCGATGATGAGCATGCCGCGTCCCTGGGCGACGAGACGGTAAAGTCCGGGTTTGCCGGAAATGGCGAGGATGGTGTCTTGCATTGTGATGAGGTAAAATGTGTCAGAGATGTGAATGAGAGGGTAGGGCAAAGGCTGGCTGCACGGGTAAAGCGGCGGCTGCCATTTGCCAAACGGGGGCAAAGGTAAGAAAATTATTTCATAAAGTCAGCCCCTCTTGTTGTGCGGCCCACTTGGCGGGACGCAGGGGTGCGGCTCAGAGTTGGTCAAGCAGCCCCGCACAGGCGTCTTCGAGCAGGGCGATAACCAGTTCGAAACCCTCGTCGCCGCCATAGTAGGGGTCGGGTATCTCGCTGTGCCCAGCATGCTGCGTGAGGTAGGAGGCCATGGGCTGCACCTTTGCCGCTGCGGCTGCGTGGGGCGCCATGCGGCGCAACTTGCTGCAGTTGCGTTCGTCCATGCCGATGATGAGGTCGAAATGCTCGAAGTCAGTAGGCCGCACGGGTCGTGAGCGGTGGGTGAGGCGGTAGCCGTGTTGCAGGGCATGGCGGCGCATGCGTGCATCGGGCAACTCGCCCTCGTGGTAGTCGATGATGCCGGCGGAGTCGGCCTCGAACGCTGCGCTGCGCCCCGCCTGTGAGGCCAGCGTGCGGAACACCTCCTCGGCTGTGCACGAGCGGCAGATGTTGCCAAGGCATACAAAGAGAATGCGTGTCATGGAGTGAAGAAAGATGGGGGTGTGAGTGGGTATGGCTTGCAGTGCCACGTGGGGGGTGAGAGAAAGGCAATCCCCCGCGCCAACGGCGTGACGGCTGGTGGCGCGGGGGATGGAGGAGGGTGGGAGGGCTGTTAACGCACCACCTTGAAGGCGCGTGCTCCGGCTTTCACCACGTAGGAGGCACGGGGCTGGGCACTCAGGTTGAGGTGCAGCTGCTGGCAGTCGCTATCCACGGTGGCGGTGGCTACGGCCGCGCCGCCGAGGTCGTAGACGGTGACGGTGGTGCCGGCCTGCAAGTGGCCGCTGAGGGTGAGCATGCCGTCGGTGCTGACGGTGCAGGTGAGCGGTTGCGCCTCGGCGGGTGTCAGGGCGTGAATGCCCGTGGCGTCAGCTTCGTCGAAGGGGTTGAAGCGGAACTTGTGTGTGTAGGTTCCCTCGCTGGGGCAGAGGTATTCGCTCAGCGTGCCCGTGCCCTGACCGCAGGAGCCGTTGCCCAGACCCTTCTGCATGTAGTCGAGGTGCATGAAGGTGTTGCTTGGCGTGATGTCCCAGCAGTGCTTGGCGGCCGACATGGTGTTGTCGTTGTAGTGCAGCAGTTGCAGGTCGGTCTGGCCTTCGGTGGCGAGGTCGAAGCCCCACTTGCCGTCGGTGGTGCTGAGGCGGAGCTCACGCAGAGCGGTGCGTACACCGCAGGTTTGCGGACGGGGTGTGGGCTCGAACATGTCGGTGACGGTGGTGCTGTAGCGTGCGCTGTAGGCAGCGTTGCGGCGGTCGATGAAGTTGTCCCACGGACCGCGGGCGTAGTAGTCCACCAGTTCCAGTTCGGCGGGGAGCGTCATGGCCGTGCCGATGCGGCGCAGGTCGGCCGACTGCGGCGAGTAGGTAACGGCAAGGTCCCACGTGCCGTCGGGGTAGATGGTGTAGTGCTGCTCGGTGTTGCACAGGCTGCCCTCGAAGGAGGTGCTCACCACCACGCTGCCGTCTGCTTGCAGCGTCGGTTCGGTGGTGAGGGTGCGTGTGCTGATGCCGTTGGTGGTGGCGTAGGTGTCGCCCGCAGCGGCATCGTTCTCTACCCAGCGGTAGTTGCTGTAGTCGGGACCCTGTGTGCTGTTACGCACGAAGGCGTGGCCCTGGTATTTCCATTCTTTCAACAGACCCTTCGTGGTGAAGGTGAACGAGGAGTGGGCATTGCTCACCACCAAGTAGTTGTTGACATCCGTGCCGATGGTGAGGGGCTGCGCCATGGAGCTCGGCTCGTAGGCGGCGAGGGTGGGCTTGGCGGCCTGCAGTGTGAACTGCTCCGAGGCGATGGGGTAGCCCGCTTCGGCCCACAAGGTGGCTTCCTTCAGGCGTAGTTCGAAGCGGATGGCCAGTTCCTTGCCAGCCGTGGCCTCGGTGGTGTAAGGCACGTCGACAAACTGCGCCGAGCCGGGATTGACCGAAGGCATATCCACGGAGCCCGTCTCCACCTCGCGGCCGTCGGAGAGTACGGTGTAGTGCAGGCTGAAGGCGTTGAGGTTGGTAAAGGCAAAGGCGTTCTGCAGTTTGAGGCGCTTCGACGAGGCATAGAACGCGGGGAATTTGGCGTACTGGTACACCTTTTTCACATCGGCCAGTTCCGACGTCCAGGCGCGGTGGGCGGGCACCAGACCGTTGTTGACGAAGTTGCCCTGCGAGGGGCCGGGGAAGTCGTAGCCCGACATGTATTTGGGGAAACCCTTCACCTCAAGTTCGCCCGTGGCGATGACGGCGGGGTCGTAGATGGACTGGTCGACAAAGTCCCATATGCAGCCGCCGATGCCGTAGGTGGAGCTCTCGATGGCGTCCCAATATTCCTTCAGGTTACCCACGGCGTTACCCATGGCGTGAGCATATTCGCACATGAAGTAAGGCTGCCGGCGCCAGTTGCTGTTGGCTTCGCTCTTCACCTTCGACATGTTGGGATACATCACGCTCCACAGGTCGGTGTAGGTGGCGTTGCCGCGTGTGGCACCCTCGTAGTGCACGGGGCGTGTGGCGTCGAGTTCGTGTGTGCGGTTGTAGGTGGCCTGCAGGTTGTCGCCCGTGCCGCTCTCGTTGCCCAGACTCCAGAACACGATGGAGGGGAAGTTGCGGTGGGCTATGACCATGCGCTCGGTGCGGTCGATGTACTGGGCACGCCACGAGGCGGCGCGTGAGATGGCGTTGCCGTCCTCCCAGTTTTTGTGGCACTCCACGTCGGCCTCGTCCATGCAGTAGAGCCCGTAATAGTCGAACATGGCGTACATTTTATGCTGGCGCGGATAGTGGCTGCAGCGCACTGTGTTCATGTTGGCCTGCTTCATCATGACCACGTCGCGGAGCATGGTGGGCACGTCGATGCTGCGGCCGTGCACGGGGTGTGTGTCTTGCGTGTTGGCGCCTTTGAAGTAGACGCGCTGGTCGTTGACGTAGACTACGTTGTTCTTGATTTCCACCTTGCGGAAGCCGTATTTCGTGGCAAAGGCCATTTCCTCGTGACCCTCGGCATCGAGCTGGGCCACCTCGAGGGTGTAGAGCGTGGGGTGCTCGCTGCTCCAGGGCATGAGGTCGGCAAGGCCGTCGAACACGGCTGTTTCAGTGGCCTGCTCGCTGTCGGCTGTGAGCGTGAAGCTGACGGTGCGCGAGGCCACCTCTTGGCCCTCGGGGTCGTAAAGGTTGAGGCGCACCTGCTTGCTGTCGGCAGCTCCGGCGGCGTGCTGCATGGTGAGGTTCACCTGCATGGAGCCCGAGGCCTTGCCCTCGGCAAAGGTGAGGTCGCTGGTGATGACGTGGTCGTAGAGCACGGTCAGCGGCGTGTTGTAGAGGTAGACGTCGCGGTGAATGCCGCTCATGCGCCACATGTCCTGGTCTTCCAGGTAAGAGCCGTCGCAGAAGCGGAACACCTGCACGGCGATGTTGTTTTCGCCCTGACGCAGATGGGCCGAAACGTCGAACTCTGCCTCGTTGTTGGCGCCCTGCGTGTAACCCACGTACTGGCCGTTTATCCAAATGTAGGCCGCGCTGTAGATGCCGTCGAAGTGGAGCACCGTGCGGCGGCCGGCGAGCCAGTGCTCGGGCACGCTGAAGGTGCGGCGGTAGGAGGCTACAGAGTTGTAGGTGCCGTACTTCATCTGAATGGTGGGCGGATTGTCCTGGAAGGGATAGTCTACGTTGATGTAGTAAGGTTTGCCGTAGCCCTTCATCTCCAAGCACGAGGGCACGGTGATGGTATCCCAGGCGCTGACGTCGGCCTCGTCGGCATAGAAGTCGGCCTTGCCCGGACGGTCGGTGGGCGCGTTAACCCAGTTCAGTTTCCACACACCGTTGAGTGTCTGCCATTCGGCTCCTGTGGGGTCGAGCCAGGGCTTGGTGTAGCGTGCGGCATCGGCGCGGAGGGCGGCCGTGTTGGCGTAAGGCATAAACACGGCATGGGGCGCCAGTTTATTCTCCTCGTAGAAGGTTTCGTCCTCCCAGTGTGGCAGTACGGGTACTGGCGGTGCGGTGGTCTCCTCAAAGGTGAAGTAGGTGTTGTCGCCCGTGGCACCGTTCGTGAGGCAGAGCCTGTTGTCGTCCTGCGCCACAATTGCCATGTTCGTGTTTTTCGCCCACAGCAGGCGGTAGGTGTTTTCAAGTCCGTCGACGGCCTCGAAGAGCAACTTCTGGTTGTCGCTCGAGGTGTCGGCCGTCCATTGCAGCAGGTAGTAGTTGTTGGTGGGAGCCACGTCGAGCGCCATGGTGTTGTAGCCGGCATTTACAAGGATGTAGACGCCTTCGGCCGTGCCCGCCTTGCGCACGGTCCACTTCTGGCCCGATGCTTCCTCGTCGATTTCCTCTTGGAGGATGCGGGCGTCGCGTGCACCGTTGTCGCAGTTCGACATCACAAGCCCCGTGGTGTGGCTTTTGACATAATAGATTTTCCCTTCGTCAGGCCAGGCCCACGTGGCCAGCACGGAGCACAGTGTGAGGCAGAGCGTGACGACGCGCTGCCAAGAGCGGGAAGTGGTGAGGTGATACTTCGTCATAGGAGATAGTAGGAAAGTAGAAATGTTAACAAGAAGAAAGTTTGTGGCGCTGCAAGGGGTGCAAGTGGCGCGCCGTTGGCCGCCAGAGGTGTGAAAACCTATGGTCAGCGCGGCAAATATAGAGATAAATTTTTGTATGCAGCCCCTGAGGCCCCACCAAATGCGGCCGCATTTGCGACAAAGGTATAGGTTGGATTTCATCCGACCTTTTCTCGCCATGGCATCGCTCAAATCCTCTCGGCTTTGGCGTTGCTCATTTGGCTTGACGAAAAGGTTGGTTTCGTAGTTCATTGTAGTGAATATGTGGGGCGCTCGCTCGTCATCGGCGCAGCGTCGTGGTGGCGAGGAGAACGGGGGTTGAGAAAAATAGATGCTACGTAAAAAAGTTTACGTACGACGTGATTTTTTTTACGTACGACGTGATATTTTTTACGTAGCACCCCGTTTCACCTCTCAGCCGCCCCGCCGTAAATGGATGCCGTGGAAGAAAGTTCCCGCGGCGGCCTGTTTACACGACCAATTGCTTGGTTATCGAATTACGTTTTGGCTTATGCCTCGCCGCCCTCCTCGGCCGCCTCTTGCATAAGCCAGTCCTTTTGCTCCTTAGCTCGTTTCGCGGCGGGGCAGCAAGGCTGCTACTTCGTGGCGCCGGCGTGGTTTCGCCACTTATGAGGCAGGGAAAAAACGGCGTGGCGTGCGTTGACAAGTACATGCAGCCCGTGGTGACGGGCTGGGGGGGCGAGGGGGTGCGGTTAGCACAGTACGGGAAAAACCTGGCGCAAGTGGTGCTGGCGGCTGAGGTCGATGCAGAGCAGGCGAGCCTGGGCTTTGTTGTCGAGCGAACAGAGGGTGCGGCCGTAGGCATCGAAGGCAGCGGAGCAGCCAGGATAGGTGCAGGCGGGGTCGGCCCCCGTGCGGTTGACGCCCAGTGTGAGCGCCTGGTTTTCGATGGCCCGTGCCTGCAGCAGGGCGGTCCATGCCGCAATGCGTGAAGTGGGCCAGTTGGCCACGTAGATGAGCACGTCGTAAGGGGCGGCCAGCGTGTTGCGCGACGTTTCGGGGAATCGCAGGTCGAAGCATATCTGCACTTGCAGCGTGAGGCCGTGCAGATGCACTTGTACGGCTTCGTGGCCGGCTGCGTAGTGTGTGTGCTCGCCGCTGTAGGCAAAGAGGTGGCGCTTGTCGTAGTGCGTGGTGCTGCCGTCGGGCAGGCAGCACAGCAGACGGTTGTGCCAGGTGTGGCCATCGGCCTCGCACACGGGCAGCGACCCCATCACGGCGCATTGGCGGCAGGTGGCCGTGTGCTGCATCCAGCGGGCCGCCTTGTCGCTCTCGCGGTGTGTAAGTTCGTCGGGCGACATGGTGAAGCCCGTGGCCCACATTTCGGGCAGAATGTAAAGGTCGGCGGCCTCCACCTCGGTCATGAGGCGTTCGGCCTGGGCGATGTTGGCCTCGGCCTGCATCCAGGCGGTGTCGAGCTGCAGCAGCGCCACGCGCAGGGAGGTGGCGGGGGAGGTGAGGGGTAGGGAGGTGCTGTTCATGGCGTAGGGCTTTCAAGTGAAAAAAGAAAACCTGCAAGGTGTGCTTGCAGGTTGGTGGTGGTGACCCCGTTGGGATTCAAACCCAAGACCTTCAGAACCGGAATCTGACGCTCTATTCAGCTAAGCTACGGGGCCAGGAAAGGACGTGCCCTTTCCGAAGTCAGCCGCGAAGGTACGACAATATTTTTGAATAATACCTCCCACCCACCACATTTTGCGGGGATGGTGTGCGGCTTGCCTTTGCTCTATGCGTGGCTCAGCCTTATTCGGCTTTGCCTGCGGACTGCGTCACGGTGATGACGTTGCTGATGCCGCGCGAGGTGAGGGTGAGCGTGGCCGTGCGGGGCGTCTCGGTCTCGTTTTTCTCGATTTGGAGGGTCACCGTCTGCTTGGCATACTGCTCAAAGTCGGTCGTCTTTTCGGGCACGAGCCACGAGGCCGACGAGGTGAGTGTGGCATCGCCAGCGTAGGGCGTGAACACGATGCGGCTCTCGGTTTGCGTGGCAGCAAGGCTGAGCTTGAACTCGAAAGCCTTGGTGTCGGCATTCTGCTCGACAGCGGGCTGCGCAATGTTGAGGAAGGGGTATTGCGTGAGTATGGTGGCTACGGTGCCGATTTTCTCGAAACTGCTTGTCACCTGAATGGGCGTGTAGCGGATTTCGCCCGTGGTGTTGGGCTGCATGTTGAAGTCGAGGCGTGTGAAGGAATAGTAGCCTGCGGGCACGGTGACGGCGATGTCGTTGACCTGGCGCTTGCCATCGGCCAGTGTGACTACCTCAACCCAGTCGGCCGTGTTCTTGTGCGTCCAGGAGTCGTAGCTCACGACCTTCACGGAGTCGAGAATTTGGTCGGCATAGGTTTCAATACCCCTTGCGTTTTGGGGGTAGAAGTAGGTGGAGTGAAACTCGTTGCTGCCATCGCTGCAAGCGTAGCATGTGCATAGAACGGCTGCGGCTGCAAGAAAGAACTTTTTCATGTGTAAGGTGTTTGAGGTGATTCGTTAGGTATGATAACAAGAATGGATAGACTTGCGTGGAGGGTGCTGCCCGCGGGGAGCGGGCTGTCGGTGCTGAGGCGGGTTGCCCACTCCTTATTATATATATAGGGGCGGGCTTAATACCACTCGATGTTGGAGGAGTAGGCACTGCGCTTGTCCCACTTGAGGGCGTCGGCCAACTCTGAGGCGCGGGCTCTGAAGGTGAAGTTGAACGAAGAGTAGGGACGGAGCACTACGGAGGCCGACATTTCGAAGCAGTGGAGGTCGCGCGAGAGCGACATGGTGGTCATCGACACCTTGTGGGCCTCGAAGTCGTAGCCCGAGGCCACGGAGATGTTCCAGCCGTCGGAAATGCGTATGAAGCCCGAGGCGTTGAGGTTTTGCGTGAAGGAGAAGGGGTAGCGCATGCGGCGTACGTTGATGGCCCGTGAGCGGTCCTCGGCCATGGTGATGCCATACGACAGTGTGAGCGACCACGGCAGGGTGAACTGCATGTAGCCGTCGGCATCGGTCTGTGCCTTTTCCTTTTTGGTTTTCTTGTCCCCTTGTCGGGCGTTGAGCAGGTCGGGGTCGACGTTGGCCTCTTCGAGCGAGGTGTCGTCGGTGTCGTCGGTGTCGTCGGTGCTGCTGTCGGTGAGTTTGCGCTCGCCCTTGAAGAAGGCTTTGATTTTGCTGAACGTCTTGTTGTCGAAGGTGTAGGATAGGTTCTGGCTCATGCCCTGAAAGCGGCCGAAGCGGCCGTAGCTCCACTCGGTGCGGTCGGAGGTGACGACCTGTCCTTGCTCGTTGAACTTGTAGGCGTAGGTGGCGAAGACGGCGGCCATGGAGAAGGTGTAGCTCTTGGTCAGTTTCAGACGTATGCGAGTGCTCAGGTTGCTCCAAGGCTGCGTTTTGGCCGCCATGTTGTAGGAGATGTTGGCGCTGAGTTCGTCGATGAGCGATATTTTTCGTTCGCCCGTGCTGTCGCGGTCGCTGCGCACCTTCATTTCCACGTTGTTGGAGAGCGACATGCTGATGAGGCCCTGCGTGGTGCCCGAGGGGTAGCCGTAGAGCGCGCCTTGGTAGGGTGAGTATTTCACCTTGGTCACTTGCCCCTGCTCGTCAATCTTGTCGTAATATTTGGTGTAACCGTAGCGCGAGGAGGTGAAGTCGGGCGCATAGCTCACGCTCACTGAGGGCTTGAGCACGTGGCGTATGGCTATGATTTTCGAGCCGAAAAGTTTCTTCCAGGGCTTGTAGAAAGCGTAGACCGTGGTGTTCATCGTGACGCCCACGTTCCAGTCGTACAGGTTGTAGAAGCCGTAGACGGTGTCGCGGAGCTCCTGCTGCAGTTCGCGGTCCCACGAACGGTTGACGCGCTTGGCGTACATGATGTCGCGGAAGTTGAAGGTGGGCGAGATGTTGATGTACTTGAAGAGCTGGAAGGTGGCGTCGATGGGTATGCGGTGCTGGAAACCGTTGTTCCAGTCCTTGATGAGGTTCGACTTGAAGAGGCGGTTCTCCTTGGTGGTGATGCTGTTTGAGAGTTGTCCCGTGTACGACATCGAAATCTTTTCATACCACCGCTCCTTGCCCACCTGGTGCTTGCGGCGGAAGGGGTAGAAGCGCGAGAGTGAAATGCTGAGGTCGGGCAGGGTGACGGCTATCGAGGAGTCGCGCATGTTCTGCGTCAGGTTGGTAGACCCCGAAATGGTGAGGCCAATGTTGGGGAAGGTGTGGCTGAAGCTCACCGAACTGGCACGGGTGCTCTGTGTGTAGGAAAGCGGGTTGTACATGCTTTCCAGGTTCTTGCGCTCATAGTTTTCGGAGGCAAAGTTGACGCGTGCCGAGAAACTCGTGTTTGGGCTGGCCTTCGAACTTTTGGTGTGCGTCCACTGTATTTTCATGCTCTTGGTCACGGCGTAGTCGGGCATGTTCTTTTCGCCCTCCACGGTGCGCAGGTAGCTGAAGTAGATGTTGCCGTTGTACTTGTAGCGCTTGTTGTAGTTGGTTTCAGCACTCACGCCCCACGACCCCTTGGTGTAGATTTCGCCCAGCAGTTTGCAGTCCATGTAGTCGCTGATGGCAAAGTAGTAGCCGCCGTCGCGCAGATAGAAGCCGCGAGCCGTTTCGTCGCCATATGAGGGCATGATGAAGCCCGAGGAGTATTTCTTGTTGAAGGGGAAGAAACCGTAAGGAATGGCCAGCGGCAGGGGCACGTCCTCCACCACCAGATGGGCGGGCCCGAAGAAGGCCTCCTTGCCCGGCCTCACCTTGGCCCGCGAGAGTTTCAGGTAGAAGTGCGGGTGCTCCGCATCGCAGGTGGTGTATTTGGCATGCTGCAGGTAGAGGGTGCCGTCGTCGGTGCGCTTCGACTCCTCGCTCTGCATGAAGCCGTTGCCCTGTGCTGTGTAGACGTTGGTGATGAAGCCCTTCTTCGTTTTGAAGTTGAACGACATGCGCTCGCTCTTGTATTCGTCCTGCCCCTGGTGGTAAACGGGCGGGTCGACGGGCGCGGCGTTGGCTGAGTCGCGGCGTCCCTCGGCGTGCACCATGTTGCTGTCGAGGTTCATCACGATGTGGGCTGCGTTGAGCGTCATGTCCTGGTATTGCACGCGGGCCTTGCCGTAGAGGTGGGCAAAGCCGGTGGCGGCGTCGTAGACAATGGAGTCGGCCGCTTCATATTCCACCACCGTGTCGATGCCCGGTTTGCGCACCTTCACCGAGTCGTGGCGCGTGGTGTCGGCTGGCAGCGAGTCGGTGGTCAGCGTGTCGGCTGTGGCCAAGTGTCGGGGTGGGGCGGAGTCGGTGCTGGCCGCCGTGTCGGGAACGAGCACCCCAGCCGTCACCGAGTC
>OBLI01004013.1_pt1 | contig 10837 bp, 9 predicted proteins | sample 1519701 | NCBI WGS metagenome assembly OBLI01 (sample SAMEA3663005, study PRJEB22513) | pig gut metagenome | biome: pig gut; feature: pig-associated habitat; material: faeces | place: France | collected 2012 | reverse complement strand
TGTGTCTGTATTTCCAAGATAGATTGCTCCAACACCGGCCTTTCCAAGACCGATTAACTGATCCTTGCCGTTTTCGTCCTTACACCAGATCACAAGCTTATCCCAGATGTCATCTGCTTCATCAATCCAGCCGTTTCCATCTGTGTCATATTGTGTGAGATCTGCAAAACCATCACCACTTGCCGTACCAAAAAGTTCGTTTCCGTCATTGATGACACCGTCTCCGTTTTTATCAAGCGCAAGAAAGCCGCTTCCGGCACCAAGACTTGAAATCGTATCTAATTCACCGTCTGCATCAATATCAAACTGGAAGGTCTGATCCGAAACACTTGCAACATTCTGATCGAGGTTGATCACCAGCGGATCGGTAAGCATCGGGGCACCAAAGTCTACGGATGCACCGGAATACTTCATGAAGGAACGGGACATGTGGACATTCACCTGAAAGGAAAGTTCGCGTCCGTCTGCAGTTACTGCGGTTCCCTGTGTTTCAAACGAGGTGTATTCTGATTCACTGTAAGAGTAAGAACTCTCATAGTGTCCACCAAACTGCTGGATCTGTTCCTGACTGAAAATCTGCTCTGTTGCATTATCGTATGAAGAAGTGTCTTCTCCAAACAGCCAGCGCAGCAGATAGTCCATGACATGCTGCTGCAACTTGTGAATCGCACTTTGTGCGGTGGAGACCTTTGGCGTATCAATCCGTCTGGTTTGGTTAAAGCGGTCTATGATGTCATCCATGGAATCGTGAAATGTGCTGCCACCGTTAAAAGCCCCTGTTTTTTCCTTGGAATCGGAAGCACCTGATGCAGCGGTCAGTAGAAGCGATGATCCGGTCTGGTTGAGCATGCCGCCTTTTCCCCAGGTGGTCAGAGAAGACATAGAAGTTTCTCTGCTTTTGTAGAATCGTTTACTATTCATTCCTATATTGCTGGATTGAATATGCATCTTATTTCCTCCTAAAGAACGATCCCTTTTATTTCAATTATCTCCCTATAAAAGCAATAAAAGACGGCAGGTATCCGAAAAAATCCTTTTTTTCGAATGCTGCCGTCCGTGGTTCGCTCCGAATATTTTGCGGTAATATTTGGCCTGAATATCACCTGCACTCTATATATCGGAAGGTATTTCTGATTTATGAACCCCCTGATCACGTTTTGCGATTCCCTTGTGGAAAAGAAGAAAGCCAACGGCAAGAAGAACAAGGGAAAGTACAAACCAGAAGACGAAAAAGAATGGCTGGTTGGCACCATACATAAAGTTATCCGATACAAAGGTGCCCCAGAAGTTAAAGAGCGCATGAAGCAGGATCGATAAGAAGATGCTTCCGCCCTTGTGGCAGACATAGCCGAGGAACAGCCCGATGACAAAGGCATAGACACCCTGAAGCGGGTTCATATGGAAGATACCGAATAACAGAGCCTGTAAGATATTGGCAGCCCAGAAAGGCATCTCACGCTTGGCATAGCTTAAGGTTACCCCGCGGAACGTCATTTCCTCTGCAACAGGGGCGATAAAGACCGCATAGATGGCAAGTACCGGTGTAACATGTGACATGTCCACGACATTTAACAGATTCTCATAAGCCTTTAACCAGTCCGGGAACAGCAGTGCGGTAAAGTTCGCAACGTAGCTGATAAAATACTGGAGTCCGATGGTGATAAGAACGATCGCAAGCACGATCACCGGATTGAAAAAGGTCTTGATCTTTTTGACATCCGCTGCATGAAACCGCTTCTGATACCAGAAGGAAAATACGATCAGCGCGGACAGACCATAGGTAGCAGACAGCCAGGTGTTAAAGGTACTTCTTGTCAGGATGTTCATCAAGGAGTCGTACAGATCATAGATGGAGAGACTGCCGTTTGCAGTGCAGATCGCATATGCAGTTCCGATTCCGATAAACGGAACACTGATTAAGATCTGGATTCCGACGGTGAGTAAAAAAGGTACAAAACAAAATAAAATACGTCCGACTTTTTTCATAATGATAACCTCATTTCTTTTTCAATGATACCTACAATATAACATTGATGATTGTAATATGCAAATAATACATGCGCATTTCTGGTTGGATACACGTATCATAGTGTGCATATTTATACATGCAGAACTTGAGGTTGTGTAAAAAATGTGCTATAATCCTTGCAATGTCTGGTTATGGTCGGGATAACTACGGCTGTGGCTGACAAAGAGAATACAGGCAGACTTTTGGCGGCGCGCATGCCACATGGGTCTGTAAGATACAAAAGCGTGCGTAGAAATGAGGAAAATTATGAAAAGAATGAAGAAATTTGCAGCACTTTCGCTTGCAGCAGCAATGACCTTATCCGTTGCAGGATGTGGCGGCGTAGCAGACAACACCGTATTTTCAGTAGATGATCTTGCAGGCAAGACCATTGGTGTACAGCTTGGAACAACAGGTGATATTTATGCATCTGATTATGCAGACGAGCAGAATGCAGCTGACAGTACCGAAGGAAAGAGCACAGCTAAGACAGTCGTAGAGCGTTATAACAAGGGCGCAGATGCAGTTCAGGCATTAAAGCAGGGAAAAGCAGACTGTGTAATCATTGATGAGCAGCCGGCACAGGCGTTCGTTGAGAAGAACGATGACTTAAAGATCTTAGATGAGGCTTTTGCGGATGAAGAGTATGCAATGTGTATTGCAAAAGATAACACCGAATTAACAGATGCATTTAACGGTGCGATCGAAGAACTGAAAAAAGACGGAACCTTAGACTCAATCATCAAAAATTATATCGGTGATGATACAAAGGGTAAGACACCGTATGAGTCACCTGCAGATGTTGACCGCTCTAACGGAACACTTGTTATGGCAACAAATGCACAGTTCGAGCCATACGAGTTCTACAAGGGAGAGGACATTGTAGGAATCGACGTAGACTTTGCGCAGGCAATCTGTGATAAGTTAGGATATGAATTAAAGGTAGAGGATATGGAATTTGATTCTATCATCTCAGCCGTACAGTCCGGAAAAGCAGATTTTGGTGCTGCCGGAATGACAGTAACAGAAGACAGATTAAAGAACATTGATTTTACAGATACATACGCTACTGCACGTCAGGTGATGATCGTCAGAAGTAAATAATCAGTGATGGAGGAAATACCTTGGGAGAATTTATCAGATCGTTTTCACAGAATTTTTTGGAAGAAAACCGTTATATCTACATATTAAAAGGACTGGGCAATACCGTGATCATATCGATTTTTGCGGTATTGATCGGTGTTGCACTCGGATTTTTAGTAGCCATCATCCGGTCTACACACGACAAGCATGGCGGCTTCCGGATCTTAAATGTAATCTGTAAGATCTATCTGACCGTATGGCGTGGTACCCCTACCGTTGTACAGGTTATGATCATGTATTATATCATTCTTGTTTCTGTCAGCAATAAGATCGTCGTTGCAGTTGTAGCATTTGGACTGAATTCTGCTGCCTATGTTGCAGAGATCATGCGTTCCGGAATTATGTCCGTAGATGAAGGTCAGTTTGAGGCAGGAAGAAGCCTTGGACTGAATTATGGTCAGACGATGCGTCTGATCATTCTCCCACAGGCATTTAAAAATGTTCTGCCGGCACTTGGCAATGAGTTTATCACCTTGTTGAAGGAGACTTCCGTCAGTGGATACATCGGTATTATGGATCTTACCAAGGGCGCAGATATTATCAGAAGCCAGACGTATGAAGCATTCCTGCCATTATTTGGTGTGGCTGCCATGTATCTGGTACTCGTTATGCTTTTATCCGCAGGCGTAAACAGACTTGAAAGGAGATTAAGAAGCAGTGATCGATAATGGACAGGTATTAATTGAAGTAAAAGAATTAAAAAAGACATTTGGAGATCATGTGGTTTTGAATGGTATCTCCACACAGATCAGACAGGGTGAGGTAGTAGCGATCATCGGACCATCCGGATGTGGAAAGTCCACATTCTTACGTTCTCTGAACCTGTTAGAGATACCGACCTCCGGAGTCGTTACCTTTGAGGGGATGGACATCACCGATAAGTCCGTAGACATCAATAAGATGCGTCAGAAGATCGGAATGGTGTTCCAGCAGTTTAATCTTTTCCCGAACTACACGGTAAAGGAAAATATCATGCTTGCACCGGTACAGACCGGTCTGATGAAAAAGGATCAGGCAGAAAGGCGTGCGTTAGAATTACTGGCGCGTGTCGGCCTTTCAGAAAAAGCAGATGCGTATCCGGCAATGCTTTCCGGTGGACAAAAGCAGCGTATTGCGATCGCAAGATCCCTTGCCATGAACCCGGATGTAATGCTCTTTGATGAGCCGACTTCAGCCTTAGATCCTGAGATGGTCGGAGAAGTATTAGAGATCATGAAGGAGCTTGCGGCAGACGGAATGACCATGGTTGTTGTAACGCATGAGATGGGTTTTGCAAGAGAAGTTGCAAGCCGCGTGATGTTTATCAATGATGGACAGATCCAGGAAGAAAATACACCGGAAGAATTCTTTGCGAATCCACAGAACCCGCGTCTGTGCGAATTCTTATCTAAGGTATTATAAGTAAAAAAGAGATCTACTCAGCAGGAGCAGATCTCTTTTTTACTTATAGGATTCGGGTGTCAAAAGATTCTTTTTTAAAATTAAAAGGGCAAAATGCACAAAATTTGAAAACATCTTTTGATACCTGATATTTTGCATTTAGCATTTCTCCGGTTCCGGATATGCAACTCCAAAAGTCTCAACCGTTACGGTTTTCATCTTCTGGTCTTCCATTGGACGATCGGAGTAATCCGTTCTTACGGTTGCAATCTTATCTACGACATCCATACCTTCGGTTACTTTACCAAATGCGGCATATGCACCGTCTAAGTGAGGCGCATCTTTGTGCATGATAAAGAACTGGGAGCCTGCGGAGTCCGGCATCATGGAACGTGCCATGGATAATACACCTGCGGTATGTTTTAAATCATTTGCTACACCGTTCTGTGCAAATTCTCCCTTGATTCCGTAACCAGGACCACCCATTCCGGTTCCTTCCGGGTCACCACCCTGGATCATAAAGCCGTTAATTACACGATGGAAGATCAGTCCGTCGTAAAAGCCCTTGCTGACAAGGCTGATAAAGTTATTTACTGTATTTGGTGCGATTTCCGGATATAACTCAGCCTTAATGATATCTCCGTTTTCCATTTCAAATGTAATGATTGGATTCTGTGCCATTTCTTTTCCTCTTTTCTGAAATTTTCCTAAAATTCATTTTGCTGGACAAAACAGATAAACAATACTATGATGAAACAAACTGTTTGTCACGAAACAGTTTAATCATATAAGAAAAAAGAAGATTCGTAAAGATATAATATTGAAAATTTACAGGTATGATGAGAAAAGAAGAAAAAAAGCCGGTATTTCGGGCAGTACTTTTTTACAAAAGAGAATTACAGCAAAAGAAGGATGGGGAAGTTTACTATCCAAAGGATGTAAGACATCTGTGTGAGGAACTGCGGGCACATGGGATCACAGTGATCGCAGAGGAAAAAGCAGTCAGTCAGATAACACTTGCAGAGATCCTGAAACGGGAAAAACTTGATTCTACAGAGGTACTTGTGCTTGCAGCAACAGATGAAGTGCTTCATATGGCAAGGCGTGAGAGAGTAGCTGCGATTGCATATGCCAATCCGGATTATCCGATGGAGGAACGGATGGCAAGCAGTCTTCTGGTGGAAGATTTCTCGGATATGGATGAAGTGGAGGTATATCATGCATGGCAGAGGTATCATCATCTGCCGTGGACAATTTTAGAAACAAAGCGCTGTGTAGTCCGGGAACTGGAACTGGCAGATCTGGACGCACTGTTTGCGTTGTATGAACAGCCACACATGACAGATTATATGGAACCGCTCTATGACAGAGAGCAGGAGGAACGTTATCAGCATGCTTATATTGAGAATATGTACGCATTCTACGGATATGGCATGTGGCTTGTGATTGAAAAGTCTGGTCAGAAAGTAATCGGCAGGGCAGGACTGGAAAACCGTACACTTCATGGTAAGGCGGAATTAGAACTGGGCTATGCGATTGCAACGGATCATCAGAATCAGGGCTATGCGACCGAAGTCTGTGAGGCGATTCTGCAATATACAGCAGAGCATCTGGGGGAACAGCAGATACACTGCCTGATCGAACCGGGAAATACCCGGTCCATACATCTGGCAAAAAAGCTTGGATTTGCCTGTAAGGGAACGGTTACAGATCAGGGAAAGCAGTATCTGGATTATATCAGAGATATGCATAATCCGTGAAACCGAGCATAGATTAGAGTAAGAGAAAATGAAACGATCGCTGTCCGGGAAACAGCGGGAAGGAATGAATGGGAAAAAACAGGATAAAAACAGCGGCAAAGGTCCTTTTTGCAATGTATGTACTGACAGGAATGGCACTGGTGATACTGGCAGCACTTTTATATAAGTTTGATTTAAGCGAGCAGGTGGTCAATTTATCCATTCTTGCTATTTATATTCTGACAGGGTTTTTCGGTGGATTTCTGGCAGGAAAGCTGCAAAAGGTACGGAAGTTCTTATGGGGCGCGCTGCTTGGGGCAGTCTATTTTCTGATCCTGTTTATTGTGTCTTTGCTGCTGAATCACGGATTCGGAAATGATGCAGTTCATTTTATGACAACCATGGTTCTTTGCGTGGCATCTGCTACCGTTGGTGGAATGGTCAGCTGAGAGAAAAGCTCTTGTGGCTGTGCCACAGGAAATGATAAAAAATGCTTTTCTTCACGAAGAGTATGTGGTATACTAGCATAAGGTATTTTGTTGAAAGGAGAAATCATCATGAAACATGTAAAGACATTAAATACAAGAAAGTTACAGAACACAATCAAAAAAGGCGGATGTGGCGAGTGCCAGACATCTTGTCAGTCAGCATGCAAGACTTCCTGTACAGTAGGAAATCAGACATGTGAGCAGTGCAAATAATCTGTAGCCTGTGATCAGAAACAGAATCATGTGACAAATACGACCGTTCGCGAAGGCGTGCGGTCATTTGTTCGTATTAGGAAATCTTTTCTTAGGAATTTTTTCTTAGGAAATTTTTCCCTATGAAAACTGAGTGAAGAATAGAAAGTGAGGAAATATTGTAGTGGTTCATCAGTATAAAAATAACGGCTATAATATTGTTCTGGATGTGAACAGTGGTGCGATCCACGTAGTAGATGATGCAACCTATGATGTGATTGCGTTATACGAAGCGGAAGACCGCGGCACCATTATCGAAAAACTGAAGGATAAGTATTCAAAGGAAGAATTAGATGAGGTCTTTGAGGAGATCGAGGAATTAAAAGCGAATCAGGAACTTTTTACCGAGGATCAGTATGAGGATTATATTACGGACTTCAAGAAGAGACCGACAGTCGTAAAGGCATTATGCCTGCATATTGCACATGACTGCAACCTTGCATGCAGATACTGTTTTGCAGAGGAAGGCGAGTATCATGGAAGACGTGCGCTGATGTCTTATGAGGTGGGTAAGCAGGCGTTAGATTTCCTGATCGCTAATTCCGGTAACCGTAAGAATCTTGAGGTGGATTTCTTTGGTGGAGAACCGACCCTGAATTTTCAGGTAGTAAAGGATCTTGTGGCTTACGGAAGAGAGCAGGAGAAGATACATAATAAGAACTTCCGTTTTACCCTTACGACAAACGGAGTCCTTTTAAATGATGAGATCATGGAGTTTGCCAACAAAGAGATGGCAAATGTTGTGTTGAGTATTGACGGAAGAAAAGAAGTCAATGACCATATGAGACCGTTCCGTGGCGGACAGGGAAGCTATGATACGATCGTACCGAAGTTTCAGAAGTTTGCAGAGAGCCGGAATCAGAACAACTATTATGTGAGAGGAACTTTTACACATAACAATCTGGACTTTTCCAATGATGTGCTGCACTTAGCAGATCTTGGATTCAAGCAGATCTCTGTGGAACCGGTGGTTGCACAGGAGACGGATGATTATGCACTGCGTGAAGAAGATCTTCCACAGTTATTCGAAGAATATGACAAGCTTGCAGCAGAGATGATCCGTCGGCATAAGGAAGGAAAGGACTTTAATTTCTTCCACTTTATGATTGATCTTGAGGGCGGCCCTTGTGTGGCAAAGCGTTTATCCGGCTGTGGTTCCGGAACCGAGTACCTTGCAGTAACACCATGGGGTGACTTATATCCATGCCATCAGTTTGTCGGAAATGAGGACTTCCTGTTAGGCAATGTGACAGAGGGTATCAAACGTACCGATATCTGTGATGAGTTTAAGTGCTGTAATGTGTATGCAAAGCCAAAATGCAGGGAGTGTTTTGCAAGATTCTACTGTAGTGGAGGCTGTGCGGCAAATTCCTATAATTTCCATGGAGACATCCATGATGCATATGATATCGGCTGTGCATTACAAAAGAAACGTGTGGAATGCGCGATCATGATAAAGGCCGCTTTAGCGGAAGAAGAATAAAATATAGGAGAGGTAACCAAAATGAAGAAAAGTAAAGGCGTTGCAGTCCTTCTTGCATTGCTTCTTGCACTGGCAGGACTTGCATATTACGCATCCATCATTCTTTCTTCTACCGGAACCGGAGAAGACAAGAATATCAAGCTTGGTCTTGACCTTGCAGGTGGTGTAAGTATCACCTATCAGGTTGTATCGGACAATCCGACCGCAGAGCAGATGAGCGATACGATCTATAAGTTACAGAAGCGTGTTGAGGGTTATAGTACAGAGGCAGCGGTATATCAGGAAGGTGATGACCGTATCACGGTTGAGATCCCTGGTGTAAAAGATGCCAACCAGATCTTAGAGGATCTTGGTAAGCCGGGTTCCCTGGAATTCAAGGATCCGGAGGGAAATGTCTATATGACCGGTGATGATGTAGCGGATGCACAGGCAGCTACGATCAATGACCAGATGCAGAATAAGGAGTTCGTTGTTGAACTTACCTTAAATGACGAAGGTACGAAGAAGTTCGCGGATGTTACTACCGCAAATGTTGGTAAGATCTGCCCGATCTACTATGATGATGAAGCAATTTCCACACCAAAGGTAAATGAAGCAATTACCGGAGGAAAGGCACAGATCTCCGGTATGAGTACTTATCAGGAAGCAGAGGATCTTGCATCTTCGATCCGTATCGGTTCTCTGTCCTTAAAGTTAGAGGAGTTACAGTCTAAGGTGGTAGGAGCACAGCTTGGTAATGAGGCAATTTCTACTGCATTAAAGGCAGCAGCTATCGGTCTTGCATTGATCGCAGTATTTATGATCGCTTACTACTGGGCTGCAGGTGTTGCGGCAACGATCGCGCTTGCAATTTATTCCGCACTTGTGGTAGCAGTCATCTACTTATTTGAAGTAACACTTACCTTACCTGGTATTGCAGGTATTATCCTTTCTATTGGTATGGCGGTAGATGCAAATGTTATCATCTTCGCACGTATCCGTGAGGAGATTGCAAGCGGCAAGACAGTTGCAACCGCAATTAAGACAGGTTTCCAGAAAGCATTATCCGCGATCATCGATGGTAATATCACAACACTGATCGCAGCAGCAGTATTAGGTATCAAGGGATCCGGTACTGTTAAGGGATTCGCTTATACACTGGCAATCGGTATTATCTTATCGATGTTTACGGCACTTGTCGTAACAAGACTTTTAATGAATGCGTTATATGCACTTGGATTTAAGGATGCCAAGTTCTATGGTGTACAGAAGGATCGCAGATCCATCAGCTTTATCAGCAAGAGACATGTATTTTTCATTATCTCACTGGTGATCATCGCAGCCGGATTTGTCGGCATGGGTGTCAATAAGGCAAATGGCAAAGGCAGCTTAAACTACAGCCTTGAGTTCATGGGAGGTACAGCTACTACTGCAGATCTTGGTAAGGATTACTCTCTTGCAGATCTTGATTCAAAGGTAGAGCCGGTCGTTGCAGATGCAACAGGCGATAACAACGTCCAGTTCCAGAAGGTAGAGGGAAGCAATGAAGTTGTTATCAAGACACGCAGCCTTGACCTTGACGAACGTGAGGCATTAAACAGTGCACTCGCAGACAAGCTTGGTGTAGATGAGTCTACAATCTCCGCAGAAAATATCAGTTCCACGATCAGTTCTGAGATGACAGCAGATGCGGTCTGGGCAGTGATTATTGCAACGATCCTGATGCTTATTTACATCTGGTTCCGGTTCAGCGATATCCGTTTTGCTACCGCAGCAATCCTTGCTCTGATCCATGATGTATTAGTGATCCTGACCTGTTACTCCCTGCTTCGTCTGTCTGTCGGCAGTACGTTTATCGCAGTTATGTTGACGATCATCGGTTACTCGATCAATGATACGATTGTTATCTTTGACCGTATCCGTGAGAATCTTAAGACAACCCGCGGTACAGATGCAGAGACCTTAAAGACCGTTGCAGATAAGAGTATTACACAGACAATTTCACGAAGCTTGAATACATCGATTACAACCTTTGTAATGGTATTCCTGCTTTATATCCTTGGTGTAACATCCATCAAGGAATTCGCACTTCCACTTATGGTTGGTGTAGTCAGCGGTACTTATTCTTCTATCTGTATTGCAACAGAGATCTGGTATGTATTCCGTACAAGATTTGTGAAGAAAGAAAAAGCAAAGAAATAAAGCAGAAAGGATGCGCCGGCAGCAATGCCGGCGTGTTTTTTACATTATAGGGTTCGGGTGTCAAAAGGTGTTTACTTTTTTATGAAATGGCAAAATGCACAAATATGTTCTGCAAACATTTGTAACGCTTATCGTGAACTAACTGCTAACTACAACCATACAA
>OBLI01004012.1_pt1 | contig 10838 bp, 6 predicted proteins | sample 1519701 | NCBI WGS metagenome assembly OBLI01 (sample SAMEA3663005, study PRJEB22513) | pig gut metagenome | biome: pig gut; feature: pig-associated habitat; material: faeces | place: France | collected 2012 | reverse complement strand
TAGCGCAAGTCAAGATGAAGGTCATTCAACAAGTCCCTATCTTTTGTCAATGACACAGCCAGCTCAATATAATTAGGCACATCAGAAACCGCCAGCCATGGAATGCCTGCATTGGCCAAAATACTAAGGCCGAAACGTGAACCGCGCCTCCTGCCATATCTGCTGACAACCGGCACCCCCATATAAAGGGCATCCAAAGTCGTACCACCGCCTGTATAAGGATATGTATCCAAGGCTATATCCACCGCCAGATACCGCCGCATATAATCCGATGAGGTAGGCTCCAAAAAAAGGCGCCAGCTATCAATCCCATGCTCAGCAAAACGTTCCCTCACCCTTTGTCGCATATATTCATCTAAAAATACCTGACACTTCAAAAGCAGCCTTGACTCAGGCACCCTTAGCAAAATTCTGCTCCAGACCGCCACCATCTCATCAGTAATCTTATGATAGCTGTTAAAAGAGCCAAACGTTATATAGCCGTTTTGCAAACAAGGAGCAGAACCTGCATCAGGCAAGTCATCCGCCGCCCTATAGCAAAACTGACTGCTTAGAAATAATGGCTTTTCACTAATATAACTGCAATAATCCTGTGCTACCCCATCCAAATACCTGTCCGTCAGCAGATAATCTGTAGCGGCAAAACCGGTAGTTTCCATCCAGCCCAGCCCGGAAATCTGTACAGGTGCAGGGCGCAAGGCAAAAACTGACAGACCGCTACCCATACTATGCCCTGCCAAATCCACCAGAATATCAATTTTATCCTGCCGGATAACCTCTGCCAATTCTGCCAAAGCCAGGTTAGCCGCAGAACGCCAGCCATCTACTGCTGACTTTATTCTACGGGTATACTCATCCTCTCCAGCGGACATACTATAACAAATAACATGAAAGCCATCCTTGTTATAACCAAACAGCATATGATAATAAAAACTGTACATTACGTGATGACGAAAATCAGGAGAAATGTAACCTATGCGTATCTTCCCTGCACCATGCCGTTCATTGGACAAAAAATTTCTGATAAACGGAAAAAGCTCATTATAGCCTACCAAAGCCTTCTGAAACTCAGCCAATGGCATATCCATGCCAGACAGCGTCACAAGATATGAACCGTACACTTCGGCCCGTTCTCTATAAGCTTTGGTATCATAAAAACCTGCCGCCAGCCTGTAACCCTCCGCTGCCTGCTGCATATTACCTGCAACTCTATTATACATTCCCTGCCTTATACGAATAGAACGTTGAAAATCCCGTGTCCCTTTATCCTGCAATTTATTAAGCAATGTACAGGCTTTATTGATAGTTACAGCGGCCTGCCAGAAATCATGCTTCGCACTATATGCTTCCGACAAATACAAAAGGATTTCCAAATCCAGCTGCCCCGGTTCCTGTAAGGCTTTTTCATAAAAAGCAATGGCAGCCGCGTATCTCTTTTGCCCAAAGCAAACAAAGCCCTGCCTGAGCAAAGACAGCTGGCTGCCATCATCCTCGCCATATTCATTTCCACACACAGTACATTGCATTTCTGACAAACCAATCACATCCTGGCCATACACCAAACCTTATATCTAAGCAATATATTATCTCATCAAAAAATGCATAAAAGACCTTTTATTTTCCTGAGGCGTTCTGCTAGGTCGTCCTAGATCTTGCCTTGACCCTATTGTCACTTTGACTTCCAGAAAACGCAAGCCTTTGATTGCTTTGCAATGTTGCAAACATTCCCTGAGCTTCACCATATCTCTCACCTGCCACACACAATCATAGCCACAGCCTTTAGCAACTGACAGAAAATCGATTCTATCTGCTGCAGTTGGCAAACCACCAACTGATTCATGGGCTTCATTGTTAATTAAGACATGGATAAAATTATCAGGATGAACCTTGCCAATTGCCGCCATTGCCCCCATGTGCATAATAAAAGCACCATCACCATCAAGACACCAGATATCCTGCCCTGGCTTTTGCAAAGCAATTCCCAATGCAATGGAAGAACTATGTCCCATAGAACCAACTGTCAAAAAATCCTTATTGTGTGTGCAGCCTCCAGCCTTATCCACCGCCAACTGCTCTCGCAATTCATACAATTCCCTACTGGTTTTGCCAGTAGTAGAAACAATGGGCGCTCCATCAGACACAGCAATTATTTCCTTGATAACCTCTTCCCTTATAAGGGAATATTTATTCTTATATGATGCTTTTTTATCATATTTCAAGGCCCCATTCTTTACAACAAACGCCACGGCCTGCCCCTTATTCAGGTAGTCAGCAAACTGTTCTCTCGCCTTTGCCACTTCATCAACAAGCGTGTCCTCGCTCAGCACAAAATAAGGAATCTGCATCATCTCCAAAAGAGACAGGGTAATTTTCCCCTGATAAGCATGCTGTGGCTCATCTTTTTTGCCTGGCTCCCCTCGCCAGCCAATGACAAAAATTTCAGGTATTCCATACACATCAGGGCTTAAAAGCGATGCTACCGGGTTAATAATATTTCCTTCACCACTATTTTGCATATAAACGATTGGAATCCTGCCTGTAGACAAATAATAACCTGCAGCCAGTGCAACAGCATTCCCCTCATTTGCTGCAATTACATGATGCCCATTAGACTCACCATACCGATGCATTAAATAATTGCACAACGGTTTTAATAATGAATCAGGAACTCCTGCATAAAATTCACCGCCCAAAATATCAATAAAGTCTTCTACTTGCATCACAGCATCCCTCTCTATAAAAATTCACAATCATTCACGGCTTGCAACTCAGCAAGAGTATCGATTTCCACAATCTGCTTTGCCTGAACCGGGTGCACAAAAATAGGCAGCCTGTGAAGATTTATATTCACCACATCATCCCAAAAAAATTCTTCATAGCCGTCCAACAGATATGCCTCTTGTACAGCTTCCTTTAAAATACAGGCTTCCCTTTGCTTGAAATATGCAAAACCTGTCATATTGTAACAATCCACGCCGCCTTTGCCCACACGCACAATTCGCCCTTCTGCATCCTGCTCGAAAACCCAGTCCTCAGACACGCCCTGCACAAACTTTCCAAAGTAGCAGGAATTATCCAAATTCGTACAGCAGATATTTTCATCTGCCACAAAAAGATCCGCCTCGCAGATAAAGCAATCCCCCTTCTCCAAGATATGCTCAGCCGCCTTAACAGAAGAAATATTATTCACATGCTCATAATCTTTATTCTCAATTAATTTAACCTGTGAAAACTTTCCTGGCAGATAAGAAAATTGTTCCTGCAAATACCCTGTAACGACATAAATGTTATCCACTTCACGTTGCAGCAGTGCAGTAACCACTGTTTCAATCATAGGAATTCCATGCACCGTTACCAGTGGCTTGGGCATTGTCAAAGTCAAAGGTCGCATCCTAGTTCCCATTCCAGATGCCATAATAATAGCATTTTCCACAACATACACCTCCGACCTGCTTAAAGCTCATCAATCAGCGTAATAATTTCCTTTATCGGCATCAACCGGCTATCAACTTCCATAGCACGATGGTAACGCAATATATCCTCCGCAGTTCTCTGCATGGCAGGAAAAGCACTTCTAGTAAGCTGGTTTGCATAAATCACAAGATTAACCCCATGAGATGCCAGTTCGGCTTCCGTAATCATATTAAAACTTGTGGGGACAACTACTAATGGAGTTTCACTATCATTTTTGCGAAATGCATCACAAAAAGCTAAAATTTCTTCAGGATTCTTTCGACGGCTATGTATCATTACGCCATCTGCACCGGCAGCAACGTAGGCCTCGGCTCTCTTTAATGCATCCTCTAGCCCCTTTTCAAGAATAAGGCTTTCAATACGGGCTATAATCATAAAATCATCTGTCAGCTGTACCTTTTTTCCAGCAGAAATCTTCTCACAAAAATGCTCAATACTATCCTGTATCTGCTGTACATCATTACCAAACAACGAATTTTTCTTTAGGCCCACTTTATCCTCTACAATGACTGCCGACACACCCATGCGTTCCAGACTTCGCACCGTATAAACAAAATGCTCTATAAGACCACCCGTATCCCCATCAAAAATCACTGGTTTAGTAGTTACCTCCATAACATCATCAATAGTCCGAAAACGAGAAGTCATATCCACAAGTTCAATATCCGGTTTGCCTTTAGCAGTAGAATCGCATAGAGAGCTAATCCACATAGCATCAAATTGATCCAATTCACCGTCATGCTCAACAACAGTCTTTTCTGCAATCAACCCCGTCAATCCGCTATGTACTTCAATAGCCTTAACTATAGGACGCAAATTTAACAGTTGGCGTAATCTTTTTCTGCGGTACTCAGGCATGGCAAGCCGCTCTCTGATTTTTGCATCTGCATGTTTCACATTCTCATTATAGGTATACGGAATATCTATTATCGTACCACCATATTCTGACAGCAAACCTGCTACATTGTCACGAATAGACTTCATGGGCTCTTCCAGCCAATTATCACCATGTATCACATAATCCGGTTTCAATGTATGAATAATTTCATCATACATAATATCCTTCTGCACTACTACATCCCGCACACCTTTTATTTGCCTTACCATAGCCAATCGTTCTTGAAAGCTCACTGACGGAAAACGATTAAAGCGAATTGCAGCCTCGTCACTCAAAACCCCCACTATAACATCGCCATATTTTTTAGCCGCAGCTATAATATTCAAATGCCCCTCATGTATTACATCAGTGCAAAAACAAGTATATACTACTTTCATAGCTTGCTCCCCCATTTCTAGTCCTTGTACACTACAGGCAACTTTATGCCATTTTTTTGCAAAGCCGCCTCAAAAACTGCAAAAAAAGCTTCTATGTCAGGAGTATCAATAGCACCCAAAGAACATAGCCTGAAAGTATTAGTATTAGATATCTTACCTGGATAAATTGTAAATCCATGCTCATAGCAATAGTCGTGCACACATTTAAAATCCCAATGTTCATCATCCGGATATAGAACTGATATCACCAGTCCGCTCTGCCACTCCCTTTTGATAACCTCCTTAAAGCCAAGCCGTTGCAATCCCTCATGCAGGGCCTCATTCACTCTTTTATGACGTGCCCACTTAGCCATTTCCCCCTCAGCAAAATACTCCTTGAGAGCCTGCACAGCAGCATAAATAGTTTGCACCGGAGGTGTGAAATGCATTTCCCCGGTCGCCTCAAAGTATTTATATTGCAAGTACAAATTACAATAATATGAACGCTTAGGATAGCTGCCGGACTGTTCAATAATATCTTTCCGCCCGATGACAAATGACAAGCCTGTCATGGCCATCAGCCCTTTCTGAGCCGATGCCATACAAAAATCAATATTATCCCTAACCACATCAATAGGCCGCATAGCCAAGGTAGACGTGGTATCCACTACAAATACAGCTCCATACTTATGTGCCAAAGCACCAATTTCTCTAACCGGATTGCAAATACCGGTACCAGTTTCATTATGCGTGGTATACACCAAAGAAATATCTTGATTTTCTTTTAACAAAACCTCCACCTGCTGTAAATCCGGCAGACAATCAAAGGGAACCTGATAATCAATATGAGCCAAGCCGTAATACTCGCAAATTTCTACAGCCCTTGCACTATATGCACCATTGTTAACTAACAAAATTTTTTTGCCAGCTTGCAATAACGAATTAAGACATACATCCATATTAATTGTGCCTGATCCGCAAAACAAAACAGAAGTATATTCTGAAGCGGGTGCATGCACCACTTGCAAAAGCCCCTCACGCAACGTTCTCATGAGATCTGCGAATTCCTGCTCACGCGGACAGATATCCGGCACCACCTGCGCCAGCTTCACCGAATCTGTCGTAGTTGACGGGCCGGGATTTAACAAAATATTTCTTTTTATCATCATAAATCCACCTAACTACCATTACCAAAAACTACCATCTGCACAAACTATTTTATATATCAACACCATACAGCAGATGAACTGCCTCCAAGATTCTTTCTACCCGGTTCCGCCAGGTATGACATCTGCTGGCCTTGCCATAAGCATTAACAGCCACTGCCACCCTGCGGCAGTCATCCTGCAAAAGCTCATGAATTACCCGTACCTGCTTTTCTCCCTGCTGCCAGTTATACATAAACAAGTCCTGACCATTTATAAAATTCTCATCAAGATATCTGCTATATTCCGTCACCAGCACAGCACCATTCAGCATGGCATTAAAGGTCCTGTCATTAGCACCATAATTAAACTCCCCCTGGTCCTGAAAGAGTATCTTGGACTGCGCACAGATGTGCAGGGATTCCTCATAGGAAACACCACCATGCAATCTTAGCTTGTCCGCAAAAGGAACTGCCTCCCAGCCATCAGCAAAGACATCTACAGCAATATCGTTCTTTACAAGAAGCTCCAAGCCTTTTACTCTGCGCCATGTTTTTATATAAAGCAGCAAATCCCAGCAATAGGGCAGCATTTTTTTTAAATATGCCTCCCCCCCAAAGCCCTTTTCTTTAAGAATAAACTTCAAAGCAGACAAGACATTTTCAGGATGTGCCTCAAGATAATCAGCAGCATCATCCAAGAGGGAAACTATATACTTATGTGTCTCATTATTTCGCCAAGGACGCTCCATCCCTTCACGGAACAAGCCATACATCCAGGGACACGCAATGTAAGCCACATCGTATTTTTTATCAACAGCAAAAATATCATGCTCTCCCTCTGCCGTCATACCTGCCAACGGCAAAAAAAGCACCTTGTCCGCCTTAGCCGGATACGCATAGTGGAAATATTCGCAGGCCCCCTTATCAATAACTGTGCAGATATGCCTGCTGCACGGCAGCTCAGGCCCGCTCTGACACTTATTATATGGCATGTCCATCAAGATAGATACATGTGGCACATCGGACATTTCATAGGTAAACAATGTGCCACCGCCACTTTTCCCCCATGACATACCTCCTCCGCCGTAGCCAATACCCAAAGCAATTTCCTGCCTGTCCATTAAATCAAGCACATCATTGACACTCTCATTATCCATGCAATCGCAGTAAAGAACATCCTTCCCCATATCTTCAAGAGCTTGCCGAACTGCCAGCATAATCGCCTTGATGGCCGGATGCCGCCCATTATTTCCAAAAACTACTATCTTTTTTCCACTCATCATCAAGGTCTCCTCTGCATAGCAGTCACCCCAGGTATGCCTGCCAGATGTCCCGATAACCTTCCTCCAATTCACGCATATAGGCTGCCTGATCCATCAGAGGTGAATTTTCCATCATCTTGCGCAAGCCAAGATGCAAAGCATCCAAAAGCTCAAAATCACCAGCCAGCAGCTTCGCCTTTTCAATATATTCTGCAACCGAAAACGCACATGCTATATCCAGGCCGATATTTTGCAGCAGGCTGATACCGAAATCGCCACCATGACTGCCATCCCCCAGAGTAATCACAGGCACCCCCATATACAGTGCATCGCAGGTTGTGCCTCCACCAGGATATGGAAAAGTATCCAGAGCAATATCCATATCATAATACTCCGGCAGATAATTAAAGGAAAAGCCTCTCAGCTCAAACCGCTCCTCACTGATTCCCAAAGCTGTCAGCTTGGCAGTAAGCAAAGCCCTGCCATCAGCATCATCAAACAAATTCGCCTTCAGCAGCAGTTTGGACTCAGGCACCTGCTGCAAAATAGCCGCCCAGGTTTCCAGCACCACATCATTCAGCTTGCTGGCATTATTGAAGCTGCCAAAGGTTACATAGCCCTTCTTCCGGCAGGGAGCCTGCCTTGGCTCCGGCATCGTTCTCATTGGTACATAGCAAAAATGGGAGTGAGGCAGCACCAGTAGATTTTCCACAAAATACTTTGCCGTATCTTCATGCACCAGATGGCTGTCCGTCAAAAAATAATCCACAGTTTGCAGCCCTGTGGTAGCAAAATAACCTATGCCACAGACCTGTACCGGTGCAGGCTTGTAGGCAAGTATTGGCAGGCCATTATTCTTGGAATGACCTGCCAGCTCCACCAGTATATCTATCTCCTGCTGACGAATCAGCTTTGCCGCCTGCTGCGGTGCCAGGTGATGAATATTGCACCAGCCATCCGTATTCTGCCTGAGATATTCACTATATTCATCCTCTACAGGTGATTTACTGAAGCAATGCACCTCAAAATCAGCCCTGCTGTATTTCGTCAACATAGCCCAAATAAACAACAAAACAACATGATACCGCAGATCTGGTGACAAATACCCTATGCGGATTTTTTTCCGACTCCTGAAACGCCTTTTAATCTGCTTCCGATTGTGATGCAGACATGCTACAGGCTGAACCAGGCTGTTATAGCCAAGATGCCGCAATAAATATTCCTCTTTAGCTAAAAATACATAATGACTGTTAAAGAGATAATTGCTATAATTCTCAATCTTTGTACTTACCGCATCATCAGTATCCACCGCCTGTAAATAACATGCACAAGCCCTCTGATGCAAGCAAAAAAACTTACAGCACTGCCCCAGCAGGTTCAAAATCAGCCCCTGTACAGCCGGTACCGCCTTATTCCAAAAGGCCAGTGCACCTATCTGCGCAGTATCTTCCAGCCAGCTGATCTGAAAGCTTTCTTCCAGGGTAGTCATAGCCAGCAAATGCTTATTATCACGCCAATACAAACGTGCCAGCAAAAAAGCACAATAGGGATTATCATCATACTGCTTTATATCAGCTATGGCGTTCTCCATATTATCATCTATGCCGCTTTCAATCACTAAAACCGCAACTATTTCTGCCAGTTCCCGCACAAAATCCCTTTTTTCCAAGCTTGTCAAGCCTGCTACGCCATAAATAGACTGATTAAGTTCATGCCGCAACTTTGCAGCCGCCTCATACTGCCTTGCATCCACCAGGTCGCGCAGCCTTTCCATCTCGGCATACCATTTTTCCTTATTCATGCTGCACAAACCTTTCGTCCTATGCATAAGCTCCATAGTCTCTACATACTGCTGATAGTTCTTTGCCTGTTGGACATAACTATTACTGCTCAGCTGCCGATAATCCTGCCACAGCTGTTCTTTCGTCTGACTGTAACCCCTGGCATCCAAAAAAATCCCCCGCTGATAATACTCACCTGCAAGTTGCAGCCATTCCAGCCTGCTGAGCAGGATCACCTCCGGTTGCTGTCCCTCCTGTGCTCCGTGACGTCGATAACAGCTGAGAGGCTCCCTGAAGAGCACCAAATCACCTTTTTCCAGCAGCTCCAGCCACATGGCCACATCAGAAATGGTCTTGTAGCCACGGCAGTCAGCCGCCCAATAATGATGTATGAGATCCTGACGGCGAAATAGCACAGCCGAAGGCTCGCCGATAAAGTTGGAACAATTTGCCAGCATAAACCTGCCAGCTTCCCTGCCAGTATAGCAACGCCACAAAGCATCATCATCAACCACCAGGCATCGTTCATGGGACAGACTATGCCCCTTTTCATCTATAAACTCCCTCTGAGAACTGACCAAAGTAATTTCAGGATTATCCCGCAGAACCTGTACCATCACAGACAGCTTGTCAGGCAGCAATATATCATCATCCATGCACCATTGCAGGTATTCCCCCCGTGCCTTTCGCTCAAAGGGACGAAAATTATCTGCCTTGCATTTAGCAGCCCTGTTTCTAAAATAATGCACCCTTGGATCACCCTCGTATTTTTGCATCAGCAGGGCTGTATCTTCATTGGTGCTATTATCATTTACCAGTATTTCCACATGAGGGTATGTCTGTGCCAAAGCACTCAGCAAAGTCTGCTCAAATAAAGCCGGTCTATTGTAGGTAGGAATCAGGATACTGACCAAATCTTTTACGATCATTTCCCCGTCTCCTCATCACCAAACCAGCTTGGCCTTTCCCGCCGTAGCTCCGGCCAGTTTCGCCCCCAGGTATTAAAAGATTTTGTATGCTCTCTAGCAATATCCATAAAATACTTCAAAAGCTCAAAGTCATAGTTCTGCTTCCACTTTTTCCCTCTTTCCAGCACATACATAGATGAATCAGTAAGATCAACCGTACCATCCTCATCTACAATTTCCTTGGATTCCAGCTGAAACTCATATTTTGCCGTGCGGATGCACAGCTTGTATGTCTGCCCGGGATAAATAGAATTGCTGATGGTATATTCCCTTTCCTTACCTCCAAAGACTGACGGCAGGTTGCCTGCCAATTTAGGGCTTGGCATAAAGTCATGGCAGGCTGCCATCACCTGATAAATATCCACCGAGCTCATCAGCTCTGACACAAAGCCCTTGGCCGGAATACCTGCCCCCCGTGCCATATAAGCACCATTCGTCTGATAAGCACTCATCACCCAGGGATAAGTATCATAAACCGAACAACCGTGATCCGAATACAGCTGCACTATATATTCATCCTCTTCATAATTAGCCTGCAAATAGTCAAATAAAACCTTCAGGCTGCGATCCATATTTTTTACCCCCTGCATATTCGCATGGGCATAAAGAGGCGAGAACTTGAGATACACACTAGCTACATCCTGATCAGCACCAAATAATCTATCCTCAAGGGACAACAATGTCTGGCTGGCCAGAGGCATCTGGATATCTCTCATAGGCCAGGGATGTGCATCCATAATATGCAAAAACAGGAACTGATCACACTCGCTAAAAGCTTCCAGCTGCTGAATAGTTCGCTCCACGCCATTATAAGCCAGCAAGCCATACTGATTGGTCACAAACCTGTCATAGCCCCGTACAGTTCCAGTGTAAATGGCATCGCCGCCGCCCATAATATTGACACAATAATACCCCTTCGCCTTCATTTGCTCTGAAATGGTCTTATACTGCT
>OBLI01004009.1_pt1 | contig 10840 bp, 10 predicted proteins | sample 1519701 | NCBI WGS metagenome assembly OBLI01 (sample SAMEA3663005, study PRJEB22513) | pig gut metagenome | biome: pig gut; feature: pig-associated habitat; material: faeces | place: France | collected 2012 | reverse complement strand
TAGTGCGCTCGAAACGGCTACCTGCAGCGCTCCGGCGACCTATGAAGAGACCAAGTCCATGGTCAAGGGCATTATCGGTTATGGCAATAATATGGGCGAGGGCTGGCTCTTAACAGCCGAAATGCTGGAGCTGGTCCACAGCGGCTACACCAATATTATTTGCGCTCAGCCCTTTGGCTGCCTGCCCAATCATATCGCTGGTCGCGGCATGATTAATAAGATTAAGGAAATTGCCGACGAGGCCAATATTTTGGCCATAGACTACGATGCCAGCGCCTCCAAGGTAAATCAGGAAAATCGCATTAAGCTTATGCTGGCTACAGCTAAGTAAGGCGGCTTCCAACGGGTAACCCTTTTCTATATCCTCAATTACATATGCTATAAAAAAACAGCTAGTCTAGGTACATTTTGATCTGTACCCAAGCTAGCTGTTATTTATTTTAATCTAAAAGATATTTAGAATAGTTTTCCTATTGCGAAACACAAGAGAAAAATCTGTTCGCGTTATTCCTTATGGAAAATCTCTATCTCAATACCGCTGGCCTGCATCATATCCTCCGCCAGCTTATCCGGATAAGGATTGGCGTAAACAATGCGCTTAATGCCAGCATTGATGAGGATTTTGGTGCACACTACGCAGGGCTGGTGCGTGCAATAGAGAGTGCCACCGTTAACGGATACACCGTGATAAGCAGCCTGCACCACCGCGTTTTGCTCCGCATGAATACCACGGCACAGCTCGTGATTCTTACCGGAAGGCACCTTTAGCTGCTCCCGCAAACAGCCAACCTGACTGCAATGGGGCAAATCCTTCGGCGTACCATTATAACCCGTGGCCACAATTTGGCGATTTTTTACAATCACAGCACCCACACTGCGTCTTAAGCAGGTAGAGCGCTTAGAAACCACATGGGCGATCTCCATGAAATATTCATCCCAACTGGGACGCTCCAGCTCGCTCATAGCCTTACACCGTGCCAAAAATGCGGTCACCAGCATCGCCCAGGCCCGGTACGATGTAGCCCTTTTCGTTCAGGTGGTCATCAAGAGCAGCGGCGATAATGGGCACATCGGGATGAGCCTCGTTAAGGCGTTTAACGCCCTCAGGAGCAGCCACCAGGCACATAAAGGTAATATTCTTCAGGCCACGCTTTTTGAGCTGATTAATTGCAGCCACAGCGCTGCCACCCGTTGCCAGCATGGGGTCAACCACAATATTATAAGCGTTCAAATCCTTGGGAATCTTGCAATAGTATTCCACAGGCTCCAGTGTTTCCTCATCACGCGCCATGCCGATGGGGCCAACATTGGCTTCGGGCAGCACGCTCAGCACGCCCTCCAAAAAGCCCAGGCCTGCACGCAGGATGGGAATAACATTCACGGTGCCCTTAATGCTATGACCAATGGTTTCAGCCAAGGGAGTGGTCACAGTATGGGTTTCCAGCGGAATATTCTTAGTTGCTTCAAAGGTCAGCAGCATGGCAACCTCGCCAATAACTCTACGGAAGGTGGGGCAATTGGTGTTCTGGTCACGCAAAACACTCATTTTCACTTGCAAAAGCGGATGGTGAACAACTGTAATCTGCATAGAAAGCGTCCTTTCTTATTTAAAAATTGCTGGAGCAGCCGAAGAGACCGCTCCAGCTAAACAGGAAGAATAATTATTGGATATTAGGATACATGGGATATTTTGCGCACAAAGCAGCTACGCGCTTCGCAGCCTCAGCATGCTTTTCTGCGTCGGTGGGGTTGTTGAGCACCAGGCCCATGATGGCAGCAACCTCTTTGAAGTCCTCCTCCTTTAAGCCACGGGTGGTAGCAGCAGGAGTGCCCAGACGGATACCGCTGGTAACAAAGGGGCTAGCAGGGTCGAAGGGAATAGTGTTCTTGTTGCAGGTGATGCCAACTGCGTCCAACAGATGCTCTGCTTCCTTGCCGGTGAGGTTCTTGTTACGCACATCCACCAAAATCAAATGGTTATCGGTGCCGCCGCTAACCAGACGGAAGCCTTCAGCCTCAAGCCCTGCAGCAAAGGCTTTAGCGTTCTTCACAATGTTAGCTTGGTATTCCTTGAATTCGGGCTTCAGCGCTTCGCCAAAGGCAACTGCCTTCGCAGCAATAATGTGCATCAAGGGACCACCCTGCAAGCCGGGGAATACTGCCTTGTTAATCTTTTTCGCATATTCCTCGTTATTGGTGAGGATGATGCCGCCACGCGGACCACGCAGAGTTTTGTGGGTGGTGGTGGTAACAAAGTCAGCGTAGGGAACTGGAGACGGATGCAAGCCTGCAGCTACAAGGCCAGCGATATGAGCCATATCAACCAAGAGCATAGCGCCATTTTCGTGAGCAATATTGGCAATGCGCTCAAAGTCAATGATGCGCGGATATGCGCTAGCGCCAGCTACAACCAGCTTCGGCTTGCATTCCTTAACCTTAGCTTCCAGTGCTTCATAATCCAGCATTTCAGTTTCGGGGTTTACACCGTAGTGTACCACGTTATAGTAGGTGCCGGAGATGTTAACTGGGGATCCGTGGGACAGGTGACCACCTTGGGACAGGTCCATGCCCATCATGGTGTCGCCGGGCTTCAAGAAAGCAAAATAGATGGTCATATTGGTGCTGGCACCGCAGTGGGGCTGAACATTGGCAAATTTAGCGCCAAAGAGCTTTTTGGCACGCTCAATAGCCAAAGTTTCAACCTTGTCCACATATTCGCAGCCGCCATAATAACGGTGTCCCGGATAACCTTCAGCATATTTATTGGTAAGGATGGTGCCCATGGCCTCCATTACTGCGGGAGTAACGAAGTTCTCAGAGGCAATTAATTCGATTTTGTTGCGTTGACGGTTGAGCTCCTCGTGGATAATACCATCAATTTCGGGGTCAACCACAGCCAATTTTTCCAGATTCATAGTAAGTCCCTCCTAAAATAAATAAAACAGATGCGCTCACGGACGATTCTCTTCGTAGTGTGCGCGGGGTCCGCCTATAAGAGGCGGCCTAGTCTTGGCAGCAGTCAATACCGCTTCGCCAATTTTTTTATATTGCAGACGGACCGGCACCGCAACCTTTTTCAGGTGCATGCCAATCAGCGTCTGACCAATATCCAATCCCAAATGAGCCACAACCCGCTCCACCATCACTGGCTGAGCGAAGTTTTCGTAGGCCGCCGTGCCCATAGCGCCACCGGCGTGAGCAATGGGGCGTACAGTGACCTCATCAAAATTATAACGCTCCTGACAGGGAGCATCGATCACAAGGGAACGATTTAAATGCTCGCAGCATTGCACGGCCAAGTAAAGGCCATGTACATCGCACACAGCCTTGAGGGCCTTAAACATGGCTACGGCAACGTCGCTGCTGCCACCGGTGCCGATTTTATTGCCCAGCACCTCGCTAGTGCTGCAGCCCACAACGAAAATTTGTCCCCGACGCGGCTGAGCCACGCCGATGAGCTCCTCCGCTGCAGCGGTAAGCTCGTTTACAATTGTTGAAACTTCCATAGCCATTACCTCTATCATACTAAGCAAATACAGCGGAGAAGGCATTAGATGCAAGGCGTGGCGACGACGGCGTACGGATTAGTACTCCTAGGAGCCGCAACGAAGCAGATGATGCCTTATACGCTGTATTACTTTTCTAATGCCATAATCTTATCCACGCGACGCTGATGCCGTCCGCCGGCAAATTCAGTCTCCAGCCAAGTATCAGTAATCATCTCGGCTAAGCCCACGCCAGTGGTGCGCTCGCCCATGCAGAGCACATTGGCATTGTTGTGCTCACGGCTCATCTTCGCAGAGAAAACATCGGCACACAGGGCAGCGCGAATACCCTTGCATTTATTAGCAGCAATGGAAATGCCAATACCAGTGCCGCAAATCAGGATGCCACGCTCAGCACCACTCTCACCACTGGTGATATCCTTGCAGAGCTTTTCTGCAAAATCGGGATAGTCCACACTATCCTCGTTATAGGTGCCATGATCAACGATTTCAATACCTTTTTCAGTCAAATACTTTTTAATGTGCTCCTTCAGATGGTAGCCGCCGTGGTCGCAAGCAATTGCAATTCTCATAGTAAACACTCCTCGCATTCTTTTGGCTCCCCCTCCGGGGGAGCTGTCAGCGTAGCTGACTGAGAGGGGGTTCGCAATACTAAACTGTTCGTAGTATACCCTCTCCGCCTCGCAAGCTCGGCCCCCACCCCAGAGTGTCCTCTCTTGGCTCTCAAGGGCCAATTCCACTTATCCCCGGTGTGGGATGCATTAATTGATATTATTGTATCATAAAAGAAGGTAATTGTTTATCCCCTTTGAGGGTTAAAACACCATTTTCGCGAGTAATTATTTGGTAACCCGCTGCCTTGCGCAGGCGATTCATGATCGCAAGGCCAATCCCGTCCTCACTAACACCCTGTGCTAAGATGACATCGGGCTTAGTGCGGTCAAAATCACGCAGCAGATAAAACAAATCGGCCGCCAAGGCTTCGTGGCTAGCGCCCCAGCACGAGAGCAGCAAAAGCTCATTTTGCTCTGCGCTCGCCGAGCCGCACGCGCCTCTAGACGCATCGCCAAGCGTGTTAGCGCTGGCAGCGCTACTGCTACACTGTAGCTTAATGCGTTGGCGCATAGCCTCGTCGCAGAGCACACCTACCTTAAGCCCCGCCGCCAAGCCCTTACGCACTAACTCGGGCAAGCAGGCCACAGCCTCGCCCTCCAGTAAATATACCGGCTCCTTAGGCGCGTAGTGACGGTACTTCATCCCCGGCGCAATAGGCTTAAAGTCCTTATCGCCTAATAATGCCGGGTCAATTTCAACAGCTCCCAGCACCTCCGTCAGCATTTCGTAGGTCACGCCCCCTGGCCGACAAATAGTTGGCACAGTACTTGTGGTATCTACCACGGTGGACTCCAAGCCCACACCACAGCTACCACCGTCCAAAATGCCTGCCACCTTACCCTGCATGTCCTCCAAAACGTCCTGTGCGTTGGTGGGGCTAGGGCGGCCACTGATATTAGCCGAGGGTGCGGCAATGGGACAGCCGCAGGCTTTAATGAATTCCTGTGCATATTTATTGATAGGAAAGCGCACGCCCACAGTGTCTAAGCCGGCGCTCGTCACATCGGGGATAATTTCCGCCTTGGGCACGATGATAGTGAGCGGCCCCGGCATGAAATGCTCCATGATTTTGCGAGCATTAGCATTGAGGCCTGTCGTCAGCGCGGTGATATCCTCCTTGCGCGCAATGTGCACAATCAAAGGATTATCCTGAGGCCGTCCCTTAGCGGCAAATATTTTCGCTACCGCTTCTGCATTCAAGGCGTTCGCCCCCAAGCCGTACACTGTTTCCGTAGGAAAGGCCACTACCTCGCCTGCTCGCACCAGCGCCCCCGCCTCCGCATAGGCTGCGGCATCTGCTGGCGTCCCTGTTAACTTCCAATACTTCGTTTTCATGTATATCACAACTCCCGTGCTGCCTCGGCCAACATGGCCTCATAGCGCGCCATTGCTTCCGGCGTCGTAGCCATTGCCTTCACCGCAAACACCATGCGCTCAATGCCGGCATAATCCTTGCGCACGCTGGTTTTGGCAAAGCCAGCCTCTAAGCACAGCTGCTGCACCGCCTCCGCCTGATGAATGCCCACCTCGAAGGCCAAAACGCCCTTCTCCGCCATGTGCTCCATAGCCTCCGCCGTAATGCGGCGATAAAAGTCCAGTCCATCCGCGCCGCCGTCCAGCGCGCCGCGCGGTTCCTGCTGCACATCCTTGTCGAGGCCTGCAATATCCGCCGCAGGAATATAGGGCGGATTGGAGACGATGATATCGAACTTTTTATCCAGCGGCAGCTTGCTAAAGACGTCGCTGCGCACAAAGCCAATGCGTCCTGTCACGCCAATCTTTTCGGAGTTTTCCTTGGCCACGATTAACGCATCCACGCTGATATCTACGCCCACGCCCTTGGCCTGAGGCAGGTAATCCAAAAGGGAGACGATAATAGCGCCGCTGCCCGTGCCAATATCGAGAATTTTTACATCACCCTCAGGACGCAGCATCGGTGCAATGCGCACCAAGCTTTCCACCAAAAGCTCAGTTTCCGGGCGCGGCACTAGCGTTGCCTTATTAACCTTAAAGCTGTTGCGCATAAATGCCTTCTCACCCAAAATATAGGCAAGCGGCTCAAAATTTCCCCGCCGCTGCACGTAGTCGCGGTAGGTAGCCAACTCCTCCTCGCTCAGAGGTCGCTCAAAATCCACATACAGGGTGATGCGCTGGCACTTTAAGACAGCACAAAGCAGTACTTCCGCATCCAGGCGTGGATTTTCCACGCCCTTTGCTTCAAAGTACTGCTTCGTCCAATTTAAAATTTTCATAATGGTCCAAACAGAGTTCGCCATTTTATTTCACCTGTCGTAATTGTTCGCTTTGCTTAGCGGTAATCAGTGCATCCAAAAGCTCGTCCATATCACCATCCACAATGCTATCCAGCTTGTGCAGCGTCAGACCAATACGATGGTCCGTAACGCGTCCCTGAGGATAGTTATAGGTGCGAATGCGCTCGGAGCGGTCACCGGTGCCTACCTGGCTCTTGCGGTCCTCGGCGGTGGCGGCACGCTGCTCCTCCTGTGCCTTTTCCAAAATGCGGGCGCGCAAAACACGCAAACATTTTTCGCGGTTCTTCAGCTGGGATTTTTCGTCCTGGCACTGCGCCACAATGCCTGTGGGGATATGCGTCATGCGCACTGCGGACTCAGTTTTATTAACATATTGACCACCAGCACCACCAGCGCGATAGGTATCAATGCGCAAATCAGCAGGGTTAATTTCTACATCCACTTCTTCGGCCTCAGGAAGTACGGCTACGGTTACGGTGGAGGTGTGCACGCGGCCCTGGGATTCAGTTTCGGGCACACGCTGCACTCTATGTACGCCACTTTCGAACTTCATGCGACTATACACAGCATCGCCATTGATTTGGAAAACTACTTCCTTAAAGCCCCCCAGCTCGGTCGGGTTGGAGTCCATAACCTCCACCCTCCAGCCGCGAGTTTCCGCATAGCGTAGGTACATTCTAAAGAGTACGCCAGCAAAGAGAGCTGCCTCATCGCCGCCAGCACCACCGCGAATTTCCACGATAACGTTTTTCTCATCATTAGGGTCGGAGGGCAGCAGCAAAATGGTCAAGCGTTCCTCGTAGGCCTCGATTTGCGGCTTCAACTCCTTCAGCTCCTCCTTGGCCATTTCCACCAGCTCTTCGTCCTCGTTAGCGCGTAAAATCTCTTCAGCCTCGTCGCGCGCCGCGCACATATCGCGATATTCGCGATATGCAGTGACCACGGGCTCCAGCTTAGCGTGAGCCTTGGTAGCCTTTTGCCAGTTGCTTTGGTCCGCGATAACGTCCGGGTCGCTAATTTTGGCTTCTAAATCTAAATATCTATCTTCTATTGCTTGCAGTTTGTCGAGCATACGGTTCTCCTTGTTTCATATTATGGCTCCCTTTCCTAAAGGGAGCTGTCAGCGCAGCTGACTGAGGAATTCCTCCACCGCTATGCGGTCCCCTCCCTTTACAAAGGGAGGCTCTAGCTTTCACTTTTTACTTCTTACTTTTTAGCAGTACATCTAATACAGCAATTTTCATGGCTGATCGCTAGTACTCTCTTCCTCTGGTAAGACTGCCTTTAAAGACGCAATAGCCACCTCGATTTGGCTGTCGTCGGGCTGGCGCGTGGTGAGCTTTTGCAGCAGCAGCCCCGGCATAATGCAGGCGTGCACCAGACTATTTTCCGCATGAGCACCGGCGAAACGAATCAGCTCGTAGCTTACGCCCGCAATAACGGGCATCAGCACAATACGGGAAGCAATGCGCTCGAGCAGGCTGGGCCAGCCTAAAAAGGTAAAGATAAACATGCTGATTAGCATGACGATCATCAAAAAGTTGGTACCACAGCGGGGGTGCAGTGTGCTGAAGGGGCGCACATTTTCGACCTTCAGGGGCAGGCCTGCCTCGTAGGTATAAATGGTTTTATGCTCAGCCCCATGGTATTGGAACACGCGCTGAATATCCTCCATAGAAGAAATAGCAGCGATGTAGCACAAGAAAATCACCATCCGCAGTACACCCTCAGCCAGGTTCAACAGCATGGGATCATTGGTCAGCGTGTGCATAAAGCGCATGGACCAGGTGGGCACTACGATGAACAGGCCAATGGCCAGCGCCACAGAGGTCAAAATAGTGAGCACCATTTCTTTATCAGATAGTTGTTCATCCTCGTCACCACTTACTTGGGCAGAATAGGCCAAAGCCTTCATGCCATCGTGCAAGGATTCAAACAACGCAATAACGCCGCGAAGCAGCGGTTTTTTCAAAATTGGGTATTTGTCGCGGATGCTGCTAACGGGCTTTACGTCTACTTCGATTTCCCCGTCGGGCTTGCGCACAGCTACGGCAACCTTGTCCGTGCCACGCATCATAACACCTTCGATTACAGCTTGTCCGCCGACATTTGGTTTCTTACAGGTCATTTTAATCCTCCAAATCGTGTATATGATATCATCTACTTCGTCACGGCTCCTCAACGTATCTCTAGTACGCCTGCGTCGCCGTTCCTCGTATCTAATACCATCTCCACGATTTTGATATGCCATAGTTCGTAAACTTACTAATTCAATCTGAAGTTAAAATAAATACAGCAGAGCGCCACACTAGCTGCTCTGCTGTAGATATAGAGATTATTGTTCTTTGTTATAGCGCTTATTGAATTTTTCAATACGGCCGCGAGCAGCAACGTTACGTTGTTGACCAGTGAAGAATGGATGGCATTTAGAGCAAACATCCACGCGAATCTCTTTCTTAGTGCTACCAGTTACGAAGCTTGCACCACATGCGCAGGTAGCAGTAACTTCACCGTATTTCGGATGAATCTTTTCTTTCATTCTTTACACCTCACTTTACTTTAGAACAGATTAGTTTCATCATTAAGATATTGACACTAGGTTATTGTATCACATAGTCCGGTGTAAAGCAAGCTCTTTTTTGTGAAGTTTGTTGTTTAGTAAAACAGGGCCACCATACATATGGTGGCCAGCTGTCTATACACAAACAAGTTTTTCTTGCTAAATTTTGCTTTATGTAGTACAATATCTATAGAAAAGGTGCTGCCGATAGACGGTTGCCCTCAAGTTATACGTTAAAAAATAACCGCACGTTGGGGGACGGGGCGGTTATTTTTTTGCATTTTTACCAACGACATAGCCTTTTTTAAGCAGCAGAAGCAACATATTACGTACATATTTTTATTGAATGAAAGAAAATTTTGTGATATAATTAAGAAGACAACCGTGTTGCAGGGTGGCGTTGCCTTCATTCCCTATGAATGGAGGTGATGTCTATGGAAAGATACTCCTTTCAAGATCTTATGGTCTTTGGAATATTTATCTTAACATTACTTACGTTCATCGTAACCTTGAACGACAAAAAGTAATTCGAGCATAGAAAAACCGCCCCAAAACTTTGACGAGAATACGGGCGGATTTTTCTATCGTATTAACTCGGCAACCCACCTTGTGGGCGGTTGTCCTTCTTCATTTTTAGTATACCACTATTCACGCTTTTGTGCAACAACAAAAACGTTCTCCAACGTTACTCTAAAGCATGATACCAAACAGAAAAAACGCATACTGAAGCGACTCTTATTCAATTTACTGTACGCAAAACGACCACTTACTTGACTCGTAATTAATATACTGAACACAAAAACAGGGCCACCGAAGTGACCCTGTTGATTTTTGTTCCAATATGGAATTTTTGTAGAAGCTGAATTAGAAAGTGAAGTACAGGTCAGCGTAGAACAGTTTTTCGTCTTGGTCGCCAATCTTAGCTTTGGTGTCATAGTAGCTCAGTTCTGCTACAATGTTCTTAGCCAATGCATAGTTAGCAACGATGCCATAGCCTTTGAAGCCTACATCCTCGCCATCTACTTCAAAGCTCCACTCAGCATCGGTGGTGGGAGCCAAGAAAGTGTTAACAGGTTGATCAAAATAGGTTGCGCTCAGGCCCCAAGAACCAGGAGTTGCAGCGTCAGCACCTTTATAGGACAGGTTTGCTACCCAACCATCTTTTGATACACGATCATCATAAGCCTTAGCAGCAGTAATGTATTCATAGCCTAAGGTCAAATCTTTAGCAACTTCTAAAGAAGCACCAACATTATAGATTTCAATGTTGTCATCGTTTTTAATACCCCAAGTGGAGCCAGAACCTTTAGCATACATAGCATAAGCATCAACAACACCAATCTTACCATTTACGCCAGCCAAATATACACGGTTGGCAGACTCAACATCGCCAGTTACTTCGTTAGCTTTCAGAGCAGCGCCCCAAACCTTTACTTTGTCACCATAGGAAACCTTAATACCATCACCAGTCAAGTCAGCAATGTTACCGGTGTTAGCAACCTCATCCCAACGGCCAGCACGAACAGTCAAGCCACCAACTTTGCCATCCAAATATGCACGTTTTACAGCGGTATCTTCATTGCCAGTAGCATCATTGATATCTTGAGTATTTTCAATCATAGCAGTGTAGGTCCAGTCTTCGTTTACTTGACCAGCAAGCCACAGACGAGTACGCAGGCTAGACTCATCATCTTTAGTAGAATCAATGTTCTTGTAACGTGCACGGATTTGGCCGGTAATCTTTACATTGTCAGCCTTCTTTTCCAGGTTAGCAACGCGAACACCCAGATTATCCAGCTCGTCAGCAAATTCAGCAGCCAGCTTGTCAACATTAGCGCCTTTAGCCATAGCTTTTGCTACGATTTGAGCCATTTCATAACGAGTCA
>OBLI01004007.1_pt1 | contig 10844 bp, 11 predicted proteins | sample 1519701 | NCBI WGS metagenome assembly OBLI01 (sample SAMEA3663005, study PRJEB22513) | pig gut metagenome | biome: pig gut; feature: pig-associated habitat; material: faeces | place: France | collected 2012 | reverse complement strand
GGAAAAGCAATGTGTTTGGCAAAGCGTATGGCAGAGCGTATGACGCTGCTGCTGGGCTGCGATGGCTTCAACATCGTACAGAACAATAATGAAGTAGCCGGTCAGACGGTGTTCCATTTTCATATGCATCTGATCCCAAGATATACAGCAGATGAAAACGGAGAAATGATCTGGTGGAAAGCACAGAAATTCAGCGATGAAGTGCTGGATGATCTGGCAAAAAAGCTGGCACAGAAATAAATGATAGAAATAAAAATGGCTTCGCATCAGTTTTGTTGCGAAGCCATTTTTTACACAACGAAAGCTTATTTTGCCACGTGATTGATCAAATCTACGATCGTTCCGACAGAATCCATCTGCTTACTTTCTTCCATCGCTTTTCGATAAACAGCTCTGTGTTTATATAGATCACAGACAGCGGCAAGCAGAGAGTCTACGGTTAAGTCTTCCTCTTTTAAAACCTTTGAGAACCCCTGTTTTTCAAATGAATTTGCGTTTAAGATCTGGTCACCCCGACTGGCAGCAGCTGAAAGCGGAATTAACAGGTTGGGCTTATGCAGTGCCAGAAGCTCACAGATCGAGTTGGCTCCGGCACGGGACACCACCAGATCGCTCAACGCGAAGATATCTGCAAGCTCCGCACCGATATATTCAAACTGCTTGTAGCCCTTCATGTTCAGCAGGCTGTCATCAATGTTGCCCTTTCCACACATATGAATGACCTGAAACTGTTCCAACAGTTTTGGTAGAGCACCTCTGACTGCCTCGTTGATGACCCGGGACCCGCTGCTTCCGCCGATAATAAATAAGATTGGAAGCGATTCATGAAAACCACAAAGACTGCGGGCCTTTGCGGCGTCGCCTGTCAACAGCTCGCTGCGGATCGGGGAACCGGTCAATACCGCTTTGTCGGCCGGAAGATATTTCATTGTCTCCGGAAAATTGCAGCATACTTTGGTGGCTCCCGGAATTGCGATCTTGTTGGCAAGTCCCGGTGTGATATCAGATTCATGAATGATTGCCGGGACACGGCAAAATTTTGCAGCTAATACGACCGGAACAGATACAAAACCACCTTTGGAAAAGACGATGTCCGGCTTTAATTTATGTATCAAAGAAATGGATTGTCCCAATCCCTTGATGACTTTAAATGGATCGGAAAAATTCTTGGGATCAAAATATCTGCGAAGTTTTCCGGAAGAGATTCCATAATAAGGAATGTTCTGTGCACGGATGAGCTCCTTTTCCATGCCGTTGTAAGAGCCGACATAAGAAATGTCGTATCCGGCTTTCTTCAGATGTGGAAGCAGAGCAATATTTGGTGTAACGTGACCGGCTGTTCCGCCACCGGTGAGCAAGATTTTCTTCATATTGTATGTATATCCTTCCTGACGAAAAATATTCTCATTATTTTTATATGATACCCTCTTACATGGAAATGTCAAGTCGCCCTTTGTCGAAACTTGCGATGGAAAAAGCTGGAAATTAGGTATTGTCTAATTATAATAGGAAGAAAGGAGGGACAAACATGGGAAACGAAATATTAAAAATATTAAATGCAAATAGCAGTGTAATCTTAATCGGATGTTTTGTACTTTTAATTATTATCACAATCATGGAATTACAAAAGACGAAAAAAATGCAGCAGTCATTGACGTATCTGACAAAAAAATTAGCGGATTATCTGGCAGTGGTATTTGACGAAGAGGAGGAACAAACGGAGAAAGAATCGCAAAAAAATGATGTTCCTTCCAGGCAGGAAGTGCAAATGCGGGAATCGATCCAGAAAAAACAGGAACAAAAATATCAGGGACAAGCCGGTCTTATGGATGCTGTTTTATCGGAAATATTCCCATAGAATGAAAAAAAAAGGAAATTTTTTAGGGCATAATAACGTATTTTTCACAAAAGTTTGACAAGCATAGGTTCCTTTGCTATAATCTGTCGTAACAAATTTGTAATATTTTTAACATTTGTGAATAGAAATAAAATGTAGGTGTAAAATATTAGTAACATCACCACATATTTCAAGGAGGACATATGAATTTTTATCAGAAAAAGAAATGGCTTAGTAGCGGACTATTGCTGGCATGCGCAGTAGCCTTGAGCTGTACAATTACGATTACCGATAAAAATGAAAGTCAGAATACAAAAGCAAAGCAAAGCCCTGTTGCAGGAAAAGCGGGTGTGGTCGCTTCTTTAGAGGCAGCAGAGAGTGCTTCCATTGAGCAGGCGATGAGTGCCAATCTTCAGGTAGAGAAAACAGAAACCGTAGTTGTAGCTGCAAAAACAGAAGCAAAGACACCGGTGAAGGCAACAAAGAAGCTGTCAAAGACGGAAAAACAATGGCAGAATAAAGTGATGGCAGTCGTAGAGGAGTCGCTTTCCATCAGAGAAGATCATACGACAGATTCACAGATCGTCGGAAAAATGTATCCAACCTCCGTTGCAAAGGTAGTAAAAAAAGGTAAGGTTTGGACGAAGATCACATCCGGTTCGGTAGAAGGATATGTTAAAAATGAGTATCTGGTATTCGGAACCGACGCATACAAACATGCAAAAAAGGTTTGTAAAACTTACGCAACCGTACAGGTAAACGGTCTTCGTGTCCGCAACGAAGCAAGTGAGGATGCATCAATCCTGACTACAGCTACGGAAGGAAAAAAATTAGAAATCGATGCAGAAGCAAAAAAAGAAAAAGGCTGGGCAGCAGTTAAGGTTGGCGATGGAAGCGGATATGTAAAGGCAGAATATGTCGAGGTCGCTATGGAGACAACCAAGGCGGTCTCAATTGAAGAGGAGCTTGCCGCACAGAAAGCCAAAGAAGAGGCAGAGGCAGCAAAAGCAGCGCAGGAAGCACAGCAGGCTGCGCAGGCAGCTGCAGAAACCACACCGCAGCCAACGCAGAATGAGGCAACACCGGCAACTGTGGATGATGAGACATTGCTGGCAGCGATTATCATGTGTGAGGCCGGAAATGAACCTTATACCGGACAGGTCGCAGTTGGAGCAGTCGTATGTAACCGCGTCAGAAGCGGAAGCTATCCAAACACCATTTCCGGTGTTATCTATCAGAGATGTCAGTTCAGCCCGGCAGGAAACGGAAGATTAGCCAACACCCTGGCTTCCGGTAATATCAACAGCTCCTGTCGTCAGGCAGCGGCAGAAGCACTTGCCGGATCAGATCCGACCGGTGGAGCGCATTCTTTCCATCGTGCAAACGGAGATGCCGGTTTGGTGATCGGTAACCATGTATTTTTCTAAATAAGAACAGGAAAAGCTTTGTCGTATGAACCGGCAAAGCTTTTTTATTTTATATCATATTGAAAACTGTTCTCGGAAATAGGTTGTCATTCAATAGGGGATTTGCTATAATGTGTCTAATCGAATCTTTTCAAATTATAAGGAGGGCAAAAATATGCCAGCAGGAGCAATTATTGGATTTTTGGTACTGATCTTGGTTTTGTTATGGATCGTTATTTCATGCATTAAAATCGTACCGCAGGCGCATGCAGTTGTCGTAGAGCGTTTGGGCGGATATCTGGATACATGGAGTGTCGGCGTGCACTTCAAGGTTCCGTTTATCGATCGTATTGCAAAACGTGTAAACCTCAAGGAGCAGGTGGTTGATTTTCCACCACAGCCGGTGATCACAAAAGATAACGTAACGATGCAGATCGATACGGTTGTATACTTCCAGATCACAGATCCGAAGCTGTTTGCATACGGTGTAGAGAATCCGATCATGGCGATTGAGAATCTGACCGCAACAACACTACGTAACATCATCGGAGATCTGGAATTGGATGAGACACTGACTTCCCGCGAGACGATTAACACCAAGATGCGCGCATCACTGGATGTGGCAACAGATCCATGGGGAATCAAGGTCAACCGTGTAGAGTTAAAGAATATCATTCCGCCACAGGCAATTCAGGATGCGATGGAAAAACAGATGAAGGCAGAGCGCGAGCGTCGAGAAGCCATCCTGAAAGCAGAAGGAGAGAAGAAATCAACGATCCTTGTTGCAGAAGGTAAAAAAGAGTCAGCGATCCTGGATGCAGAGGCTGAGAAACAGGCAGCCATCCTTCGCGCAGAGGCCCGTAAGGAAGCAACGATCCGCGAGGCAGAAGGTCAGGCAGAAGCGATCCTCAAAATCCAGCAGGCAAATGCAGACGGTCTTCGTTTCTTAAAAGAAGCACAGCCGGATGCAGGCGTATTACAGTTAAAGAGTCTGGAAGCATTCGCAAAAGCAGCAGACGGAAAAGCAACCAAGATCATCATCCCTTCCGAGATTCAGGGAGTGGCAGGTCTTGCAAAATCAGTAGTAGAGATCGCAAGCGAGAAATAGAAAGAATGGAATCTGCGGGCTGTCCTTATGGCAGCCCGTTTTTCTGATAACATAGATATTCGTTCCAGTACCAGATATTACAGGAGGACACATATGAACTTACAGGGAAGAGATTTTTTAAAGCTTTTGGATTACACACCGGAGGAGATCATGTATCTGATCGATCTGGCAGCAGAGTTAAAGGACCAGAAGAAAAAGGGAATCGCTCATGACAGCGAATTAAGAGGAAAAAACATTGCTCTGATTTTTGAAAAAACGAGTACCAGAACCCGTTGCTCTTTCGAGGTGGCGGCACATGATCTGGGCATGCATGTCACATATCTTGATCCGTCGGGATCGCAGATCGGGAAAAAAGAAAGCATCGCCGATACCGCAAGAGTATTGAGCCGTATGTATGACGGAATCGAATATCGCGGGTACGGACAGGAAATCGTAGAAGAGCTGGCAAGATATGCAGACGTGCCGGTATGGAACGGACTGACCAATGAGTTTCATCCGACGCAGATGATCGCAGATATGCTGACGATTCGCGAACATCTTGGAAAACTAAAAGGTATCAAGTTTGTATATATGGGAGATGCCCGTTATAATATGGGAAATTCTCTGATGGTGACCTGTGCAAAACTCGGTATGAATTTTGTGGCATGCACTTCAAAAAAATATTTTCCGGATCAGTCACTGGTGGAGATCTGTGAAAAGATTGCGGCAGAGACCGGAGCAACGATCACATTGACGGACGATGTGGTAGCAGGGACAAAGGATGCAGACGTCATTTATACAGATGTATGGGTATCCATGGGAGAACCGGCGGAGGTCTGGAAGGAGCGTATCCGTGAATTGTCACCCTATCAGGTGCGGGCAAGCGTCATGAACAATGCGGGCGTAGATGCCATCTTTATGCACTGCCTGCCGGCATTCCATGATCTGAGCACGACGATTGGAAAAGAAGTCTACGAGAAATTCGGACTCAGCGAATTGGAAGTAACGGACGAGGTATTTGAGAGCGAGCAGTCCGTGGTATTTGACGAGGCAGAAAACCGTATGCATTCCATCAAAGCGATTATGTATGCGACCCTGCCGAGATAATTGTATGTGAAAAGAGGAAACACTTTGAAAGCAAAAATCTTACAGAAATTGCGCGCAAGTGCCGATTATGTATCCGGACAGCAGCTGTGTGAACAATTCGGTGTTTCAAGGACGGCCGTATGGAAAGCCATCAAGCAGTTGAAAGAAGAAGGCTATGACATAGAGGCGGTTCAGAATAAGGGCTACCGGATCAAGGCCGCTCCCGATACACTCAGCAAAAATGAATTGGAAAGTCTGAGAAAGACAACGTGGATCGGACAACGGATCGAAAGCTTTACAGTGACCGGCTCCACCAACACAGAAGCGATGCAGCTGGGTGAACAGGGCGCACCACACGGAACACTCGTGGTAGCAGACAGGCAGGAATCCGGCAAGGGACGCCGGGGCAGAGTCTGGCAGACACCGGGCGGCGTGGCGATTGCCATGTCCATTCTACTCCGACCGGATATCGCAGTGGTCAATGCCCCGATGCTGACAATTGTCGCAGCACTATCTGTCGCAAAGGGAATCGCGGATGTCACCGGACTGAATGCTGAGATCAAATGGCCAAACGATATTGTGCTCCACGGAAAAAAGCTGGTGGGAATACTGACAGAGATGAGTACGCAGATCGACTGTATCAACTATATTGTCGTCGGAATCGGGATCAATGTGCATAACACTGAGTTTGCACCGGAAATTGCCCAGACAGCCACAAGTATTTTTCTGGAAAGCGGAGTACACTATAACCGGGCGTTATTAGTAGAAAAAATCTGTGAGGCATTCGAAGAATACTATGCACTGTTTTTACGGACGCAGGATCTGTCTGAATTGGCAGATACTTACAATAAAATGCTTGCAAATCTGGACAGAGAGGTTCGCGTGTTGGATCCTCAGGGAGAATTCGACGGGATCGCCAAAGGAATCAACGAGCGCGGCGAGCTGCTTGTGGAGACCAAAACAGGTGTGGCTGCCGTATCCTCCGGCGAAGTATCGGTCCGGGGAATTTATGGATATGTATAGAAAGTGAAAAAAATGATGGACGAGGAAGAAGTTGTATTATGCGGTGCAAGCGCATATAATAAAAAATATTATCTGAACGAGTATTTTGAGGGATTACCGGACGGAGTCAAGGATGAACTGAAGATCATGTGCGTGCTCTATACCGAGGATATCGGCGGCATCCTTCAGCTTGTATTTGACGAAGAAGGAAATCTGCAGTTTCGCACGCAGCAAAAAGAGGGAGATCTCCTATATGATGAGATCGGAAGCGTGTTAAAGATCAAGCAATTGCAAAATACGAAACAGGATTTGTTGGAATCACTGGAGATGTATTACAGAGTCTTCTTTTTAGGAGAGGACGAATAGGAGGACGAAATGCTCTTAACCATTGATGTAGGAAATACAAATATTACACTGGGGGTTTTTGATGGAGAAAACTTGCTCAGTACGATGCGTCTGACGACAAAGATGTCAAGAACCTCAGACGAATTTGGCATCAGCTTAAGAAGTCTGTTGCGGGAAAACCGGATCGATCAGACACAGATCAAGGATGCGATCATATCAACTGTTGTACCATCTGTGATGCATTCTCTGAAAAACGGACTGTTCAAATATTTTCATGTAGAGCCGCTGGTCGTAGGACCGGGAGTAAAGACCGGAATCAAGATCGTGACAGAGAACCCGAACCAGATCGGCGCTGACCGCGTCGTCGATGCGGCAGGAGCCTATTTTAAATATGGCGGACCGGTACTTGTTTTGGATTTTGGCACAGCAACCACTTATGATCTGGTGGACGAAAAGGGACAGTTTCTGGCAGGGATCACGGCACCGGGACTGCGAACCTGTGCAAAAGCACTGACCGGAGAGGCAGCACAGCTTCCGGAGATCGAGATCAAAAAGCCGGACAAGATCCTCGCCAGAGAGACGATCAGCAGTATGCAGGCAGGACTTGTCTATGGACAGATCGGACAAACCGAATATATCATCGACAAAGTGCGTGAGGAAAGCGGTTACAAAAATATGAAGGTCGTAGCAACCGGAGGACTCGGGTCGATGATCGCCGCAGAGACAAAGAAGATCGATATCTATGACGCAAACCTGACTTTGGACGGTATGCGTCTCATCTACGAGAAACAGCGGGGAAGATAAGCGTTGCAGACATTACAGATTGGAAACGTAACCTTAAAAAATAACCTGATATTAGGACCGATGGCAGGCGTAACAGACCTGCCATTTCGTCTCCTTTGCAGTGAACAGGGTGCAGGTCTTTTGTGCATGGAAATGGTCAGTGCCAAGGGCATTCTGTACAATAACAAAAATACGAAAGCCATGCTGGAAATCGACGAGAGGGAACATCCGGTGTCGCTGCAGCTTTTTGGCTCAGATCCGCAGATCATGGGTGATATGGCAAAAAGACTGGTAGACGAAGGCGTACCATTTGACATCCTGGATATCAACATGGGCTGCCCGGTGCCGAAAGTCGTCAACAACGGCGAGGGCTCCGCATTGATGAAAGATCCTCTTCTCGCCGGGCAGATCATAGAAGCAATGGCAAACGCAATCGACCGGCCGGTCACGGTAAAGATCCGCAAAGGCTTCAACGACGCATCCGCGAATGCGGTAGAGATGGCTCATATCGCACAGGAGTCGGGAGCGGCTGCAGTGGCAGTACACGGACGGACGAGAGAGCAGTACTATTCCGGAAAAGCCGATTGGGATATCATCAGACAGGTCAAAGAGGCGGTGAGCATACCGGTCATCGGAAACGGGGATATCTTAACTGCCGCGGACGCGATCCGGATGAAACAGGAGACGGGCTGTGACGGATTTATGATTGCCAGAGGAGCACAGGGAAATCCGTGGATTTTTCGACAGATCCTGCACGAACTGGAAACCGGAGAGGCGCTGCCAAAACCATCTATTCAGGAAATGATCGATATGCTGCTTTTGCATACAAGAATGCAGATCGCATTCAAGGGAGAATACACAGGTATCCGTGAGATGCGAAAACACGCGGCATGGTATACCGCCGGTTATCCGAAATCCAGCGGACTGAGAAGAGCGCTCAGCGAGATTGAGACCTATGACGAACTGGCAGGGTTGCTGGAACGATTTGGCAGGCAGATGGAAAGTGGGAATTGAAAAAGTGAAAAAACAGCCATCCTTGACAGGATAAGGCTTTTCATATATAATACATGAGTTAAATTAGACGTTGAGGAAAGAACGGATGGAGGTTGTGTAGTAAAATGGCTAAGAAAAACATTTTAACTTACGAGGGACTGAAAAAATTAGAGGACGAGTTGCAGGATCTCAAGGTAGTAAAACGTAGAGAGATCGCCCAGAAGATCAAAGAAGCAAGAGAGCAGGGAGACTTGTCAGAGAACGCCGAGTATGACGCAGCAAAAGACGAGCAGCGCGACATTGAGGCGAGAATCGAAGAGATTGAAGCAATCTTAAAAAATGCAGAAGTCGTTGTAGAGGAAGAAGTCGATTTAGACAAGATCAACATCGGATGTAAGGTAAAAATTTTAGATATTGAGTACAATGAAGAGTTAGAGTATAAAATCGTAGGATCAACCGAAGCAAACAGCTTAAAGGGTAAGATTTCCAACGAGTCACCGCTTGGTCATGCACTGCTCGGAGCATCCGTTGGCGATGAGGTTGTAGTGGAAGCCCCTGCGGGTGAGATTTCTTACAAAGTATTATCAATTCAGAGATCCAACTAGGAGGAAACAGATAACATGGCAGAGAATCAGCAGGACTTAAATCAGCTGCTTAAAGTTCGTCGTGAAAAGTTACAGGCATTGCAGGAGAATGGAAAAGATCCATTTGTAATTACAAAATATGATGTCACACATCATTCCGATGAGGTAAAGGCAGAGTACAATAAACACGAGGAAGCGTTGCTTGCAGGCAGAGTCGCTCCAAATGTAGATGGATTAGACGAAGCAGAAGCAAAAGAAGTATTGAACAACGATTACAACGAGAGAAGAGCGATCATGGATGCACAGCCAATTCCTGTATGTATCGCAGGACGTATGCTGTTCAAGCGTGTGATGGGAAAAGCCTCTTTCTGTAACATCTCAGATCTCAAGGGAAAGATTCAGGTATATGTGGCTCGTGACGCCATCGGAGAAGACTCCTATGCGGACTTTAAAAAATCAGACATCGGTGATATCTATGGTGTAAAAGGATATGCCTTCCGTACCAAGACCGGAGAGATCTCCATTCATGCACAGGAAATGACTCTTTTATCAAAGAGTCTGCAGATTCTTCCGGAGAAGTTCCACGGACTGACCGATACCGACACCCGTTATCGTCAGAGATATGTGGATCTCATCATGAATGACGAGAGCAGAAATGTATTTATCAAGCGCTCACAGATTTTGAAAGAGATCCGAAACTTCCTGGCAGCACGGGATTTCATGGAAGTAGAGACACCTACCCTTGTAAGTAATGCAGGCGGAGCTGCCGCAAGACCATTTGAGACCCACTATAATGCTCTCAATGAGGACGTAAAGCTTCGTATTTCATTGGAGTTATATTTAAAGAGATTGATCGTAGGCGGATTGGAGCGCGTATATGAGATTGGTCGCGTATACCGCAATGAGGGTGTAGACACCCGCCACAATCCGGAGTTCACATTGATGGAGCTGTATCAGGCATACACCGATTACTACGGTATGATGGAGCTGACAGAGTCCATGTTCAAATACCTCGCAGAGAAGGTATGCGGTACAACCAAGATCATGTACAACGGCATCGAGCTTGATTTCGGAAAGCCTTTTGAGCGTATCACGATGACCGATTGTGTAAAGAAATATTCCGGCGTGGATTTTGACCAGATCAAATCAGACGAGGAAGCAAAGGCGATTGCAGACGAGAAGCATATCGAGTATGAGGATCGTCATACAAAGGGCGATATTCTGAATCTCTTCTTTGAAGAATTTTGCGAGAAAGAGCTGGTTCAGCCGACATTTGTCATGGATCATCCGATCGCAATCTCCCCTCTGACCAAGAAGAAACCGTCTGATCCGGAAAAGGTAGAGCGATTTGAGTTGTTTATCAACGGATGGGAAATGTGTAATGCATATTCCGAGTTGAATGACCCGATCGATCAGCGAGAGCGTTTTGCCCAGCAGGATGCGAATGCAGAAGCCGGTGACGACGAAGCGGAGCACACCGATGAGGACTTCCTCAATGCATTGGAGATCGGTATGCCTCCGACAGGCGGTATCGGCTACGGAATCGACCGTCTCGTGATGCTGCTCACGGATTCGCAAGCGATTCGCGATGTACTGCTGTTCCCGACGATGAAGTCGTTACCGAACGACAAGTAAGAAAAAACAGTATTTATGCGGATTTCAGGACTTCGTAAACCGAATAAATTTACCTCTTTACACCAAATTTACACCAATCGGTGCGA
>OBLI01004005.1_pt1 | contig 10845 bp, 19 predicted proteins | sample 1519701 | NCBI WGS metagenome assembly OBLI01 (sample SAMEA3663005, study PRJEB22513) | pig gut metagenome | biome: pig gut; feature: pig-associated habitat; material: faeces | place: France | collected 2012 | reverse complement strand
AAAAAAATAAAGCAAAATGAAAATACAAGCGCAATCATCCCTCTTACTTCGTCAGGCTCTACAGAAAGCTGCGAAGTGTATCGACAGCAAGACCGCCATCGCCATCTTGAGCAATGTGCTCCTTACCCAGCGTAAGGACGATGGTAAGTTCTTTTTCGTATCAGCTACCACTGATTCGGAGCTCATCATCCCTGCCCCCCTCACCATCGTAGAGGGCAGCTTCAAGGAAGATGTCGTTCTTCCTATCACGTCTCTGCTGTCACTCCTCTCCACCCTCCCTGCTGACTGTGTAGTCACCATGGACCTCTCTCAGGACAAGGATCACTGTTTGAACATCGAGTATTGCACCCAGAATGGCGAAAATGTAAAGAAGGGTAACGTGAGTCTGGTTTATTTCAGTGCAGAGGCATTTCCTCGTGCTGCGCAGCCCGATAATGCCAGTCTCCATATCTCCCTGCCGATGGAAACATTCAGCAATGTACTCTCTCATGCCGGCAAGTTCGTGTCCGATTCCGATCTTCGACCAGTAATGAGATGTCTATGCATCGATGTAGCCGAGGATAGAAGTGAAGTTACATTTGTGGCTTCCAACGGTCACGTCCTCATCAAATTGATTCACACCAACAACCCTGATACAGGAGGCAGCAACTTCTTCCGTAGCGGAACACCGGGAAAGATTCTCGTATATAGCTGCTTCTTCAAGACACTTTCCGTTTTTGATGGCTGTGAGGATATTGATATTGAGGCAAACGAGAGTATGGTGAGATTCACGGCAGGTGAAATTACCTTCGTCTGCAAGAAGGCAGATGGTCAGTACCCTAACTATAATTCCGTCATCCCTCGCAACAACCCATATAAAATTACAGTAGATAAGGGGGAGCTGGCAAACGTAGTAAAGCGTGTGGCACTCTTCTCCAGTGAGAGCAGTAACCTGATCGTCCTGAAGAAGGATGGTATGTTCCTGGATGTTTCCGCACAGGACTTAGACTTCAACATGTCTGCCAACGACCAGGTGCTCATTACCGACGGCACTTGTCCGGAAGGTCATAGCATCGGTTTCAAGGCAAGCAGTCTGCTCGATGTCCTGGCACCAATCCCAGGTGATACCGTCACCCTTCACCTGAGCGACCCAAGCCATGCAGGAGTCGTCACAGCCAATGAGTCTTCACCACGAGCATTGACCCTGCTCATGCCAATGATTTTAAACGACTAAGATTCTCAGAAAATACTGATAAGATTATGGATGATACTTTGTTATTCATACCTCCCTGCTGCGTGGATAAGAAGCTGCCCAAGGCAGTGATGCAGGCTCCACGGCGAGCATTGAGCTTTTATACCCATGGAGATGTGCTGCTGGATAAATTCTTCCACGCTATCGGATATTTGGCTGATACGACACCTAACCGCACAGCGAAGAACCATTTCTGCGTGATGGTGCTGGCGATGACCGTAAGCAGAACATCTGCCACCGGATATATGATCCATTATCTCCGCACCTGTTTCGAGCGGAAATGGATCACTCACCTTGTACTCTCCACCGACAAGAATGTGGAAGACTGGATAGATATTCACCTGCAGGAGTATAAGGACCGCATCTTATACGTCAGTCACAAGGACGTAAGCATTCAGACATCGCACATGGTTCTCTACAATGAGGAGAAGGCTTTCACTCTGGCTGGTCCGATGCTCGATACCCCCAACGGAAAGCTGTCGCATTATGCGATGGTGCTCTATCCAGACTATTCGGCTTGCAGCAATACTTCCGACTGGTCGAACCCGCTGCGGAATATCTGTTTTCCGGATATATTGCGGCATCGGAATCGGGTAGCCAAGAGCAAGCAAAAGGTGAAGAGCAGAATCCTCGACCGATTCCTGCAGGCAGACATGCCGCCTTATCCGGAAGACAAGGAGCAGGAAAGCCATCGTGACTATTACGACTTCGGAAATATGGTGTAAGCATTTATAAACCGATAAACAGAATATCGTTATGGCAAAATATCATCAGTCTTATCAGAATCTCCGTCAGTTCTGCGAAAAGTGGCAGTGGATAGACCCACGCAGCGGTCAGCAGGTAACTGGCTACGTGCATCCGCAGACAGCGAGGAAGGTAGAGCGCAAGCCGTTCTACATCAAGTTCCTCACCAAGACCGGACACGTAGATGAAGGCGAATGTGTCTGCCTGAAGGTGGATGTCATGCGCCACCAGAGAAAGGTGCAGTTCGTCAACAGCGGAGAAATCAGGGTAGTGAACGATATACTGGTGCTGGAAGTAGATGGCACCAGGTTCATCACCCATTAAAGAAGCTTCTTCATGTTTTCAGAATAGATCAAAATACGATTTCTAAACTCTAAAGTGTTCATCTTTTTTAGGTGACAAATTTCAGAATGAGCCTTTAGCGAAAGGCAATTTAGCAAGGTAATAAAGTTTGTGTAAAGTAAAAAGCAATGCAGGGTTTTACCATGTCTCCTGCACCTCCCCGGTTCGTGAGAATAGGGCGCTTTTTCTAACTGGAGTATTCATTTAAAAACAAGATATAGATTATGGTAGAAATTCCCTTTTTAGTGAAAATCGCTCTCATCCTGATAGGGGCAATTCTCGTAGCCTTCATCTTAAAAAGGCTCAAGCGAAAAAAGGCAGTAAATGTGTTAAAAGATCTAAGCAACGTCACTGCTTTGTTCAAGGATTGGGAGCGTGCCGGTCTGCTGCATTGGCAGGTGAAGGGTAAGACTCTTTTGCTGGAGCAGAGTTTGGCAGTCTCCACCATGTCGATGGGACCTGAAAAATTCAAGAAGTTTCTCAATCTCTTAGCGCAGTTCAAGAATGCCGAGCTGATAGGTAATGCCTACGAACAGCAGCGCATAGAATTGGAAACCGCAGCAGTGAGGGATGTGCAGGAGAAATCGTCCAGTAAACTGACTGATGCCGATATTCAGCGCATCCGTCAGAATGCTAGAGAGAATATGCAGCACATCGATATGAAGAGCATTCTCGATGCTATCCATGAGTTTGACATCATGATCATCCGAAGCAGTGCTATCTCTTCTGCCGATGCTACCCAGGAAGGTGGCGAGCTGGTAGCCGTTGGCCACTTCGATGGTAAGAAAGTGGAAATGGCGATGTGGGATGAAATCAAGAATGATTTGAAAGAGGAAAAATGAAACAGCCAAACATCGTCTATAATAAAGAAGGTATAGTCTTAAAAACTATACCTTTTTTTGTCTCTAATATATAATAAATATTAAATTTATACCGAGATTTAAAATTAATAATAGATAACCTATTGTTTTTTGGAATAAATTAGTATCTTTGCAACCGAAAAGAATAGGTAAGCTATACTTTAACATATATAACAAGGTAAAGATATGGAAAAAGAATTTAAAATCATCCTGCTTACCAAGGAGTCTTGGATGAATACCCAACTGAGCGTAGCCAAGTATTCCGGAGGTGTACAGATTGTTGATGAAGGTGGCAAGAAGAGAACCTTCTTTGTCGTGAATAAGGAGGGTAAAGATCCGACCCAGGCAGACATCTCTGAAGGTGAGCCAGCCGACTTGGTAGATAAGGAGTTCATCCCACTCTACAAGAAGCTTGGTAGAACTCTATTCATCGGGATAGTTCAGGCAAACCCTTTGGCTTCCCGTAAGGAATTGAAGGATATTCTCACCGAGTCAGCCAAAGTAAAGGCGTGGGGTGAGAAAGCTGAGAAGGAAGCAAGAGAAAAAAAAGAGAAGAGACAAAATCCTTCGCTTTTCGATTAAGAATAATTTCAGGTAAACAGAATCGTGGTTTTGGCTTCTATTCCTACCGAGGCTACATTTTCGCCGTTACCTGATGTTTAATGATCAGAACATTATAAGTTTAATACATTAAATATATTAGAAATGAGAACATTAGAAGAGTTTCAGAAAGAAGTCCTTGCGCCATTGCGTGAGGAAAGAGACAAAAAGCAGGCTGCAGCTTTGGAAATCAAGACCAAGGCTGGCGCTGAGTTCATGAAGCGCAAGAAGGACATCATGGAGAAAGAAAGTGAGTTTAAGGCGCATCAGAAATCCTGTCTGAAAGAGTTTCTGAGCAAGCAGACCTTGGAAAAGAAATCTTTCTTCGTTCAGCAAGATGCCGATCGTACCGATGCTCATGCCCAATATCAGAAAGCTTCCCACGATAGTAAGGTATCTAAACGCAGAGCCAATGAGGAGTATATGGATAAGTTGGGCATCGCCTTTGCTGAGTACAATAAAGAGCGAGTAGCCAATGGCGATTGTCCGGTCTTTTATGACTATCGACGTGGCACCATAGATGAGCGTAAGGCTGGTTATGATGAGAATGGATGGCCGGAAGAACCAAAACAGGAGGCTGAAGGATGAGTTTCAGAAATACGAAAACTCCACTCAAGCCTACTGGCAAAGCGAAGTATCAGATACCGATGAGAGTAACGCCTGAAAGCCACGGGGCGAAAACCTACGTGCTAGAAGGAGATCTGAAGGAAAAATTCATCAAGCTCTTCCCTAAGAACTCCAACCGTAGAATGATGGAATGGTTTGGTATCTCCTTTGCCACCCTGCGCCGTTTCAAGGCTGCTCTTGGCCTAGAGAAGGATATGAAAGCCATCCGCCACCAACTGGCAATGGATATCAAGAAGATCTGTGAGAAGAACGGCTATTATGACTCCCTCCGAGGCAAGCCGCTGAGTGAAGCCTGTCAGGAAGGTCGCCGCCGATTGCGGGACTCCGGCTTTCACCCGATGAAGGTACTCAAAGAGAACCATCCACGCAAATACAAGAACGTCCTCCGTCGTAGAGCTGAAGACCGCAAGGATCTCATTCGGAAGGAACGCCTACGTGAAGAGTACGGCTTGAAACGCAAAACCAAGCTGCATCTTCCTCAGCGACCGATTACCTCATCTGCTTCATCATTCAAATACACGATGATTCACAACCGCAATTACTTCTCCGTTCCCGGTCATACCTGGTGGATTGCCTACGATAGCGAAACCAATCGCTCTGAACGCAGCGAGGCAACCGCCAGAAAGCATGGTTTCGAGATTATCGAAGGAGAAGATTAAGCCCCCGTTCCCTGCGATTCAATCGCAGGTCATCAACAAACAATAAACAACAAAAAAAATGAACAATAAACAACAAAATATCCTTCGCTCATTGCTCAAGAAGTATAAATTCAAGAGCGTGAGCAACGTGGTTCGTCAGGCTCTCGGTATTAACTACGAGAACTTCCTGCAGAAGACTGAACCTCTCTACGTCATCCCCCGCATAGCCTCCTGTTATGCCGATGAGAACGATAAGAAGAACCTGATGGGTGTGGTATATAAGGAATGGCTCAAGGATGTAGTAGAGAAAGCCTGGGTAGAACCGCTCAACACCTACATCGAGGAGCACGGCGAGCGCACAGTGCTCTCTGCTATCTATTACCTCATAGATAACAATCTGTGGGAAGCATACGAAGGCCGTCTGGCACTCGATGCCCAGGAAGAAAATTACTACGATAAGCTGGAAGATATGCCCACAGCTATCTCCTTCGTTTTAGAGCAGCAGAAAGACGAGGAAAAGAAGGCCGAGGAAGAGGCAGCCGGCAAACCCTTCACCGCCACTTCCGAAAATGCCCCCGTTCACAGCGATTCCATCGCTGGTCAAAAGTCCGGCTATACCCTCACCGCCGAAGAAGCCGTAACCCTCATCGGTACCACTTCCGAAACCTGCGCCCAGTTAAAGCAGAACATTGATCGCCTGTTTGATTTCGTTCATACCGCCACCGATACAGATGCCTTGCGCAAAGAGATTGCCACGCTTCAGCAGCAGTTGGAAGATCAGAAAGCCGAGCATCAGAAGAAAGTCGATGCCCTGGTACAGCAAGCCGCCGAAGCAGATGCCACTATGAATAAAGCCAGCAATTACATTTCTAAGTTGCGTCAGGATGCAAAGGAGGCTCAGGCTCAATACGACGAGCTGAATGCCAAATACAAAAAAACGCTCGATGAGCGTGACGATGCTGACAAGGAATTGGAAACTTACAAGAAGCTCCTCGAAGAGGAAGCAAACCGTGAGCAGCTTCCTAAGAAGAAGGTTATCCCCTACAGCGTATTAGATGCCGTTCCTCTCTTAGGCAAAGGTGTAATGACCGGCCTGGTACCCGTCCTTGCCAAGTATAACATCGTGGTAGATTATAATAAGTAGAGGAGGGTAGCGTATGGATCAAGGAATCATCAATCCAAAAAACCTGGCATTTCCGAAGGATGATAGAGAAGACTCTATTGCCGTGGCTCCCACCTTCTATGGTGATGAATATATCGATAAGTCAGCATACCTGAAATTCAACAACGCTATCAAGCGAATGTCAGAACCACGTGAGGTAGAGCACGTAGAGGCAGATGTGGAATCCGTTTTCCGTAATGACACCGGCTATATCTATGCCGTAGTATATCATTACGAGAATTGTACCACAGATTCGGATATGCTTGTTAAGTCAAAGAACGGCGTTTGGTCATTCTATCGCAACAAAATCCGTTTGCGTCCCAGTTTCGTAAGCGCCTACATCTCGTCGATATATGGTTATAAGAAGCTTCCTGAAATACAGATAGCGCAGGAGTTAGCGAAAGTTCCCGCTTTCAAGAGCAAGATGGCAATCTTCGAAAATTATGTTCTTGCCGTATGGCCTGGCGGAATCAATATATCCAGGTGTTCTTTCAAGGAAGGTGAAATGACCTCCGCAGAAATGGTAGATTTCGTGCCATTTGAAACTTTTGAGCGGGATAGAATCAAGGATTTCTATCACGAGTTACTTTCCCGCTACGTTTCCGAGACTGATCTGAATATCGAGCATCTTCCAGAAGATGTTATCAAGGAGACTCTGAATAGCAGTCTGGAGAGAATGAAAAAGAAAAATAATAAATAAACAAAAATAAAGTTATGAACGAAGAAAATAATAATAATATAACCGAGCAGCAGGCTAAAATCGAAGAAAGACGTAAAGTTATGACTATCTACAATAAGATAATAGCCATTGCCGATAAAATCACAGATGATTATAACGATGATTTAGATGCAACTCCAAATCACGAATTGTTGGCTATCGGAGTTTTCTTGTGCCGTATGGAGTCTTCGCTGACAGATGAAGATGCAATACGCAAGTATGGTAAGCCTTGGGGAGATCAGACTCCCGGCTCGACCGAGGAGCCTACCTTCGCCAGTATGCTGAATGTTATCAAGAAAGGTTACGAGATAGGGCAAATGACCGAATACCAAATTCCGAAAGAATCGGAACAAACACCTGAAGACAATGGCAAATAAAATAAAGATAAGCGGTTGCGAACCTGTCAAGTACGGACCGCATGACTTTCAGTTGGGTGATTACGTCTATGCTCCGGTATCATCGTATGGTCCGCAGCAGGGCAATCAGTTGGCATATATCGATAAGCTGGATAATGATGGTTGCTATATCGTCTTTATGCAGACTAATCGAAAGGTTTTAAGATCATACAGTGAACTTTATCTCGTGCCGATAACAGAGGAATGGTTTAAGGAGAATCCGCAGGTATTTACTCCTAGCGATGATATGAAGCCGCTGGAAGGCAACCCTTCATTTTCTTATCAGTATAAATTCACTGCCAAGCGTTTTAGCTGCGAATATCGTATCGTGGTTTACGAATTGTATTATGAGGATGAGGAAGAATATCAGCGTCTCTGTCGTGAAGGTATATCTTATTTTACCTGCCTCAATGAATCGCAAGGAAAGGCTACGATAGCGCAAATTGCAGCTATGAATCCTGTATCAAAGATTCCTGGACGTTATATTTGCAAACCAACAGGAGTTATGCAGATAGTAAGCATTCACGACCTGCAGCACTTCCTTCGTCTTTGCGGTTGCGAGGAACTGAAGGCTCCTCAGTCTCTGTTAGAAGATTAAATTAAAACAAAAACGATATGGATAAAACAGATTTCGATTTCCAGTTCTATCTCGCTACTCTCCGCACGGCTGATGCCGTAGGTATGGCAGTAGTGAAGAAGGATGACCTGGCAAGGACGATGGCAATCATCTACAAGGAGGGTGGTAATGAGCAGTTCCCGCATAGTTACAAGCTGATGGCAGAAATGCAGTTCGCACAGGAGAAGTATCACTTCCAAGGTGGCGAGACTCCCGACCCTCGCTTCCTCACCCTGGTAAAGCGCTATATCCGAGAGATAGAAATCTATCAGGAGCAGCATAAATGCGGTTATCCCGATTGGGCGCATATCTTGATGAAGGAAAGATACGGCATTAAGCTCTATAATTGCTAGAGCCACCGTTCCCAGCGATTCAATCGCTGGTCCTAAGAAAAATCATTTAAAGTAATAGCATTATGCACATATTTAGATTAAAAGAAGGCACCAAGTCCTATGATTGGGTGAAGAACGTGATAGGTAAGGAGCGAAAGCAAGGCTTAGAGTATTGCGACCGCATCCAAAAGGTGATACCTTTCCAGTTAAAAAAAGTCATTGCCCATTACGTAAACTCAACCTTTTCCAGAAAATTGGAAATCTACGAGTTTGTTGTTACTCCAGAGGAGTGCGAAACATTAGATAAGGAAGTCTGGAGTAAAACCCATCGCAATGATAATGAGTTCTGGGTAGCTCCTAACCCGAATAATGAAGAGGGTAGGGCTATAATAGAAGTGATGTCTTCATATCATCCAGTTACCACTCACGATGATATTCTGAAGAAGTTAGGTTTGCGCGCCATCGTTTCCAGCAAACCTTTACGCCCTACCCAGCTTTCCACCCATAAGGGTAAGTATTATTTCGTCCTTACCGATGATTTGGTTGTCAAGGATAATGATAACAACGATGATTTGGAACTGATAACTGAGGAGGATGCCAAGCGCCTTATTGGTTTCAAAGATGAGCGGGTAGATTATAGTAAGAAGTAATAATCATCCTCTCTTTGTTAACAAGGAGAGGATAGAAAGAATAGAATATGATGAAAATAAACAAAGAAATAATTCAGAAATTAAATCCTTTGTTTCAGGCAATAGTCGAAGGCAAGGATATTCAAGTCGAGTCTGGAGACGGTTGGATGGATATAGATCTTGATGGGGAAGGAGTAAATGCTTTTTCGCTCATAGCGTGCCCCGAAAGCTACCGCATCAAGCCAGAAGCAAAGTACCGTCATTTCAATAGCGCAGAAGAGTGCTGGGGTGAGATGCAAAAACATCAGCCGTTTGGGTGGATAAAGTGCGAAGAAGGCTGTTTTAATATCGTTTATGTCACTGACGAATATGTAGGCCTGGCAGATCCCGATGGTAGCTCCATCTTGCTGGCATCAAAAAACAGCTATCAAGACAACACCTTTGCAGATGGCACTCCATTTGGTATTAAAGAGTAGGAATAGTTATGGAACAAGAAGATAACAAGCTCAAGAAAAGTGATTTGCTACCAGATGCAATAAAGGTGAAGGTAGGTAAAGACGGAGCACCCTCAATGCCACCGGAAACATTGACTGTACATATAGATTACTCCCGCAGAGAGTTTACGGAGCATTCTTGGATGCATGATGTTCCTGACAATACAGGTAAGTGTAATACCGAGATAAGCTTCGATATGGACGCAGACTCCTTTTACAATGTTTTTGATGGAGGAGCGCATTATAATGCTCAAAAGCTCGCAGCCTCAGTAATGCCGGTCTTAAGCACACTGCCGTTCAAAGTAGAGTTTCTTGTAGTTGGTAAACCTTATCGGATTCCAGCTTTCTTCAAGATCAACCCATTCGTCAAACGGCTTGGTATTCCTATTCCTGCGATGTTCGTTTCTTTCACCCACTGCGATTCTGTCACTTATCTAAAAGAATCATGTAGAATAACAGCGTATGACACCCAAAGAGTTTTTTGGTGAGTATCGAGGAAAGCCGGTCCTTTATAAGGGAAAGAATATTGGCGCATACGTAGCTGGTTATGTCGGCGAGAAGTATATCATCTTAGGATTTCACGATTATACAGGCTGCATCCTGAGATTTACGGCAAGAGTCAATAAAACGATCGACGGAGTATATACCTCATACCGATTCGCTTAATTGGAGTACGTAGAGGTAGTAAATAAAAGTGCAGAAAAAAAAGTAAGTAATATGGCAGAAAAGAAAGTATTAACCATTCATCTTACTGATGAGTGGTATCAGAAGATAGCTAGCGGAGAAAAGACAGAGGAGTATCGAGAATGCTCTGTATTCTGGACGATACGTCTGCTAAGAAAGGATATACCGAATAGGGAAGCCGTTATAGCTGGCGTAGCCAAATATCACCGTGCTTCCGATAGAGGCCTTTTCCTACAAGGTTACCTCACCGGAGGTCTCAAGCATACTTCGGATAGTCCGGAAGATAGAACTTACCGCAAGGAGGTATTAGAGCCTTTCACTCACGTTCATTTCATCCTCGGTTATCCGAAAGATAACCAACCGTATATCGAGAAGGAAATCGAAGAGATAACGGTAGATAAACCAAAGAAGGGTATGTGCCCCGATGCGTGGTTAAACAAGAATATGTTTGTAATCAGATTTAAATAGATAATCGTATGGCAAAGAAGGAAAAGAAATGTTGCGGTAACTGTTTATGGTTCGACAACGAGGATGCCTATGGCCAAGGCTGGTGCATTGATGAGCAATGTGAAACATCCTGCGGCAGCATTTGTGGTAATCATTTAAACAAATAGTGTATGCCCGATGAAGTATATGTATATAGATTCTGTGGTAACTGCCATTGGTACGATGTTGATAAAGACTATCAAGCTAGTGGATGGTGCGCAGAACGAAAATGCAAAACCTCGTGTTTTAAAGTTTGCAACAAACATAAATTTTAGATAATCGTATGA
>OBLI01004004.1_pt1 | contig 10846 bp, 9 predicted proteins | sample 1519701 | NCBI WGS metagenome assembly OBLI01 (sample SAMEA3663005, study PRJEB22513) | pig gut metagenome | biome: pig gut; feature: pig-associated habitat; material: faeces | place: France | collected 2012 | reverse complement strand
ATATAAGGTTCTACCAACCGATTGATAACATCACCGAGTCGTGAATTACGTGCATTAGGGAACCATGACATAATGCACCACACAACTATCACTAAAATATAAGCATCAACTAATTGATTAAGAGCCCATAATAAAAATGCGATCATATTAACTCCTTTTAGTGATTAAAATTTATCACCATCATTTTTTAGATTACTCGTTAAACTACCTGAGATTTCATAGTTTTTAGGGGTGCAGAGGAAAATTTCCTTTCCACCATCAATTGCAAAAACGGTGCCATTTAAGAAGTCTACTAACCGTGCTGCAACATTTGTATCCATTTGAGTGAAATTAACGATCACCGCATGTCCTTCTAATAATTGGGATGCGATCTGCTTTACGTCTGCATAAAGACGGGGTTCGTATAAGGAAATCTGACTCATTTGGTTAAGCCGCCCACTATTAATTGAAACTACTTTGTTGCTTGTGTTTGCTGGCGTTGAAACTTGTTCACTTGTTTCATAGAGACCATCTTGTTCATCAATGTCTTCTTCACCAAATAGACTTTTTAAAAAATTTGCTGCCATTGTATTACCCTCCTTAATAGGTCTAAACAGAAAAAGGCGGATTAAAAAATCCACCTTTTTGCTAAATTATTTACTTACGACGATTCTTGAAGAACGGTGGAGTCGATAAGTTAGTATCATCATTGTCATCCGTATTAGCCGCATCATCGTTAAATACGTTAAATTCTGGCTTAGTAACATGAGAAAATTCGTTATCAGAATTTCTTGATTGGTTACTTGTATCGGCTGTTGGATCATTCCAACCATCAAAAGGATCTCGTTGCTTTGGTTGTTCAACGGGTTGTTCTTCTTGTGGAATAGACCGAGTTACTCGTGGTGCCTCTTTTTCTGCTGGCTTTTGTTGTTGAATTTTCTTTTTCTTATCAATTCCAGTAGCAATTACAGTAACGCGAACTTCATCGCCCATTGATTCATTTAAGGACATACCAAATGAAATATCAACGTTAGTTCCAGCAGCTTGTTTAATCACATCTGATGCTTCTTGAGCTTCAAACATTGACAAGTCTTTACCACCAGTAATATCCATCAAGACATGTTGAGCCCCATCAATTGACACTTCAAGTAATGGAGAAGAAATAGCCTTCTTAGTTGCTTCAGTAGCACGGTTTTCACCAGTAGAAGCACCAACCCCCATTAAGGCAGAACCTTGATTAGACATCAATGTCTTAATATCAGCAAAGTCAAGGTTAATGTAACCTGGAGTAACAATTAAGTCTGAAATACCTTGCACACCTTGACGAAGAACATTATCAGCTTCTTTAAATGCTTCCATCATTGGTGTCTTCTTATCAATCATCTCTAATAAACGGTTATTAGCAACGATAATTAAGGTATCAACATTTGACTTTAACTTTTCAAGTCCTTCTGCAGCATAGCGTGCTCGACGAGGTCCTTCAAATGAGAACGGACGGGTCACAACACCAACAGTTAACGCTCCACTATCTTTAGCAAGTTTAGCTACAACTGGGGCTGCTCCAGTACCAGTTCCACCACCCATTCCGGCTGTAATGAAGACCATATCTGCGCCTTCAAGAGCTTTTTTAATTTGCTCTTCACTTTCTTGGGCAGCCTTTTCACCTACTTCTGGATTTGAACCAGCACCTAATCCTTTTGTCAATTTAGGTCCTAAGCGGATCTTAGTTGTTGCTTGAGAATTATTTAATGCTTGTAGGTCGGTGTTAGCAACAATAAAGTCAACACCTTGTACTTTTTCAGTGATCATTCGGTTGACGGCATTACCGCCAGCTCCACCAACACCAATTACTTTGATTTGCGCTTCCGCAAATTGGTTGTCGTTAGCGAACGTTTCATTATCCATAGCAGTATTCCTCCAAATTAGTCAAATAAATTATTAAAAATGTTTTTAAACCGATTACTTAGCCCGTTTTGCTTTTTCTTCTTTGGGGCTGGCTCTTCAGTAACTGGTTGCTGCTGTGCTTCTCGCTGTGAACGTTGTAATTTATCAGATTTTTCAGTCCATTGTTGACGTGGCTGATTAACAGTTTGTCCTTTTTCTTCATGAGGACTCTTAATCGTATCAATTCGTTGAACAGTTTGCTTAATTAATCGATCAATATCTGATAACTGATTTTCATACATCCCCAAAGCTAAACTAACCGCATAGCGAGGGTGACGAATGCCCATTTGTTCTGGAACATTCACCTTAATATTACCAGTAAAGTACTGTTCAGCAAGTTCCTTAACTCCTGGCAGAGCAGCCACTCCACCAATCAAGACTACTCCTCCCGGTAATTCAGGGGCATGAATAGCCTTAAGTTTATCCTGAATACGATCAAAAATTTGCCGTACTCGTGCTTCAATTATTTCTGATAAATACTGCTCTGAATATTGGACAGGATCATTTTGCCCAACAACATCAACGTCAACTTGAACATCTTCATCGGCTAAGGATGCCATAGCATATCCATGATTTAGCTTAAGTTGTTCGGCGTTTTTTAATGATGTATTCATGACCGTAGAAATATCTTTAGTAATGTATTTCCCACCTTCAGGATCAACATAAGTATACTTTAATTGATGATCATGAATAATACTGGTTGTTGTTTGACCACCACCTAAATCAATAACAACAGTACCAAAATCTTGCTCTCCATCATTAAGGAGGTTAAAGTCTGTTGCGATCGGCGTAATAACAAAATCTTTAATGTCATATCCTGCCTGTTGAACTGCCTTTTTTGTATTATGAATAATGGTCTTAGGTCCTGTATACAAGGTGGCCTTCATTTCTAAACGGACACCAACCATTCCACGGGGGTCCTTAATACCAGAAAAGCCATCAACAGTAAATTCTGTTGGAATTAAATCAATTATTTCCCGCTCGGGGGGAATACTTTGCGTCAACGCTTCACGAGCAACGTCAATTACGTCTTGGTTAACAATCTCTCTTGATTGTCCTCTTGTTGCAATCGTAATCATACCATGTACTCGTTGCATTTGTAAGTAATTTGCCGGTAAGCCAACTACAACACTTTGAATCTCTACGTTGGACTTTTCCTCGGCCTGTGCTACCGCCGCTGAAATTGCCTGGGCGGTTTTATCAATGTCGACAATAACTCCTCGGTTTAATCCTGTCGATCGTTCTACACCAACACCAATAACTTTCAACTGACCCTTAACACTTTCACACACCAGTGCCTTGATCGAGGTGGTTCCAATATCTAATCCAACGTATACTTCTGAATTATTCATTCTAAAAGGAACCCTCCTAAGACTATCATTAATTAAATTAATTGTATTTTTAACCTATACAAGAATTTTACCACAGATAAACAATGACAAAAAAGGGAATTATCAAGGTTTTTCACAAAATCATTTATCCTTAGATCCATAATCATAAGAATAAGCTCCGACTTGAAGATCTATAATTCCCTTATTTTTCATACTTGCTGCAATTGCAGGGTAATATCCCATTTTATCCCCGATAGTATTTAAGTCGCCATAAACTGTATTACCATCACGCATATAAATAATAACGCGATCTGGATAATCTTTAGTAGGTTGATAACTCACACTTGAAATACCATTTCTTATTGCCGGTTTCAGCTTTCCTAACTGAGTGGCCGTTGTAGCAAGGACTTTTTTATGACCATCAAAACGTTTATAAGCAATACCATTATCAGCATTTTTTGTTCGCTGTAATTGGCCGTCAGCTAAGACAGCGTATGTATCATTATTCATCACCGCTGTTCCTAAAAGCGCATTTTCTTTTACAGATATTTGCAGAGACTGGGGACCGGTTACCTTGATCCTTAAATCTTTTATTTGAGGGTTTTTGCGAATAGCTTGTTTAGTGAGTTGATGACGAGCAAGATAAACGCCCCAAATAAACCGTCCTAGATAAATATTTGTATTTTTTTCTACTTGTTCTTTAGTTAAATCATGATTACCAGTTACATGAAGCGTGGTAATTTTACTCAAGGGAGAAATAATATAAAGCATAAAGAGGAGAATAACACTGAATAATACAACTAATTTTAAGACTCGCTCGCCATTAGAAACATAGCGCTTAATCTTAATCCCGCGAATCTTATTACCAACATGAGTTTTCGAAGGCTTTCTTTGCTGTTGTCGCTGTTGAGCAGCAGCACTTCGCTTTTCTAATTCAGTTAGCCGCTGTGAATATTTATGATGCTCAATTGCTGATCTATCATCCAACATCTTTTCTCCTCCTTCCTAATCTATACTTTATTTTTCGTGTTCGTCAATTGCCTTATGCAAGATCTTAATTAGTCTATCAGCAGCATCTGGCCGTCCCATCTTTTCAGCAGCATGAGCCATTTCTTTACGTACTTCTTCATCTTCCATAATCTTATCTGCTTGAGTCAGTAATGCCCGGGCATCTAATTTGTCTTCAGTAATCATTAGGCCGGCATTGTTCTTAACTAAAGCTTGAGCATTCTTTACTTGGTGGTTAGCGGTAACATACGGACTAGGAATTAGAATCGTAGGAACTCCGAGTGCTGTTACCTCAGCAATGGTGGTTGCACCTGCTCGCGATACCAAAGCCGCTACCCGAGGCATTTTAGCCGGCATATCTTTAATGTAAGGAACAACTTTAACATTATCAGCCGGTTTAATATTACCTTCTGCTAGTTGCTTCTTTACATCATCGTACCGTTTTTGACCAGTTGCAAAGATAACCTGATAAGGACGCTTATTGAATTCTGGAATAGCGTCGACAACTGTCTTATTGATTTTCGGTGCTCCTTGGCTTCCTCCAAAAATCATTAAAGTTGGAACATCATCTTTCAAGTCATAACTTGTCCATGAAAAGTCACTGTCTTTTTTAGCTGCTACCTGTTGAGCACGAGGATTACCTGCCATTGTAACTTTATTAGCGGGAAATTGACTGCGTGCAGCTTCAAATGCAATTGCTATTTGATCAACATAGCGACTTAAAAACTTGTTTGTTACGCCAACAACGCTATTCTGTTCATGAATTACGGTTGGGATATGTTTCTTTGCGGCAGCATATAGGACAGCTCCACTTACATATCCTCCCGTCCCTAAAACAACATCAGGCTTAAACTCACTAATAATTTTTTTAGCATGATGGACAGAGTTTAAGAAAAGATAGATTGTCTTAAAATTTTCAAGAGAAAGAGAACGCTTAAAGCCCTGCATATGCATTGTTTCAAGCTCAATTCCGGCATCCGGTACAATTTTATTTTCAAGGCCACGAGTTGTTCCAACATATAACACTTCAGTATCTGGCTCAACCTGCTTTAAGCGTTCGATTAATGCTAATGCTGGGTAGATATGACCACCAGTTCCACCACCTGATACCAATAACCGCATCTTATTGTTCCTTCTTTCCTGTTAATTCTTCAACTGCTTCAATAAATTTATCACCACGAACTTCAAAGCTCGGGAACTGGTCCCAACTAGCATTAGCAGGCGAGAGGAGAATGACATCTCCTGGTTCACTCAACTTCCATGCTTCTGGTACCGCAGTAATTGCATTTTCACTTTCAACTACTGGAACCCCAGCTTGATTTCCCACATCCTTCATTTTATCTTTACATTCACCAAAAACAATCATTGCCTTGACGTGCTTCTTAAAGTAAGGAACCAACCGTTCAAAGGTATAACCACGATCAAGGCCACCTGCCAAAAGAATTACTGGACGATCAAAACCTTGTAAGGCAACCTCCGTGGCTTCAATATCTGTTGATTTTGAATCATTGTAGAAAAGCCGTTCTTGGTATTCCATCACATATTGTAAGCGGTGACGGACTCCACTAAATGTTGTTAAAACTTTCTTTATTGCATCATTTGTAACACCACTTAATTTTGCCGCTGCAATTGCTGCCAACGCATTTTCTACATTTTGGGGACCGATCAATCGAATATCCTTGGTTGGCATAACTTCTTGTCCGCGCCAGTAAATCATTCCATCTTCTACATAAGATCCTTCATGACTCTTATTAAGACGAGAAAATGGCACAATGGTAGCTTGACTACGCTGAGCAATCTTCTGCCATTCATCACGATCCCAGTTAATAACTAAGAAATCATCCTTGGTTTGGTTCCGGGTAATATTAAGCTTTGCATTAATATAGTTTTCCCGTGTCTTATGATAGTCTAAATGGTTAGAAAAAATGTTAGTAATAATTGCAATATGTGGATGAATTGTCGGTGCTCCTAATAATTGGAAACTAGATAATTCCGTGACCAATGTATCGTCTGGCCCTAAATCCTCAGCAATTTTACTAAAGGAAATTCCAATATTACCTGCATATTTTACTTGATGTTTTGCATTTTCAGCAATCATTAGTTGAGTTAAAGTCGTTGTGGTAGTCTTCCCATTACTTCCGGTTACACTTACAAGGTGACCATCAAAAATTTGCCATCCTAGTTCTGCTTCCGTAATAATGGTTGTCCCTTGCTTAACAAATGCAGCCACTAATGGATTATCATAAGGAATTCCAGGATTTTTTACTACAACATCGAAACCTTCATTAGCTAATGAAATGGGATTATCACCAGTAATTACCTTGATTCCATCAGCTTCTAAATCATCAACAATATCATTATTTTTAGGAGTTGCTTTATCATTAGCGGTAACATTTGCACCAAGTTTTACCAATAAGTGGGCTGCATTAATTCCGCTAATTCCGAAACCCATTACAAGAACTTTTTTACCTTGATATTCATCAATTTTTTTCATTTCTCTTTACTCCTAACCAACTAATAAGATTGTTGTAACAGCAATAATTGCAGCCACTAACCCTACAAGCCAAAACACAATATCAATTTTCCATTCGCTCCACCCGCTCATTTCAAAATGATGGTGGATTGGGGTCATCTTAAAAATTCGTTTACCAGTTGTTTTGAATGAAGCCACTTGAAGAATGACACTAGCAGTTTCACAAACATAAACGATTCCGATTACTAATAAAGACCATTCATGATGTAATAACAATGAAACAGCGGCTAAGGATGCCCCAATTGCTAAAGATCCCATATCACCCATGAAAATCTTAGCGGGCTTATGATTATAAGGGAAGAAACCTAGTAAAGTTCCGATCATTGCTAAACAGAAAAGAGCAATTTCCGGATAACCTGGTTGATTGAGGTTTACTAAGGCAATGATTAGGTAAGCCGCAAAAGAAATAATGGAAAGACCGCTTACCAAGCCATCAAGTCCATCGGTTAAATTAACAGCATTTGAAAAGCCGACGATCCAAAAAATAATAAACAAACCGTAAAGCCAACCAATTTGCGTTGTTCCAAAGCCCATTTGAAAACCTTCATGCTGGTAAATAACAGTAAAGACCATTGCTGCTAATACCTGGCATAGCGCTTTTTGCCATGGTTTAAAGCCTTCATTTTGATGGTGAAAGATTTTAATACTATCATCCCACATCCCAATTAGGCCATAAACAACCAGGATAAAGAGAAGTGCCCACAGAGTATTCGTAATTAATCCTTGCCAAGCAGCAACCCACAAAATTGTTACTACTGCAGAGAAGATGAACAATAATCCTCCCATTGTTGGCGTCCCAGCCTTTTTAGCATGCCAGGTAGGGCCTTCTTTACGAATCTGCTGTCCTTCTTTTTTTGCCCGAAAATATTTAATTAACGAGGGCATTAATAAAAACGTAATTAAGAATGAACTAAGAATAGTCAAAACTGCACTTAAGAAATTCATATTTACCTCCAATTAGTTTCTCTGCTAGTTTTTAGCTTCATATTGAACGGTTAAAGTCGTTCCACGCTTAATAGTTGTATCAGGGGAAATACTTTGCTGAGTAACATAGCCGTTTCCATTTTCTTTTACTTTTAGCTTAAGAACCTTAGCTAATTGTTGAACATCCGCAGAACTCCATCCAGAAATATCTGGCATTTTATACTCGCCACCAGTGTCAAGAATAACATGTTGGTCTGTTAGCACTTGTTCGTCTGGAACCGCTGATTGTTGTTTAACTTTCTTGCCAGAGCCAACAACAATTACCTGCATTCCTTTATCTGATAGTTTCTTATTAGCGTCATCACTTGACTGACCAACAACATTGGGCATTGTAATAACCTTTTTCTTGGCTTTTTCCGCAACTTTTTGTTGGCTCAATAACATTTTCATTGTCGGATTAAAAACACTGGCAATTTGTTTGGTTGCTGGTTTTTTAAGGTTTTGCGGTTGGCGAAGAGTGACATACATAATATACTTTGGGTTTTTAGCTGGTGCCATCCCGGCAAAAGAGTAGAGGTAGTTTGTATCACCAGTTGAATAACCATGAGCTCCACCAATTTGTGCAGTCGCGGTCTTCCCAGCAACTCTGTAACCCTTAATTTGGTAATCATGACCAAGTCCCTTTTGATCGTAAACAACGCCTTGCATGTAACCAAGAACTTTTTTAGCTGTCGATGCTTTTATTGGGTGTCCAACAACTTTAGGTTTGATCTTTTGGATTGTCTTCCCGCTATTACCATCTACAACTTTGCTAACAATGTAAGGCTTCATCATTTTACCATTATTACCAATAGCACTAAACGCTTGCATCATTTGCATAACATTTACAGTAATCCCCTGTCCAAAAGCAGTATTAGCCTGAGCAAGAATCCCTTTAAATGAAGTGTAACCATTAACCTCGTTACTCATTCCGATAACATTAACTTTTTTTAACAGGCCAAACCGTTTAATATACTTCATCCACGTATCTGCTCCCATGTCCTGTTCCACATGAGCAAAACCAACATTACTAGACATATCAAAAGCGTCTTTATAGGAAATTGTTCCCCAACCAGAACTTGACCAATCAGTGATTTTTCCACCACCCATGGCCCATGTCCCAGAATTAAAGGTTGCATTAGGATTAAAATGTCCGGTATCAATGGCAGCAGCTAATGACAAAATTTTCATTACGGAACCTGGTTCATAAGCATCTTGAACTAGCATATTCCGCCAAACCGGATTATTTTCTGCATGAAGAGTTGGCCGTTGAGTAGCGGCAATAATTTTACCCGTTTTAGCTTCCATTACAACTGCAGTCATTGCATTGGCATTAGAACTTTTATAAACCTTATTAACTTTATTTTCGAGAAAATGTTGGGTTTGTGAATCAAGCGTAGTGTAGATATTATCCCCATTGATGGCTTTCTTAGTTACCTGCTTTGAATTAGCAATCTGGTATCCATAGACGTCCTGTTTATCTTTTCTTAATCCATTTGTTCCAGTCAATTGCTTATTAAAGTAACCTTCTAAGCCTAATTGTCCAACTAAATTTGTCTCTTCAGTCCCATTATCATTTTTAATCTTAGGCGTTGCCATCCCAATTATTTGAGAAGCAAATTCACCTTCTGGATATTGACGTGCTGGGGTCGCAATAAAGTTAATCCCTGGTAAATGCCGATTTTTAATCTTCTGCATCGTTGAAACAGAAAGGTTGCTTCCAGCACTTCCAAATTCAACTTGATAGGCTTGTCCCTTTGGTTTAAGGGTCTTTTCAATTTGTTTTGGTGTCAGGTCAATATATTGTGATAATATCTTCGCAGTTTTTTGTCGATTCTTTACATATAACGGTTTCCCATCAGAAGATTTTTGGGTTCGATCTAGAACAGCATAGAGGGTATATCTACTTGTATCAGTTGCTAAGGGGTTTCCTTCTGAATCATAAATGTCACCCCGGCGCGCTTGAATAATTCGTTGCTGAGTATAAATTTGCTCAGCTTGCGAGCGTAAGTTAACATGTTGAACATCTTTATTTATTGCGATATACGCAAAACGAACGATAAATAAGGTAAACAATCCAACCGTGATTAGAAAGAGCCATTTGCCAAAGGTTCCTCGGTTTTCTCTATGTCCCCTATTTTTCGTTCGTTGTGGCTTCTTATTCATTATTTATTAACGTTCCTTACATTTGAATTTTTATCTGATAATCCATATTTATGTGCTGCTGATTTCAAATGCGATTGAGTCGTCAATTCAGCGATTTCCTGCTGCAAACTTGTATTACTGCTTTTTGCCTTAGTAATTTGGGTTTGAGTATCCTGTAAGCGCCGTTGCTGATTATTAATACTAATTTTCGTAGAAAGTAAGCTAATCATCAAGCACAGTGTGATTAAACTTCCTACTGCTACTAAAGATCTTTCAAATTTTGACCATCTAACCGGACTTGGAGAAATCTTTGGTTGTTGATAGGTCTTTTTTCTTGGCACTTGCTGCGGTTGTTGCTCTCCCGCCAGTTGCCTTGCCGCATTTGAAACCATAATTCTGTCACTTTCCTTCTCTAATTTTCTCGATTATCCTCAACTTGGCACTATGCGCACGATGATTTGCCGCTAATTCTTCATCACTAGCTACAATCGGCTTTTTATTAATTAATTTGAAATTTGGTTCCATTCCCGCTGGTATTACTGGTAATCCCTGCGGTACATCCCCACTTAATGAAGTCTTTTCACGAAACATGGTCTTTACCAACCGATCTTCTAGTGACTGGAAGGTAATGACACTGATTCGTCCCCCAACATCTAACAAGTCTAATGCTTGTTCTAACGATTCCTCTAAAGCACCTAATTCGTCGTTAACTGCTATTCGAATAGCTTGAAAACTCTTTTTCGCTGGATGACCACCATGACGACGAGCTGCTGCCGGAATTCCTTCTTTAATCACATCAACTAATTCAAATGTCGTCTTTATTGGTGCTATCTTTCGGCGCTGTTCAATCTTTCTAGCAATTGACTTGGCAAACTTTTCTTCTCCATATCGGTAAAGAATCTTAACAAGACGTTCATATGGCCATTCGTTAACAACTTCCATT
>OBLI01004003.1_pt1 | contig 10847 bp, 8 predicted proteins | sample 1519701 | NCBI WGS metagenome assembly OBLI01 (sample SAMEA3663005, study PRJEB22513) | pig gut metagenome | biome: pig gut; feature: pig-associated habitat; material: faeces | place: France | collected 2012 | reverse complement strand
ATCTTTTCAGCTTTGTAGCTTTACGATATTCAAATGCTCTTCCCATTGGAATAAATTTTTAAATGTTTATCGTTTTTTGTTTATAATATTATCTCAGTTCTGCGTCAATCGCATTCTGCATTATCTCAGTTCTGCATTGAGCTTGCCTGTAAGGTTGGCAATGAGCTTCTTCATGATAGCATCAATCTGCTTGTCATTCAATGTCTTCTCCTCATCCTGCAGGATGAAGTTTACGGCATAGCTCTTCTTGCCCTCTGGCAGGTTCTTACCCTCATATACGTCGAAGAGTACCACACTCTTCAGGAGCTTCTTCTCGGTCTGACGGGCAATCTGCTCAATCTGTGCAAACTCTACGTTCTTGTCAACGAGCAGTGCAAGGTCGCGGCTCACAGATGGATACTTGCAGATATCTGTGTAAGTAAGGTTCACCTTCTTCACGGTCTTCACCAGGTTATCCCAGTGAACATCAGCATAGAATACATCCTGCTCAATGTCGAATGCCTTCTTCAGCTTGTTGCTCAGAATACCCATCTCTACCAATACCTTGCCGGCACGGGTCTCATAGCTTACGCCCTTTGAGAAGATGTTGTTGTCGCTGTGCTTGATAACCAGGTTGTTCTGTGGCATACCTACACGGCGTAGGATATTCTCTACAACAGCCTTCAACTCGTAGATGCTGCTCTGCTCATCTGCATGAGCCCAACTGCCCTCTACGCGCTTTCCGGTGATCAAGAGTGACATGTGAGCCTCCTGAGAGTAAGCCTTGATAGGACTCTCCTCGCTCCACTTCTCCTTATTATATAAATAGGTGTTACCCACCTCGAAGAACTTCAGGTTCTGGCTCTTGTGGTTGATGTTGCGGGCTACGCTCTCCAAACCGCCGAAGAGCATGGTCTGACGCATCACGCCGAGATCAGCACTCAATGGGTTCATCACCTTCACTACATTCTCCAAAGGATACTTGTTCAGCTCCAGGTCTGTATAGTAGCTGGTCTTGCTCAGAGAGTTGTTGAGAATCTCCATGAAGCCCTCGCCTACCAACTGCTCTGCCACGAGGTTCTGGCTGTGATAAGCCTTGTCCTCATCACCCTGAACAGTCAAAGAACTCTTCAGCTGGGTTGGAATCTCTACATTATTATATCCGTAGATACGGAGGATATCCTCTACCACGTCGCAAGGACGCTGGACATCCACGCGATAAGCAGGAACCAAAAGGTCGATGCCCTCAGCATCCTCCTTCACGATCTTCATCTCGAGAGATGTGGCGATATTCTTGATGGTCTCAGCACCAATCTCCTTACCGATAAGGCGATGCGCATACTCATAGTTCAGGCGAACTGGGAAATCCGGCATTGGATCTGGATATACATCCTTGATCTGCATGGAAATCTTGCCGCCAGCCAACTGCTTGCAGAGGATAGCAGCCTGCTTCAATGCATAAATCTGTCCGTTTGGATCTACGCCACGCTCAAAACGGTAGCTGGCATCTGTGCTCAAACCATGACGGCGAGCGCTCTTGCGAATCCATGTCGGGTGGAAGTAAGCACTCTCCAGAACCACGCTCTTGGTGGTCTCGTAAGTACCGGAACCCTTACCGCCGAAGATACCGGCGATACACATTGGCTCCTCAGCATTGCAGATGCTCAGGTCGTGCTCACCCAGGGTGTGCTCCTCGCCATCAAGAGTGATGAACTTGGTACCCTCTGGCTGGGTGCGGACTACAATCTTATGACCGGTAACCATGTCGGCATCGAAGCAGTGCAATGGCTGACCGTATGCCATCATGATGTAGTTGGTGATATCCACGATATTGTTGATTGGACGCAAGCCGATGATATTCAGCTTATCCTGCAACCACTTAGGGCTCTCCTTCACCTCACAGTCGGTGATGCTTACGCAGGCATAGCGCTTGCAAGCCTCGGTGTTCTCAATCTCTACATCGATAGGAAGATCCTCGTTATCTACCACGAATTCATCGCAAGATGGGCGATGCAGGCTGGTCTCATAGCCATTCTGCTTCAACCAGGCATAGAGGTCGCGGGCCACACCCCAGTGGCCGAGTGCATCGGCACGGTTGGCAGTGATATCAATCTCGATGAGCCAGTCGCTCTCCAGGTGATAGTACTCGGCAGCAGGCTGACCTACAGGTGCATCCTCAGGGAGCACGATGATACCGTCGTGAGATGTACCCACGCCAATTTCATCCTCAGCACAGATCATACCCAAGCTCTCTACACCGCGGAGCTTGCTCTTCTTGATGGTAAAACTCTGGTCGCCGTCGTAGAGCACGCAGCCCAGGTCGGCAACGATTACCTTCTGACCGGCAGCTACGTTAGGCGCACCGCAGACAATCTGCTGTGGCTCACCCTTGCCCAAGTCAACGGTTGTTACGTGGAGGTGATCGCTGTTAGGATGCGCCTCGCATGTCAACACTTTACCTACATAGAGTCCCTTCAGTCCACCCTTGATAGACTGTACTTCTTCCAAAGCGTCCACTTCGAGTCCGCAAGAGGTCAGCACATCAGCTGTCTCCTGTGGTGTCAAGTCGAAATCGACGTATTCTTTAAGCCATTTATATGAAACGTTCATTATAATGATTTTTTATTTTATTTCCTTGATTCAAGCAAAGAGCCCGACCGCCGGCATAGCCTTATCAGTCATAATAGCCCTAAAACTTTGCAAAAATACAAAAAAAAACGCATATAAGCAAAAAACATTCGCCATTTTTGCACAATTTAAAAGTAAAACTATGCAAAAATGGCGAATGCCTACTCAAACACCTCATCGATGCCGTCTACCTGCTCGAAATCATCCTGGTCAGATTTCGGCTTATAGCATGGATTATAACCGTCTGGTAAATCAAATTTTACGTCCGGTCTGATGCCCAGCGTCGGATCGGCATAAACCTTCTTCATGAATATCGCCCAGATAGGAAGCGCCATGGTGGCTCCCTGTCCCATACTCATCGAATCGAAGTGGATATCACGCTCTTCACCGCCTACCCAGCAGCCGCTGACCAGCTGCGGAGTGAATCCGATAAACCATCCGTCACTGTTATTGTTGGTGGTACCCGTCTTGGCACCAATCTGTCCTTCCAGGTTATAGCGGTAGCGCAGTCTTCCAGCCGTACCGCCATCCACTACTCCCATCAGCATGGTGAGCATCTTCATGGCGTTCTCCGCACCAATCACCTCGTTCATGCGTGGCTGGAAGGTGGCTAAGGTATTGCCCTCATTGTCCTCAATGCGGCTCACGAACATCGGAGACGTACGGATGCCGTGGTTGGCAAAGGCCGTATAGGCACTTACCATCTCGCTCACACTCACCTCACAAGGACCCAGACACAAGCTCATAGAGGCATGGATATCAGGACTGTTGATACCGAAATCGCGCAGCATCTGAACAAACTGCTGCGGATTCAGCTTACTCATCAGATAAGCACTGATCCAGTTGTTACTCTGCTGCAATCCCCACTTCAGCGTCACCATCTGTCCATAGCGCGAATGGTTGGCGTTACGTGGCGTCCAAGGCCTTCCGGCTACCATATAGGTATGCTGGCGGTTTGGAGCCAGATCGCATGGCGAGAAGCCGTTTTCCATCGCCAGACTGTAGAGGAAAGGCTTGATGGTAGAACCTACCTGTCGGCGTCCCAGACTCACCATGTCGTACATGAAGTGAGAATAGTCCAGTCCTCCCACGTATGCCTTCACGGCACCTGTCTTCGGATCCATACTCATGAATCCGCTGCGCAGGTAGGTCTTGTAATAGCGGATGGAATCCAATGGACTCATCAGCGTATCCACGTCACCATGATAGGTGAACACGGTCATATCTATCTTCTTGCGGAAGGCATCATGAATCTCCTGTTCAGAACATCCTGCTGCCTTCATCGTCTGATAGCGCTCGCTCTGCGTAATGCTGCGGTTCAGGATTACCTTGATCTGCTTAGGCGTCAGCTTGTCGCTGTATGGCGAACTTGGCTTGCGTGCAGTCTCCTTGCTGAAGATAGGCTGCAGATAGCGTGCCACGTGCTGATATACAGCCTCTTCGGCATATCGCTGCATGCGGCTGTCGATGGTAGTGAACACCTTCAGACCGTCACTGTATACATTGTATGGCGAACCGTCTTTCTTATAGTTCTTGTTGCACCATCCGTAGAGCGGATCGGTGTTCCACAGGATGGAATCGGTCACGAACTGCGCATAGTTCCAGGATGGATAATTGCCACGTTCCGGACGCTTTGCCATCATGTAATGGCGCAGGTATTCACGCAGATAAGTGGCAGTACCGTCCTTATGGTCTGTACGGTGGAAGTTCAGCGTCAGCGGTTCGGCAGCATACCGGCTATACTCACCCCGGCTGAGATAACCTGCCTTCACCATCTGAGAGAGCACCACATTGCGTCTGTCGCGTGCACGGTCCGGATAGCGTACCGGATTGAAGAGCGACGGGTTCTTGCACAGTCCTATCAGGGTAGCCGCCTCGCAGAGCGTCAGGTCCTTCGGCTCCTTATTAAAATAGGTATTAGCCGCCGTCTTGATACCCACGGCATTATGCAGGAAATCGAAGTAGTTGAGATAGAGGGCGATAATCTCCTGCTTGGTATAGTATCGCTCCAGCCTGATGGCAATCACCCACTCTATCGGTTTCTGCAGCAATCGCTCCAGCGTACTCCCTGCCTTCTCGGAATAGAGCTGCTTGGCAAGCTGCTGGGTAATGGTACTGCCACCGCCGGCATTGGTCTGTCCCAGGATTCCACGCTTGATGATGGCACGTCCCAGGGCACGGTAGTCGATACCCGAATGCTCATAGAAACGGGCATCCTCGGTAGCCACCAGCGCCTTTATTAAATAAGGTGACATCTTCTTGTAAGGTATCACGATACGGTTCTCCTTGTTCAGGTTCCATGTACCCAGCACCTTTCCGTCTGCCGAATACACCTGAGTGGCGAATCTGCTGATAGGATTCTGCAGGTCCTCGATGTCCGGCATGTAACCGATCCATCCGTTCCAGATGGCAAAGAAGGCCAGCATAGCCGACACGACAAAGGTGGCAAAAATGCCCCATAACGTATAGATAAAATGTTTTCTCATCTCTATTTCTTCATTTATTTTGTGCAAAATTACATAAAAGTTTTGACTTTTCGCACATAAATCGAAAATTATTTGTAACTTTGGGGGCGATTTTAGAACATTACAATCAAAAACAAATGGAAAAACATAATTTTGTAACGATTGCAGACCTCTCTAAAGAGAAGATCACCTATCTCTTGGAGATGGCACAGGAGTTTGAAAAGCATCCTAACAGGGAGCTGTTGAAGGGAAAGGTTGTAGCGACCCTTTTCTTCGAGCCTTCTACTCGTACACAGCTCAGTTTCCAAACAGCAGCCAATCGCCTTGGCGCTCGCGTCATCGGTTTCTCCGATGCCAAGACTTCCAGCACCACCAAGGGCGAAACGCTCAAAGACACCATCCTCATGGTAAGCAATTACGCTGACGTGATTGCCATGCGCCATTTCATCGAGGGTGCCGCACAGTATGCAAGCGAGGTGGCTCCTGTGCCTATCGTCAATGCAGGCGACGGTGCACACATGCATCCTTCACAGTGCCTGCTCGACCTCTACTCTATCTACAAGACCCAAGGTACCTTGGAGAACTTGAACATCTATCTCGTGGGTGACCTCAAGTATGGCCGCACCGTTCACTCACTTATCACTGCCATGCGCCATTTCAATCCTACCTTCCACTTCATCGCACCTAAGGAACTTGCTATGCCTGAGGAGTATAAACTCTACTGCAAGGAGCATAACATCAAGTACGTGGAGCATGAAGACTTCAACGAGGACGTGATTGCCGATGCCGACATTCTCTACATGACCCGTGTTCAGAAGGAGCGCTTCTCCGACCTCATGGAATATGAGCGCGTGAAGAACGTATACATCCTGAAGCGCGACATGCTCTGCAAGGCAAAGGAGAACATGAAGATCATGCACCCGCTGCCACGTGTGAACGAGATTGCATACGATGTGGATGATGATCCACATGCATACTATATCCAGCAGGCTCAGAACGGTCTCTATGCACGTGAGGCTATCTTCTGCCACTGCCTCGGCATCTCGCTGGAGGACGTGAAGAACGATAAGACCATTATTGAGTAATTGATAATTAATAATTAACAATTAATAATTATGGGAAACAATAAAAGTCAATTAGTGGTTGCGGCTATCGAGAACGGTACCGTAATCGACCATATACCAGCTGAAAAGACCTATCAGGTAGTGAATCTGCTCCAGTTGGAAAAGATGGACACTCCTGTTACTATCGGCTACAACCTGCCATCCAAGAAGATTGGCAAGAAGGGCATCATCAAGGTTGCCAACAAGTATTTCACCGACGAAGAAATCAACCGTCTCTCCGTGGTGGCTCCTAACATCGGACTGAGTATCATCAAGGACTACGAAATCGTAGAGAAGAAGACCGTAGAGACTCCGGATACGCTGAAGGGCATCGTGAAGTGCAACAACCCTAAGTGCATCACCAACAACGAGCCTATGCAGACCCTCTTCCACACCGTAGACAAGGTGCTCGGCATCGTGCGTTGCCACTACTGCGACAAGGAGCAGCAACTGGGCACAGTAGAGCTTTGCAAGTAATTTAAAGGCAATAAAATAACAAAAAGTAAGCAATATCACTCAAAATATTACGATTTATTTGGTAGTTTGAGAGATATTGCTTATTTTTGTACCCGATTTCATTAAACATCAACCATAAAAAGTAAAGAGAATGGTAAAAGATCAAGAGATTTTCGACTTAATCGAAAGAGAACATCAGCGTCAGCTGAAAGGTATGGAGCTGATTGCTTCTGAGAATTTCGTGAGTGACGAGGTGATGAACGCTATGGGTTCTTACCTTACTAACAAGTATGCAGAAGGTCTGCCAGGAAAGCGCTACTACGGTGGCTGCCAAGTGGTGGATATTGTTGAGAACCTGGCTATCGAACGCGTCAAGAAACTCTTTGGTGCTGAGTACGCTAATGTACAGCCTCACTCTGGCGCACAGGCTAACGCAGCTGTATTGCTCGCAGTATTGAAGCCTGGCGATACTTTTATGGGCCTGAACCTCGATCACGGTGGTCACCTTTCTCATGGTAGCCTCGTCAATACTTCCGGTATCCTCTACCACCCTATCGGTTACAACCTCAACAAGGAGACCGGTCGCGTAGACTACGACGAGATGGAGAAGCTGGCGCTGGAAAACAAGCCTAAGCTGATTATCGGTGGTGGTAGTGCCTACAGCCGTGAGTGGGATTATGCCCGCATGCGCAAGATTGCAGATGAGGTGGGTGCCCTCCTCATGATTGATATGGCTCACCCTGCAGGTCTGATTGCAGCCGGTCTGCTCGACAACCCATTGAAGTATGCCCACATCGTTACTTCTACTACCCACAAGACTCTCCGTGGTCCTCGTGGCGGTATCATCCTCATGGGCAAGGATTTTGACAATCCTTGGGGATTGACTACCAAGAAGGGCGAGGTCAAGAAGATGAGCATGATCTTGAATTCTGCCGTATTCCCTGGTCAGCAGGGCGGTCCTTTGGAGCACGTCATCGCTGCCAAGGCTGTTGCCTTCAACGAGAACCTGCAGCCTTCATGGAAGGAGTATGCTGCTCAGGTGAAGAAGAACGCAGCTGTTCTTGCTGATGACCTCATCGGCCGTGGATTCAGCATCGTGAGCGGTGGTACAGACAACCATTCCATGCTCGTTGACCTCCGAAGTAAATATCCAGACCTTACAGGTAAAGTGGCTGAGAATGCGCTCGTTGCAGCCGACATCACAGTCAACAAGAACATGGTTCCATTCGACAGCCGTTCTGCTTTCCAAACATCAGGTATCCGCCTTGGTACAGCAGCCATGACAACCCGTGGCGCCAAGGAAGACATGATGCACCTCATAGCTGAACTCATCGAGGAAGTATTGAATGCTCCTGAGGACGAGAAGGTGATCGCACGCGTTCGTGAGAAGGTGAATGAGACCATGAAGGACTATCCTTTGTTCGCATACTAAAAGATATTTACAAAATAAAGATATTATTATTACAAACTGCGGGCTTACCGTCCGCAGTTTTTTGTTTCACTAAATAAATAATTAAGAAAAGAAAAGATTTATGAAAAAGATGAAAAGCCTACTGCTCATGGCACTTGCGTTGCTCCCTGCGAGCAAAACTTTAGCACAGACCAACGCCCAAGTTTTCTACGACTTCGGCAGTGACCGCAAGTTTGTTACCCTCACACTCGAAATGTTCAAGCAGGACAAATGGGGTAACACTTATTTCTTTGTAGACCACGACTTCAACCTCGATCAGATGACAAACACTGATACAGGCAAGAAGTACGAGCACAACATGTCACAGGGTGGAACCTATACCGAGATCTCGCGCGCCCTCAACTTCTGGCAGAACACGAAGTTGAAGAATCTGAGCCTCCACGTAGAGTACAACGGCGGTATCTACAAGGACTACCCTATCAACAATGCCTGGCTCTTCGGTGTGGAGTATTTCATGCACGACAAGAGTTTCAAGAACACCTTGACGTTCCAGGCACTCTACAAGACTATCCGCAAGACCGACCAGAATGTGCCAATGCAGCTTACTGCTGTATGGGGATGCAAGGACATCTTTGGATTAAAGGGTTTGAACTTTAGCGGTTTCGCTGATTACTGGTGGGAGACCCACAGTTCGTTCAAGGACAAGGATGGCGACCTGAAGTTTGACAAGGACGGCAACGTAGCCTTCACTCCTGAGCACACCGTCTTCACCACAGAGCCACAGCTCTGGTACAACGTAGGCCAGCACTTCGGCTGCGAGAACCTCAGCGTAGGTAGCGAGGTAGAGATCAGCCACAACTTCGGCAGCAATGCCGGCTGGATGGTCCGTCCTTGCCTCGGTGTAAAATGGGACTTCTAACCGTTCTCTTTTGAACCTTTTCTAAGGGCGCTTCTGATGCTTTTCAAATGTTAAATACCGTAAATTCGGTATTCTTGTGAGAAGAAAAAAAGAAAACAAGAAAAAAGAAAAGAAAAAAGCGACAAGAAGAAGTAGCAAGAAGAAAAGAGAAAAAAGAAAATAAAAAGAAAAAATAGAAAAAATAAGAGGGTTTAGCCGAAGCCGAATTGCTCAAATTTTCGCAATTTGGCTTCGGCATTTTCCTCTTCCGTTTTTTATTTTGATTTTCAACAACTTACGTTATTTTCTTACCGTCAGTCCGTTATCCGAAATTCCTCCAACTCCGTCTTTCTTCTTGCTGTATTGACGGGTGACGCCACTCAGATTGATTCCGCCTACTCCTTCCGATGTTGCTTTGACAGACTGGCAATCAACCTTGGCTTTCACGCTTCCTACACCTTCGTTCAGAATATTCAGGCTGCCACCCTTGAAGAATCCCAGGTTCACAGAGCCTACGCCCTCGTTGTCCACCTTCAGACTTCCCATGGAAACGTTCGTGATCTTCACAGAGCCTACGCCTTCATTATCAACCGTCATGTTATCTCCAGCCACGTCATCGATATTCACGGAGCCTACACCCTCGTTGGCTACAGTCACCTTGTTGGCAAGAATCTTTCCGATATAGACAGAGCCTACGCCTTCGTTATCAATGGCGAAACGGTCGCTGTTGATGGTCTTGGCATGGAAGCATCCCGTACCCTCCTGTGTCACCTTCAACAGGTCTGGACTGGTGATATAAATCTTCAGTCGCTTGTTTTCAGAGTTGCAGGACGCAGGCACGGTCAGTCTGCCGTTGTATCCGATAACCACCTCGTCGTTGCGATACACCACCTTTAGTTTCTCCTTCATCTGCTGCAGGAACTTTGCGTCCTTGATGGCAGAGTAGTCCAGTCGGACATCGCATTTATCGCCATCATTCTGGGTATAATAGACGTCAGCCACAGCCTCTACATCAATCGCCTTAAAAGGCTTCTGGCGCAAGTCATCCTGCACGTAACTCAACTCTCCCTTCACGGTAGAACCCGTAGAATCAAAGCTGCAGGCAGTAAGCCCGGCAGCAGCCAAGAACATAGCGGCACCAGCTACCCTCAAACCAATACTATTCATAATCCTTCTATTTTAAATTGTTCGTATTTCTGGCATTTAGACGAAAGAAAGGAGCAAAAGGTTGCAGGAAATTTCAAAAATAATTCCCCAGACTTCAAAAAAGCCCTAATTCAATTTTAAAGAAGCCTCTTTCCGGTTTCATTTAAGCCTTAAACGGAGTTGGTTTAAGGCTCATTTAACTGTTACGTTAGGCTTAAACAAACCTTACATAAGCCTTATTCCAAATCTATTCTTATAAAAAATCCCGGAAAAAGCTTGCAGGTGTGGGAATAAAGCCGTATCTTTGCGATAGAGTTTTAGAACAGATTGGCGTAGAGCAACCATTATTATCGCTCACAGCCATACGAACAGCTATCCGTTTATTAAACTTTGCCAATATTAAACATCTTTAACAGAAAAATCTGCTTCGGTAACTACTCAGCACCCCTATGGGCATGAGTAATCGTCTTACTGTTGTACTACAGCAAGAATTGCATTGAATTTAGAATTTCCGTTCTTCATAGCAGTTTCAGCGATGGAGTGCAGCTTGGCAAAATCATCGGCACCGCCGTCTGTTCGGAAGCAACCACTGACTTTCTGCTTTATCTTGATTTTCCTAACTCCCCGCTCACTGGCATTGTTCTCGTAAGGCACACTTGGATTGGAGAGAAAGGTAAATAGGTAGTCTTTGACTTTAAGGATACCCCTCTTGAATTTCTCAAACTCGTTATCTAAATGCGTGAGGCTTTCACCCAAGAGGT
>OBLI01004002.1_pt1 | contig 10849 bp, 7 predicted proteins | sample 1519701 | NCBI WGS metagenome assembly OBLI01 (sample SAMEA3663005, study PRJEB22513) | pig gut metagenome | biome: pig gut; feature: pig-associated habitat; material: faeces | place: France | collected 2012 | reverse complement strand
TTTGGCTTTAACTAAATTTGCCGATTTATTAGGCTTGGCCTTTCAAATTACCGATGATATTTTGGATGTGGAGGGCACTGCTGAGGAGCTGGGCAAGCCCGTGGGCAGTGATGAAAAGAATCACAAGTGTACCTATGTAAGCTTATATGGCCTAGAAGCAGCACACGAGCTGGCCGAAAAAACGGTGAATGAGGCATTGGAATGCTTGACGATGTTTGGCGAGAACGCCGAGCCCCTGCGCCAAATCACGAAGATGATGACGAAAAGGAAGAACTAAGCTTAAGTTTGAACAAGAAATTCCTCAGTCACCTACGGTGACAGCTCCCTTTAAAAAAGGGAGCCATTCTGTTATCGTGAATTAAAAGGGAGCCTCCCTTTGCAAAGGGAGGTGCCGAGCTTGTGAGGCGGAGGAATTTTATTAAGGAGCTTACCTATCTATGGAAAATATGCATACTATAACGAAAAATATATTGGAGACCATCAACTCTCCTGCGGACGTAAAAGCGCTTAGCTTAGAGCAGCTCAAGCAGCTGGCTGAGGAAATCAGACAGCTTTTAATCAGCGTTATTTCCAAAACCGGTGGCCATTTAGCGCCTAACTTAGGTGTAGTGGAGCTAACACTGGCTTTGCATCGCGTCTTTACCACACCGAAGGATAAAATAGTGTTTGATGTGGGTCACCAATCGTATATCCACAAGATTATTACCGGCAGACGCAAGCAGTTTTCCACCCTGCGTCAATATGGCGGCTTGAGCGGCTTCCCCAAACGCAGTGAGAGCGAGCACGATGCCTTTGGCACCGGTCACTCCAGTACCTCCATTTCGGCGGCCCTGGGCATGGCCGTGGCACGTGATTTGCAGGGGGAGAATTATAATGTGATCGCTGTTATCGGTGACGGCTCCATGACCGGTGGCATGGCCTTTGAAGCCTTAAATAATGCCGGTACCCTGCATAAAAAAATGATTGTGGTGCTCAACGATAACGAAATGTCCATTTCCAAAAATGTGGGCGCGATGAGCGAATATCTATACCAGCTGCGCACCGGCGAAACCTATAACAAAATCAAGCATGATATTGAAGGCTGGCTGAAAAATATGGAATTTGGCACTGATGTGCTGAAGGCCATTCGCCGTCTTAAGGGCAGTGTTAAGTATTTGATGGTGCCCACCTCGATTTTTGAGGAGCTGGGCTTTACCTATTTGGGACCCATCGATGGGCACGATTTGCAGGGACTGACCGAGGTTTTGCAAGCTGCGAAGAAAATCGATGGCCCTGTACTGGTGCATGTGTTGACTAAAAAGGGCAAGGGATATAAGCCTGCGGAAGAAAGTCCTAATAAATTCCATGGCACCGGCCCCTTTGACATTGCCACGGGCAAAAAAATTGCTAATCCCAATGCGCCCATTACCTATACGGAGGTTTTTGGCAGGACGCTGACGGAGCTGGCCAACACGGATAAGGATATTATAGGCATCACCGCAGCCATGCCCGATGGTACCGGCATGAGCACCTTTGCCAAGGCGCATCCGGAGCGCTGCTTTGATGTGGGCATCGCCGAGCAGCATGCTGTAACCAGTGCAGCCGGTGCAGCTGCTGTCGGACTCAAGCCCGTAGCCGCAATTTATAGTACCTTTTTGCAACGTGCTTATGACTCCGTGCTGCATGATATTTGTATGCAAAGGCTGCATGTCACCCTGTGCCTCGATAGGGCTGGTCTTGTAGGTGATGATGGTTATACCCATCACGGCGTTTTTGATTACGCTTATTTACGCAGCATGCCGGAAATGACCATTATGGCACCCAAGGACGAGAATGAGCTGCGGCACATGCTCAAGACTGCCGTAGATTATGACGGGCCCGTTAGCGTGCGTTACCCCCGTGGTAGCGGCGTGGGCGTGGAGATTAGCGAGCCCATGCATAGCTTGCCCATTGGCAAGGCAGAGGTGCTGCGCGAGGGTAAGGATGTGTGCCTGTGGGCCATTGGCAGCATGGTGCAGAGCGCGCTGCAGGCAGCGGATAAGCTAGCAGAGCAGGGCATCAGCGCCGGGGTAGTCAATATGCGCTTTGCTAAGCCCTTGGATGAGGAGCTTTTGCTGGAGCACGCCGCACAATATGGTAAAATCGTGACCTTAGAGGAGGGCGTGCTTCAGGGCGGTGTGGGCAGTGCCGTGCTGGAAACACTGAATGCTGCGAAAATGCTGCAAAAATGCCAGGTCTTAACATTGGGCATTCCCGATGAATTTGTGCTCCACGGTGATAAAAAGCTGCTCTTTAAGGATTTAGGGCTGGATGTGGAGACTATTGCAGATAAAATAGCAGCCTTAGTAAAGGAAGAATAGATGAAAAAAGAACGTTTAGACGCATTACTGATGAATAGAGCCTTGTTCGAAAGCCGCGCCAAGGCCCAGGCCGCTATTATGGCCGGGCAGGTGCTAGTGAACGAGCAAAAAATAGATAAGCCCGGTACGCCGGTCGCTCCCGATGTGCAGATTCGCCTGCTGGGCAATAAGCTGCCCTATGTGAGCCGCGGCGGCCTCAAGCTGGCCAAGGCGCTGCAAATTTTTCCCATTAGCGTGGAGGGCAAGGTTGTGGCCGATATTGGCGCCTCCACCGGTGGCTTTACGGACTGCGCCCTACAAAATGGAGCCGCTAGGGTTTATGCCATCGATGTGGGCTACGGCCAATTGGCTTGGAAGCTGCGCAGTGACGAGCGAGTTATCAATATGGAGCGCACTAATGTGCGTTATCTGGAAGCAGATAGCCTACCGGAGCAGGTGGATGCTGCGACTATTGATGTAGCCTTTATTTCCCTCGATAAAATCCTGCCCGCTGTACACAAAATTCTGAAGCAAGAGGGCTTTGTTATCGCCTTGATCAAGCCACAGTTTGAAGCTGGTAAGGAAAATGTGGGCAAAAAGGGTGTTGTGCGTGATGCCAAGGTGCACGAGGAGGTTATCAATAATGTGATTACCTTCGCCAAGGAAGAGGGCTTTGGTATTGCCGGCCTTGACTTTTCTCCGATTAAGGGACCTGAGGGCAATATTGAGTATTTATTGTATTTAACCCTAGGTGAGGACGATGCTGTGAGTGCAGCAGATGTGGCTGAGCTGGTGAGCCAGAGCCATGGAGATTTGGATAAATAGATTTTAGAGGAGCCGAGGCAAAAGATGGAAGCAAAACGCTTAGGTATTTTCCCTAATTTAAGCAAGGATAAGGTACATATTGCTTTACCGGAATTTATAGCCATGTGCCGCGATTGGGGCCTGGAGCCCCTGCTACCGGAGAATGTGGCTGCAGATTTTGGCTGCCAGGGATTTGATAAGCAGCATATAACCTGTATGCATAATAATGAGTACCTGCAGCCCTTGGATGCAGCTGTAAGCCTGGGAGGGGATGGCACTCTGCTGCAAATGGCTCGCTATACAGTGCCGGCAGGGGTGCCTGCCTTTGGCATTAATTTTGGCAAGCTGGGCTTTTTAGCAGAAATTGACCTGCCCGGTATGCGCAAGGCAATTAGCAAGCTCGCCCAGGGTAATTACACCATTGAGCGGCGCAAAATGCTGCAGGCTACCGTTATCAAGGATGGCACAGTACTCCTAACCGACCATGCGCTGAATGATTTTGTGCTTGCTAAGGGTATGTTCAGCAAGCTGGCACATCTTAGAATGTACATTAATGGCAAGCCTTCCGGCCGCTATGCAGCAGATGGCCTGATAATCGCTACCGCCACCGGCTCCACCGCTTATTCGTTATCAGCAGGCGGGCCCTTGGTAATGCCGGAGCTGGATGTGAGCGTGATTACCCCGGTATGCGCGCATTCACTGACAGCGCGAGCTTTAGTAATACCGCTTTCTGACTGCATCGAGCTCACAGCCGTGCCGGGTAGTGAAGAGATGATGCTCTCCTGTGATGGCGAAAACGTAATTGAGGTGCAGGACGATACCTACGTGCGTATCGAAAAAAGCCCCTATACCATGAAGCTGATTCGCTTGACCAGCAGGGATTATTACCAAACCTGGCAGCAAAAAGCTAATGCGCAACGTATAAACTAATTTTAGCTTTAATAAATTGCAATTGAGGTGATGCAAATGAAAATGACCAGACATGCAAAAATCAAGGAGATAATCGATAATCATAAGATAGAGACCCAGGAGGATTTAGCAAGCGCCCTGCGCAATGAGGGTATCGATGTTACCCAAGCGACCGTTTCGCGCGATATCAAGGAATTGATGCTGGTGAAGGTGCCTGATGCCAATGGTCACTATCATTATGCATATCCTAAGGAGCATGGCATGCTGCTGACGGTGGAGCGCTTAGAGCGCACCTTTCACGATAGCATTGTGAATGTGCGTACCTCCGACAGTATGGTGGTTATTCATTCCCTGCCCGGTACGGCGCAGTCCGTGGCCTTTGCCATTGATTATATGAAATGGCCCGAGGTTTTGGGCACTATTGCCGGTGATGACACTGTTTTTGTAGCTATGGAAAATAAAGAGGGTGTGCTGAGCTTGCTCAAACGCCTGAAGGAATATCGCTAAGGCGGTGACAAAATGCTCCAATCATTGCATGTGCATAATTTTGCATTATTAGAGGACGCTCATGCGGATTTTACGCCCGGCTTTAACGTCTTCACCGGCGAAACTGGTGCCGGTAAATCCATCCTTATCGATGCCTTTGGGATGGTCTTAGGTGGTCGTGCCTCCGTAGATTACGTGCGCAGCGGAACCGAGGGACTGTGGGTGCAGGCTGTTTTTGATATCACAAACCAGGAGGACATCAAAAACATTCTGCGCGAGCAAGGGCTCGAGGCAGAGGATGATTTGTTTTTGAAAAGGCAAATCAGTGCTGCCGGTAAAAGCCGTGCGCTCGTGAATGGCGTGCAGGTGCCGTTGGCTGTGCTAAAGCAAATTGGTGCGGCCTTGGTGGATATCCATGGTCAGCACGAAAATCAAGCTCTGCTCAAGCCCGAGGCAGCGCGCCTTGTGACCGATGCCTTTGGCGGAGCTACGCTGCAGGCTGCTTTATCAGCTTATCAAAAGGATTACGCACTGTATGTAAAAGCCAATAAAGAACTGGCACAGCTGCAGCAGGATAACGAGGAGCAGGATTTGCTCATGGACCGCTATGCTTGGGAAATCAACGAAATTACCAAGGCTAATTTAGTGGTGGGTGAGGAAGAAGGCCTGGAGGCTGAGGCGCGCCTTTTGCAAAATAGCGAACGTATCATTAGGTCCGTTAATGCTGCTTACGAGCAGCTGGATGCTGAGGACGCCGTGCTGGCGCGGTTGGCGAGAGTACGCGATGAGCTGGTCTATGCAGCCCGCTACGATGAACGCTTGCAGTCCTTGGCTGAGGTCGTGGATAGCGCTTGGATTAATCTAGATGACTGCCGCAGCGAGCTAGCAGATTATTTGAGCCGTAGTGATTTTAATGAAGAGCGGGCTACAGAGGTGCAGCAGCGCTTAGATACAATTTATCGCTTGCATAAAAAATATGGCGGTAGCACGGATGCTGTCTTAGCTTATTTAGAGAGCACGCAGGCCAAGCTGGCCCAGCTGCAAAACATTGCCGCTGCCTTGGAAAAGGCGCAGCACGAGCTGACGCAGGCTACGAAAAGGCTTCAGGTAACGGCAGCTACTCTGACTAAGGAACGTGAGCGCAGTGCAGCTGCGTTAAGTCAAAGCATTACTACGCATATCCATGACTTGGCCATGCCCAATGGTCGCTTGGAAATTGCCATTACTCCTTTAGAGCGTTTTACAACAACTGGACGCGATGCAGTGCGCTTTTTGTTTAGCGGCAATTTGGGCGAGCCTTTAAATGATTTGGAGAAGGTGGCATCTGGGGGCGAGCTGAGCCGTATTGCCCTAGCCATGAAAACGGTGCTGATGCACACAACGCAGGTGGGCACAATGGTGTTCGACGAAATCGACACTGGCGTGGGCGGCGTCACAGCACAAAAAATGGCTGAAAAAATCGCTGCTATTGCCACTGTGGGACAGGTGCTGTGCATTACGCATTTGCCGCAAATCGCAGCCTTTGCCGATAATCATATTTATATTGAAAAGAAGAATGCGGAGGGTCGCACTGCTACCGTACTGACGGTGCTGGATTACAACCAGCGTTTGCAGGAGCTGGTGCGCATGACTGCAGGCGTGAGCACCTCGCGTGCTGCCTTAGAAAGCGCTACAGAGCTGCTTGTGGCTGCGGACGAAGTGAAGAAAAGCTTGCGTAAATAGAGGTGAAAGCTAGATGTTAAAAGTATTTCATGAGCCTGCCCTAGACGAGGTTTATGTTGAGGGCAGCAATGAAGAGGTTTTTAGTGGTCGTTTGTTAAAGGTGCAGCGTGACCATGTTACGTTGCCCAATGGCAGCGACACCACGCGTGAATATATTCGCCATCCTGGCGCCGTGGCCATTGTGCCCGTGCTGGAGGATGGTCGTGTAGTTTTAGTGAAGCAATGCCGCTATCCCTTGGGCACCCTGCTGTGGGAAATACCGGCAGGTAAGCTGGACCATGGCGAGGCCGAGGATAAGCTGGAGTGTGCCAAGCGCGAGCTGAGCGAGGAAACCGGCTACGAGGCCGCAGGCTGGCAGCATCTTTTGAGCATCGCTACCACCCCGGGCTTTTCTGACGAAATTATTCATTTATATAAAGCATGGGGACTCAAAAAATATGCCCAACACACCGATGAGGACGAATTCATCGGCGTGCAGGCCTTCACCCCGGCAGAGCTAAAAAAGATGGTGGCAACAGGGGAGCTGTACGATAGCAAATCCCTGTGTGCCCTGTATGCGGCAGGTATATTATAAAATGACTCCTGGTAAATATACTTCCTATGTGATTTTGGCGTTGGCGGTGTTCTTTCTATCCACCTCCGGCATTTTTGCCAAGGTGGCGCAGGCGCCCTCGGGCATTATCGCCTTTTATCGTTTGTTAGTGGCAGCAGTAGCTTTGCTGCCATTACTTTTATGCAAAAGAGAAAATCGTGAGCAGTTGGCGAATTTACCGCGTAAGCTGCTTTTTACGGGCATTTTATCGGGCTTTATTTTGGCAGTGCATTATGTGCTGTGGTTTGAGTCGCTCAAGTTCACCTCCGTAGCGAGCTCCGTAGTTTTAGTAACGCTGCAGCCATTGTTCACCATTTTAGGCAGCTATATTTTGTGGCAGGAGCGCTGCAGCAGGGGAGGACTGCTGGGCTGTTTACTGGCCATCGCCGGCAGCATTATCATCGGCTGGGGTGATTTTGCCGTGAGCTGGCGCGCCTTTGTGGGCGATGTGATGGCCTTGGTAGCAGCAGCTGTAATCGCGGGCTATTTTCTCATTGGTCAGCAGGTGCGGCGTAGCTTGGGCGTTATTCCCTATTCTGTGCTGGGCTATAGCAGCGGCGCCTTTTTCTTGGGGCTCTATAGCCTTGCCTGTGGCTATCCCTTTACTGGCTATAGCCAGCAAACGTGGCTGTGCTTTTTGGGCTTAGCCTTAGTTTCCACTATTTTGGGACAGCTTATATTTAATTGGCTTTTAAAATGGCTGAGCGCCACAGTTATTTCCATGAGCATTTTGGGCGAGACTGTGGGCACCTGCTTTTTAGGCTACGTGCTTTTGGGCGAGGTTATCACGCTGCAGCAATTCATCGGCATCGTGGGCATTATATGTGGCATCGGTATTTTTCTCTACCAAAAGGACAGATAAGTGGCAGTGCCACGGCCTAGCTAAGGCGAATTATTTGGCTATTGTAACGCAAAATGTTCGATTAGCTCTGAATATTCGCCACAGGATATTGGACAAACAGGCGAAATGTGTTAAAATATATACGAAACTGTAAGTAATCACCTCGAAATACAATTCGATTATTGGACTGGAGGCTGTGTATATGAGTAGTATTAGAAGAATCTATGTGGAGAAGAAGGACGCCTTTGCCGTTGAAGCCCATGGCTTGCTGGCAGATTTGCGCAATAATTTGGGCATGGGCGCTCTCAAAAATATCCGCATTATTAATCGTTATGATGTAATGGGCCTGAGCGACGAGGAGTTTGCCATGGCTAAGGCTTTAGTGCTGTCCGAGCCGCCTGTGGATACCGTTGTGGAGGAAAGCTTGGAGCTGGCAGCCGGTGAAGTGGCCTTTGCAGTGGAGCTGTTGCCCGGCCAATACGACCAACGCGAGGATTTTGCCGAGCAATGCATTCAGCTGATTACCCAAAAGGAGCGCCCCATGGTGGCTGCTGCCAAGGTCTATGTGTTGGAGGGTGAGCTGAGCGCTGAGGATGTCGCTAAAATCAAGGCTTATTGCATCAACCCGATTGAAGCACGTGAGGCCGAGCAGGCTAAACCCGAGACACTGATTAGCACCTGCGAGGAGCCGGAAAAGGTGAAGAGCGTATCTGGCTTCTTGACTATGACTAAGGACGAGGCCGAAGCACTGCGCAAGGAAATGGGCCTGGCTATGAGCTTAGAGGATTTGCTGTGGTGCCAAAAATATTTCAACGAAGAGCATCGTGAGCCGACTATCACCGAAATTCGCGTGCTGGATACCTATTGGTCCGACCATTGCCGTCACACCACCTTCATGACACAAATCGAGGATGTGGACATTGTTCCGGGTACCTTTACTAAGCCCGTACAAGAGGCTTACGATAAATATATGGCTGCTCGCGACGCTGTGTATGGCGAAAACACCGAGCGCCCTGTAACATTGATGGATATTGCCGTTATCGGGATGAAGAAGCTGCGCAAGGAGGGCAAGCTGGAGGATTTGGATCAATCCGAGGAAATCAATGCTTGCTCCATCGTGGTGCCCATCGAGGTTGATGGCAAGACCGAGGACTGGCTGGTGATGTTCAAGAACGAAACTCACAACCATCCTACGGAAATCGAGCCCTTCGGCGGCGCTGCTACCTGCTTGGGCGGTGCGATTCGCGATCCTCTCTCCGGTCGTTCCTATGTATATCAGGCTATGCGTGTTACCGGCTGTGCCGACCCGCGCACTCCTGTGAGCGAAACCCTGCCGGGCAAGCTGCCCCAACGCAAGATCACCATTGGTGCTGCTGCTGGCTACAGCTCCTATGGCAACCAAATTGGCTTGGCAACCGGCCATGTACAGGAATACTATCATGATAAATTCGTAGCTAAGCGTATGGAAATTGGTGGCGTTATGGGTGCTGCTCCCCGCAGTGCTGTGCGTCGTGAGCGTCCTGCAGCTGGCGATATTGTAATTTTGCTGGGCGGCAAGACCGGTCGCGATGGCTGCGGCGGTGCTACTGGCTCTTCCAAGGAGCACACTGTGGACTCTTTAATGAGCTGCGGTGCTGAGGTTCAAAAGGGTAATCCTCCCACCGAGCGCAAGATTCAGCGTTTGTTCCGCAATCCGGCTGTGACTGCGATGATTAAGCGTTGCAATGACTTTGGTGCTGGTGGTGTTTCCGTGGCTATTGGCGAGCTCACCGATGGCCTTGTAATCGACTTGGATAAGGTTCCTAAGAAGTACGAGGGCCTGGATGGTACCGAGCTAGCTATTTCTGAATCCCAGGAGCGCATGGCTGTGGTTATCGAAGCCGCTAACCGTGACGCCTTTATTAAATATGCTGATGAGGAAAATCTGGAAGCAACTGTGGTAGCCGAGGTTACTGCAGAGCCGCGTTTAGTAATGTTCTGGCGTGGGGATAAGATTGTGGACCTGTCCCGTGCTTTCCTCGATACTAACGGCGTAGCTCAGCACACTAATGTTACTGTGGCTGAAGAGAAAGCCGAGAATGTTTTTGAGCAGGTTCCTGCTGAGGTTACTGCTGCTGCCGATTTGGAGTCTGCTTGGCTGGCTAATTTGGGCCGCTTGAATGTGTGCAGCGAAAAGGGCTTATCCGAGCGCTTCGACAGCACCATCGGCCGTGGCACGGTGCTGATGCCCTTCGGCGGCAAAACTCAGCTCACTCCGGCCGAGGGCATGGTGGGCCGTATCCCCGTGCTGCACGGTAATACTACTGCTGCCTCTGTTATGGCCTGCGGTTATAATCCGGCTGTGGCTTGCTGGAGCCCCTTCCACGGCGCTATGTATGCTGTAACCGAGTCCGTGGTACGCGCTACTGCGTTGGGCGCTGACCCTGCCAAGCTGCGTTTGACTTTGCAGGAGTATTTCCCGAAGCTGCACGATGCAACTAGCTGGGGCCAACCCTTTAGCGCTTTGTTAGGTGCTTTTACTACCTTGGATGCCTTGGAGCTGCCTGCCATCGGTGGCAAGGACTCCATGAGCGGCACCTTTATGGATAAAACTGTTCCGCCTACGCTGGTTTCCTTCGCTGTGGGCGTTATCGACGGCGATAAGGCTGTTTCGGCAGAGTTTAAGGCTGCAGGGGATGAGGTAGTTTTCTTGTCCTGCCCGCGCGATAATGCCGAGGTACTGGATTTTGCAGCGCTGCGCAAGAATTTGAATGCTGCACACGCAGCTATGGAGGCAGGTCAAATTAAGGCTGCTGCTGCTATAAAGGAGGGCGGCATCGCTGCTCTCGTAACCACGATGGCCATGGGCAACGAGCTGGGCTTTGAGTTCATTAAGCCCTTCCATGATCCGGAAAGCCTGTTCACCCTGCAGCCCGGCGGCATGGTGCTGGAGCTGGCTGCTGGCGTGGACCCGGAGGAGATTTTTGCTGGTCTTGATTACATGGTGCTGGGCCACACTACTGCAGCTGCAGGTATCGCCATCAACGATACTGTGATTGCTGCGGATAAGGCCTTGGCTGCTTATCGCGAGCCATTGCAAAAGATTTTCCCGGATAGCCTGCCTGCTGTAGAGGAGCCCGCGGATATCAAGATGCCGCTGTATACAGCTAAGCTGGCCTTGACTGCACCTGTGAATAT
>OBLI01004001.1_pt1 | contig 10849 bp, 11 predicted proteins | sample 1519701 | NCBI WGS metagenome assembly OBLI01 (sample SAMEA3663005, study PRJEB22513) | pig gut metagenome | biome: pig gut; feature: pig-associated habitat; material: faeces | place: France | collected 2012 | reverse complement strand
CCCGCGACCCTAACCTTGGCAAGGTTATGCTCTACCAACTGAGCTACTTCCGCATGGTTTGTTTCTCTTTTGCGATTGCAAAGGTAGAACAAATTTCCGAACTACCAAACTTTCTGCCTAACTTTTTCCTGACTTTTTTCAGTTGAAGACGTGAATCGCGTTACCGGTTCGCTCGGTTTGATACCGTTTCAGTTGGAAACGCTCCTGAGCAGCAGGCCCTTCCACCGGATTGCCAATTCCGTTGAGCAACTCGAATTTGCTGCCGCATTGGGGACAGACGCCATAGACCGCTGACTCGTCTACCTCAATCGTGACGCTACTGGAGGCTTCGTAGGGACAGGCAGCATCGAAGGCATAAAAGCTGTCGCTTCCCGTGGTGTTCAAGCCATGATAGACCAACACACCCCCGAAGCCGGTGTATTCGCCTGCCTGATCCACATCTTTCTGCCGGTATATTTTCCAGCCTTGGATGGCGTTGAGAGCCTTGTCTTGATAAGTCAGATCAAGTTCTAAGTTGACTGGGCGCACGGGAATGCGCATCTCGATTGTGTCAGAACAAGCCAGGGCTATGCCCGCTAATGTTAATAATCCGAATCCAAGTAATTTACGCATGGAGTAATTGTTTTTCTGCGTTATTCATGCGCTCGAAATCGAACCCCTTGACAACCGTTTGCATCAATTGGGTAATCTGTTCATTACAGGGGTTGCCGATGCTTCCCTCGTGGGTGTGTTCCACCTCTTTATTGGGCTTGAATTGCCCAGCCTCGATCTCTAAGCCCACCTGCTTGTAGGCATCCCGGAAGGGCACGCCCGCCAAGACCCGACGGTTTACCTCCTCCACACTGAACATCAAGGCATAACGCTCGTCATCCAGGATGTGCTCGTTCACCTTCAACTCACGCAACATGTGGGTAGCCATCCGGAGGCAATCTTTCAGCTCGTCGAAAGCGGGCAGGAACACCTCCTTGATGATTTGCAAGTCTCGGAAATAGCCCGAAGGTAGGTTGTTGCTGATCAAGGTGATCTGTTGGGGCAATCCCTGGATTTTGTTGCATTTCGCGCGGGTCAGCTCGAATACGTCCGGATTCTTCTTGTGGGGCATGATGCTGGAGCCGGTCGTGAACTGATCGGGCAGCTTGATGAACCCGAAGTTCTGGCTGTTGAACAGGCAGGCATCGAAAGCCAATTTAGAGAGGGTAGCGGCAATTCCGGCCATCGCGAAAGCAACGGTCCGCTCCATCTTGCCTCGTCCCATCTGAGCATAGACTACATTATAATCTAAGGAGTCAAAACCCAAGAGATCGGTCGTCAGCTGGCGGTTGAGCGGGAAGGAGGAGCCATATCCAGCCGCAGAACCTAACGGATTGCGGTTGCATACCCGATAGGCGGCTTGCAGCATCTGCAGGTCATCGACCAAGCTTTCCGCATAGGCACCAAACCAAAGACCAAATGAGGAGGGCATGGCTACCTGCAGATGGGTATATCCTGGCATCAATACTGCTTGATAGCGGTTACTTTGAGCAATCAAGACCTCGAAGAGCTCCGTGACGGCTGTCACCAACGTTTGGATCTGTGCACGGGTGAACAATTTTAGGTCTAACAGAACTTGGTCGTTACGAGAGCGTCCGCTATGGATCTTTTTGCCCATATCGCCCAATGAGCGTGTCAGCATCAGTTCTACTTGTGAGTGCACATCCTCAATGCCCTCTTCAATCACGAACGAGCCACTATCAGCTACCTTATAGATCTCTCGCAAAGCGGTTAATAAGGTTTGCAACTCTTCTGCGGTCAGCAGGCCAATACTCTCCAGCATAGTGATGTGTGCCATAGAGCCCAACACATCATATTTGGCAAGGTAGAGATCCATTTCCCGGTCTTTGCCGACCGTGAAACGATCCACTTCTTGATCTACCTGCACATTTTTCTCCCAAAGTTTTTGTGCCATTCTAATCTTATAAATACGGATTTAATAGGGCAGAACCGTCAAAACCTCAGCTATTTTGTCAACAGCCTCTTGCAACGGTTTGGCCACCATTTGTTTGATGAAGGGATTCAACTCAGCCCCGACCGTTAGTTTCATACGTGTGTCGGCCTCGGCCACTTCTTTCAGTTGAATCCAAAGATGCAGGGGGATGGGACTGTTGGTGGTAGCGAACTTGATCAGTTGGTTGGGCTCTCGTTCCACGATTTGGAACCGGATACTTCCTACCGGATCAACTGAGAAGCTACAGCTGTCGCTATCGAATGAAAAGTCTTTCACCTTACCCGCTGGGATGCGGTCTTTCACACGCTCCAGGTTGGAGAGGTCGGACAGCATCCCATAGATACATTCAGCTTTATGTGGGATCTGCTTGATCTCACTAACAAATTTTTCTTCCATTTAAAAGCTGTTTTCGAGCGTTATTTCTCCGGGTTCCAATGTGCCGGATCTTTGCGCCACTCTTGCAGCACGGCAATCTCAGACTCATCAATGTAGTCAGTGCGCACGGCTTCCTCTAAAACAGCATCATAATTGCTTAATGTGGTCAATGTTACTTTCGCCTCCTTGAAAGCCGCCTCGGCTACGGGGAATCCATAGGTGAAAATAGCCACCATGCCGACTACATCGCAACCGAAGTTACGAACGGCCTGTACTGCTTTCAAGCTGCTGCCGCCGGTAGAAACTAAATCCTCGATGATGACTACTTTCGATCCGGGTTTCAACTCTCCCTCGATCAGATTCTCCAATCCATGATCTTTTGGCGTTGAACGGATATACACGAAAGGCAGACCCAACAGATCGGCTACCATGGCTCCTTGTGCGATTGCGCCTGTGGCAACTCCGGCGATCGCATCCACATTCTCAAACTTCTCACTGATTACACGTGCCAACTCCACCTTGATGAAGCTACGGACAGCCGGATAAGAGAGTGTCTTACGGTTGTCGTTGTAGATGGGAGACTTCCAGCCACTTGCCCACGTGAAGGGATTTGCCGGTTGCAATTTTACAGCTTTAATTTTCAGTAGCTTCTCTGCCACTAATCTTTCCAGTGCTTTCATATCGACCAAATGAATTTAATTCGAGTTGCAAAAATAGGCAAAGCGATTGAGATTCCCTCTAATCCTCCTGTAATTTTTTTGATTAAATTTTATATGCTCGCAAGTGCAAAGAAGCTCACTTTTGTATTGGGAAGGGGGCTAAGGGCATGGGCACAAGCCAAAAAAGTGGAGCCGGTGGTGCATACATCATCTACTAACAAGATTCGTTTGCCTGCCAAGGGGGTGTTTGTAGATGCCTTAAAAATGGCACATACGTTTAGCCATCGTTCGAGTGGCGTCTTATTAGTTTGGCTCTCTGTCGCTCGCAAGCGGCAAAGGCTGGTGGTGTCGATGGGTGTTCCCCATACGGATTGTAACCCTCGGGCGATCCATTCGGATTGGTTGAACCCTCGTTCGCGTTGCTTATCTCGATGGAGTGGGACGGGCACTAAATAGTCGAATCGGGCGAAATCGCTTTGAGCAATCATCAGCTCACGGGCTATGTGACGACCTATCCAGTAGCCTGCCTCTTTGTGCTTTTTATACTTGATGGCATGCACGAGCTGACGCACTTTCCCGCCTCTTTCGAAATAGTAGAAGGCCATTCCTCGTTCAAAGGGGAATGCTTCTCGCAAAGCCTCCACCAAGGGGTTGTCCGCTTGCCGATGGTAATCCGTGCGAGGTAGTTCGCAAAGGCAATGCAAGCAAATCTGCTCTTCTCCTTGCGCCAACGAGCGCCCGCACAACAGGCAATGGCGAGGGAAGAACAGGTGTGTCAACTCATTCCATATCGAACGCATCCAAGGCATCATCAGCATCATTGAGTAGTGAACGTGTACACTCCATGGCGAGGGAACTCTCGAAACCTCGGGAGGCCGCAAATCGCAATAGTTTTTGAACCAATTCATAAGCGTTTTTAGCCTTGGTGGAGCGCATCTTCGTGCGAAGCAAATCTGTTAGGACTTCTCGGTATTGCTCTTCGTCAAGGGCCTTTAAAGCGGCTTCTCGCAGAGGGGAGGAGATTCCCTTTTGGCTCAATTCAAAGTTGATCTTGAGGCGCCCCCAATGGTTAAAGCGAAACTTGTCGGCCGCAAAACATCGGGCAAAACGACCCTCATCCACAAAGCGTTCCGCTTGCAGTCGTTGCAAGATTCGTTCACTTGCCTCTTCAGGTAATTCAGCTTTTTCTAATTTCTTGCGTAAATCTTGCAGGCAACACTCCTTGGTGGCACAAAGGGAGGCCAGTTGTTGCAATAGCTGTTCTTCTGTTTTCATATTGTCGCAAGGATAAAACGAGATTTTCCGTAAAAATCGCACATTATTTCAATGGCTTTGAATCGTTTTGCTTGTAGCATCTCCACCATGGCCTCCGCACAGAGTGGGTTGATCTCCAAATAGAGCTTTCCGCCTGGTCGCAAAGCGAGACGGGCATAATCGGCAATGGCTCGATAGTAACGTAACGGGTCATTATCCGGCACAAAGAGGGCAAGATGAGGCTCGTAAGCCAATACGTTTTGCTCCATTTGTGCGCTTTCCTTTTGCAGGATATAGGGTGGATTGCTGACAATGGCATCCAGTCCGACATCCCCGATAATTCCGACAGGTGAAATTGCCTCGGCGGCTACCTGCAGGATGTCCGCTTGCCGGAAATGGATCTTCACTTCCTGCACTCGGGCATTTTCTTCAGCCACTTCGAGGGCTTCGGGAGAGACATCCATGGCCTCAACTTCTGCTTTCGGAAGGGCCTTGGCCAATGCGATGGCAATACAACCACTCCCTGTACCGATGTCTAAAAGCCGGGGCGACGAATCAGCGGGCCAATCGTTTAGGATCAGATCCACCAATTCGGCTGTTTCCGGTCGAGGAATCAAGACGGACGGGGTCACTTTCAAGGTTAATCCGTGAAAAAGAGCCTCGCCCAATAGGTATTGGATGGGTCGTTGCTGACTGAGCCCTTTAACAATCTCGTTGATTTTTGACCGTTCCTTTTCCGATAATTCCCTATCTTTGCCCACTAAGAGTTGGCAGGTAGTGAGGCCACAAACGCTTTCCATGATGATACGGATAAGCGCTTGCAGTTCCCCAGAAGGGTAAATCCCTTGCAATGAATGACGTATGTAAGTGATCGTTTCCCTCATACTGTGCCTCTTTTTGGCGCAAAAATAGCGAAAAAGCGAGTATTGACAATGAATATGACTGGAATAGAAGAGAAATACATGGCGCGTTGCATTCAGTTAGCGCAAGGAGGAAAAGGACATACCAGCCCTAATCCGATGGTGGGAGCTGTGGTGGTACATGAGGGGCGGATCATTGGTGAGGGCTATCATCGTCGGTGTGGAGAGGCCCATGCGGAGGTGAATGCCATAGCTTCGGTGAGGGAACAGGATCGTCCTTTGTTGAAAGAGGCCACGATTTATGTCAGCTTGGAGCCCTGCTCGCATTATGGCAAGACACCACCTTGTGCGGAATTGATTTTGAAAACGGGTATTCCTCGGGTAGTCGTAGGCTGTTTAGATCCTTTTCCGGCAGTCTCTGGCAGAGGCGTGCGTATGTTGCAAGAAGCCGGAGTAGAGGTGATTACAGGTGTGCTGGAAGCTGAATGCAAAGCTTTGAACCGGGCCTTTATGCGGATGCAAACCGCTCATCGCCCCTATGTGATTTTGAAATGGGCGCAAAGTGCGGATGGATTTTTGGATCGAGTGCGGACAAGTGCGGATGAGCCTCCAGTCGTGCTCTCCTCGGCCGAGACGATGCGAAAGGTGCATCAATTGCGGACGGAGGTGAAGGCCATAATGGTGGGTACTCGTACCGCCTTACTCGACAACCCCTCTCTGACGGTTCGCCATTGGCAGGGGACTTCACCTTTGCGAATCGCTTTGGATCGCTCCTTGAAGATCCCGGCCACGCATCATCTGCTGGATGGTACTGTCCCTACCTTGATCCTCACGGAGAAAGCTGCAGAGAATCGGACAAACGTTTCCTATGTGCGGATAGATTTCAACCGTCCTTTGGCTGCACAAGTGATGGCTGTCTTGGCTGAGCGGAAGGTCGACTCGCTTTTGGTGGAGGGTGGTACAAGGCTGTTGCAGACCTTCATAGCGGAAGGATTGTGGGATGAGGCACGTGTCGAGACTGCCCCTCTCTGTTTGGGTGAGGGAGTGCCTGCCCCTCGATTGGAACAGGCTGTTTGGCGAGGAACAACCTCTGTATTTGAAGGGCATGTCATAGAAGCGTTTAATCACCTAAAATAATATAAATATTAGTGGGTATAGGGCACAGACTGAAAAATGTTTCTACTTTTGTGCCTTTATATGCGACAAACTATGTTTTTGATGAAAACAAAATGGATATTTTTATGGACGGCCTGTTTGGTAGGAGTGCTTTCTTCCTGTTTGAAGACAGACGAGGCGATACAGATAGAACTCACCAGGAACTGCCAGATTAAGTCGTTCACATTGAGTAGTGATTCAATAGAGGGATTGAGTAGCGTGAAATTCACGATAGACCAGCTGTCGGGACGTATTTTTAATAATGACTCGTTGCCTTATGGCACGAAAATAGAGAAGGTGTATTGTACCCTTACAACCGCCAGCTCGTATGATGTGAATAGTGTGGAGGTTACACCTTATGCCTATTCCGACTCTACCTATTATTTGCAAAGCCTGTCTGACTCCATTGACTTTTCCGCTCCGGTTAAGTTTGTGATGCACGCTTATGATGGGATCACGACAAAGACCTATATCGCGCAAGTCAATATCCATCAGATTGATCCCGATAGTATGATTTGGATTGAGGCCGCCAATCCGATCGTGCCAGTGGCTATCCGTGAGCAAAAGACGATGAAGATGGAGCAGGAGGAGGCTACTTCCTATTTGATGTATGTGCAGCCAGCGACAGGAGAGGGCTATCAGCTGTATCAGGCGGTTGAAAGCAACCCGAGCCATTGGGAACAGCTTTCGCTTAGTGGACTCCCGGCAGAGGGGGTATGCCTGTCGCAAATGACCTATTATAATAAAGTATTGTATGTGGCAACTGAATCGGGTGCGCTTTATCGTTCTGTTGATGGACTGACCTGGAGTGAGGTTGAGGGTGCTCCTGTTATCCGCATCCTGTTGGGTGAGATTCCTGCCGGATTGCGCCAGAAGGCCGTCTTGGCTGCTGTAGCCGAACGGGAGGGAGCGTTTGTCTATTGTGCGATGGATGAGGCTTCGCAATGGACGATGGGAGATGTGGTGCCCGAGAGCTTCCCGGCAAGTGGATTCTCTGCTATGGATTATGAGTCTATGCACTATCAATATTTGATGGTGGTGGCTGGTCGCTCGATCGGCAATCAGTTGCTCAACACGACATGGACCTCCCGGGATGGTTTGGCTTGGGAGCAATTGGGCGCAAGTAGCAAATGCTTCTCTCAACGAGAAGGCGCAATGATGACCCGATATGATGATCAACTTATTTTGCTGGGTGGCTTGGATGCCGATCAACAAGGTTTAAAGGATATTTATTGTTCTATCGACTTTGGCCTGAATTGGACATTGGCGGATTCAACTTTGGTCTTGCCTGAGGCGTATGAGGGGAGAGGCTTCTCTTCCGTTTGGGTGGATACAGAGAATTTCATCAATATTTTGGGCGGAAAGACGAAATGCGATGCCAATGACATGAATCAGTTGTGGCGTGGACGTATCAACCGATTGATCCCGAAGGAATAAAAGGAGGCCTGATGCGTAAGGATTTAATTTTGTTGATCTTGGGAGTAGTCTTGTGCGGATCACTCCATGCGCAGGAGTATAAGTTTGAGATTGGCGGTATGGCTGGAGGTGCCTTCTACATGGGCGACACCAACAAGAACACGCCTTTCAAGGGCTTGAACCCGGCAGCAGGAGCGGTCTTTCGCTACAATATCAACTTCCGTTGGGCCTTGAAAGCCAACTTGATGTGGGGACAGGTTTCTGGAAGCACGCAAGGGGGAGCCAATGTGTTTCCCAATGAGGGGCAGACCGATTTCAGCCGGAGTTTGGTTGAGTTAGGTGGGCAGGCCGAGTTCAACTTCTTCCCATATAGCGATAAGTTCGACTATGCGGGTGCCAAACGCTTCTCTCTCTACCTGTTATTGGGTATCGGGATGACGGTCGCACCCGGAGGGGAGACCTCTTTCGCCAGTCCTAACATCCCGATGGGTGTAGGTGTGAAGTATAAGTTGAAGCCGAGGTTAAACGTGGGATGTGAGTTTTCCATGCGGAAGACCTTGGGCGATGGGTTAGAAGGAAAAGAGATGCTGAAGGATCCGTATGGGATCACAAGTAGTGCTTTGAAGAATAAGGATTGGTATTCGTTTTTGTTGCTTTCCGTCACATGGGATTTCGGAGAAAGATGCCGGACCTGCAACAATGCGAAGAATATTGAATACTGATAAAATAGTAGAAGATGTCGTTGATTGATAAGATAGATAGAAGTCGATTGCCTGAGCATGTAGCCATTATCATGGATGGTAATGGGCGATGGGCAAAGGCACAAGGCCAACCTCGAAGCTATGGCCATCAGGAGGGAGTTGTCTCTGTACATAAGATCATGGATGCGGTTACGCAATTGGGATTGAACTACTTGACACTTTATACCTTCTCCACTGAGAACTGGAATCGCCCAGAGGAGGAGGTACAAGCCTTGATGAGCCTGATGGTGACAGCCATCCATCGGGAAACACCCAATATGATGGAGAAAAACGTGCGGTTGATCGCTATTGGCGATCTGTCTCGTTTGCGTCCGGATGCTTATGCCACCTTGCAAGAATGCATAAATACGACAGCGGGCAATACAGGCACTACCTTGGTCTTGGCGTTGAGCTATTCCTCCCGTTGGGAGATTACGGAGGCTGTTCGCCAGATCGCCCGTGAGGTGAGCGAGGGGCAGTTGCGTGCGGAAGAGATTACCGAGGCGATGGTGACTGATCATTTGACGACGAAAGGCATTCCCGATCCGGATCTGTTGATCCGTACAGGGGGTGAGCAACGGATCAGTAACTTCCTGTTGTGGCAACTCTCGTATGCCGAGTTCTACTTCACGGAGGTCTTCTGGCCGGAGTTTAGAGAAGAAGAGTTATATGAGGCCATTTTGTATTACCAAAGTCGTGAGCGGAGGTTTGGGAAAACAAGTGAGCAATTATTAGGATAGACAAAGCGATGATTACGATGCGTAAATTAGTAGTGCTGAGTTTGATAAGTTGGGTGGTCGCTCTGGGTGCGTGGGCACAAGAGGCGGATACGACGAAGGTGGAGGCTCCGGCTGAGGTGCCCGTCATTTCCTATTCGTTGACACCTAAGAAATATAAGATTGCCGACATCAAGGTTTCGGGCATCAAGAATTACGATGATTTCGTGTTGATCGGTTTCTCCGGTCTCTCGGTGGGCGATGAGGTGAGTGTGCCCGGTGATGAGATCACGCAGGCGATCAAGCGCTTCTGGAAGCATGGCCTTTTCTCTGACGTGAAGATCCTGGCCTCAAAGATCGAGGGCGATCAGATCTGGCTGGACATCCAGTTGAAACAACGTCCACGTATCTCTGAGGTGCATTATAGCGGTATCAAGAAGAGCGAGCGTGAGGATCTGGAGGCTAAATTGGGCTTGAAGAAGGGGTTCCAGGTAACGCCTAACATCATGGATCGTACCAAGCAGGTGATCCAGAAGTTCTTTGATGGCAAAGGCTTCAAGAATGTGGATGTCGAGATCGAGCAGAAGGATGATCCCGCTAACGAGGGCGAGGTGATTGTCAACATCAATATCGACAAGAACGAGAAGACCAAGATCCACCACATTACTTTCGAGGGCAATTCGGCCTTGAGCGCACGCGACTTGAAGAAGGCCATGAAGAAGACCAACGAGAAGTTCAGCTTCTTCAACGACTGGAAAACCAGTATCTTGGAGATGTTCAGCACCAAGAAGTTCACGACCGAGGAGTATGAGAACGATAAGAACAATATCATCGCCAAGTATAACGAGCATGGTTATCGAGACGCGGTCTTGCTCGCGGATAGTGTTTGGAACTACAACGAGAAGAAGGTCGATATCCACATCAAGGTAGATGAGGGACAAAAATACTACCTGAAAGATATTCGCTTCGTCGGTAACACGAAATATGCGACCGACTATTTGATGGCGGTCTTGGGCATGAAGCCGGGCGAGGTCTATAACCAGAAGAAACTGGATGAGCGTATCAGTACGGATGAGGATGCGGTCTCTAACATCTATTTCAACAATGGTTACCTCTTCTTCAATGCCGATCCGGTGGAGGTGGATGTGCAGGGCGACTCAATCGCTTTGGAGATCCGTATCCAGGAGGGCCCGCAGGCTACCATCAACAAGGTGCTCATCAAGGGTAATGACCGTCTCTATGAAGACATCGTTCGCCGAGAGTTGCGTACGAAACCGGGTATGCTCTTCAGCCGTGAGGATTTGGTGCGTTCCGTACGTGAGTTGGCTCAGATGGGACACTTTGACCCGGAGAACATGAATCCCGTGCCTCTGCCCGATCCGGAGAACGGTACGGTGGATATTGAGTATAACTTGGTCTCTAAGGCGAATGACCAGATCGAGTTCTCTGCCGGTTGGGGACAGACCGGTGTGATTGGTAAGTTGAGCTTGAAGTTCACCAACTTCTCCATGAAGAATTTCTTGAACCCGAGCACCTACAAGGGTATCATCCCGCAAGGTGAGGGTCAGACCTTGACGTTGAGCGGTCAGACCAACGGACGTTACTATCAAGCCTATAGTATCTCCTTCATGGATCCGTGGTTTGGAGGCAAACGACCCAATACGCTTTCCGTCAGTGCCTATTTCTCCAA
>OBLI01004000.1_pt1 | contig 10850 bp, 9 predicted proteins | sample 1519701 | NCBI WGS metagenome assembly OBLI01 (sample SAMEA3663005, study PRJEB22513) | pig gut metagenome | biome: pig gut; feature: pig-associated habitat; material: faeces | place: France | collected 2012 | reverse complement strand
ATAGCAGGTCTTTCGGATGGCGGTAATGCGGACTTTTTTCATGGGAATCCCCCTCCTTTTGTTTCCATTTTAGCCCACTGCATGCCGAATGTAAATAGCTTTCCTTTCAGCAGGCGAGATAAATGAAATCATAAGGGTCCAGGTTCGCCTGCTCCAATGCAGCCACCCGGTCATCCGGGTCCATTTTTCGCAGTTCCTCCTCGCTCAGCCCCGCCAGACTCAGCTGATCCCGGAAGGGTTCGTATTCCGCGTCCAGCACTTCTTCCTCCTCGTTCCAGTGGAGCAAATCTTCCAAGAATTTGATAATCATCGTCACAACCTCCCGTTCTTATTTCTTATTTCTGCCTTCATTATACCTAGATTCTGTCCTAAAAAACGGGTGTAATTCAAAAAGCCCGGCAGGGCGCGGAAAAAGCATCGAAGCATTATCTGTACTTCCTTCCGCTTTCGTGATAAAATTGAGAAAAACCGAAAAGGAGTGGAATCCCGTGGCAGGAACCTTACGCATCCGGAAACAAAGCATCACCGAAATGGACGTGGACTGCATCGCCAACGCAGCCAACAGCCAGCTCCGGCACGGCGGAGGTGTTTGCGGAGCGATCTTTGCGGCTGCCGGCGCAAGAGAGCTGCAAGCCGCCTGCGACGCCTTGGGACATTGCCCCACCGGCGAGGCGGTCATCACCCCCGGCTTCAGGTTGAAGGCAAAGTACATCGTCCACGCCGTTGGCCCCATCTGGCAGGGCGGCAACTGCAATGAAGAAAAGCTGCTGTATCGCTGCTACCAAAATGCCATGAAGGTAGCCTGCGCCAAGGGCTGCCGCTCCATTGCCTTTCCGCTGATTTCCTCCGGCATCTATGGCTACCCCGTCAAGGACGCATGGCGCGTGGCGATCAAAGCCATTCAGGAAAGCCCCTACGAAATGGACGTGACCATTGCAGTGATCGATGATCGGGCGTTGCAGCTGGGGACTTCCATTCTCTCACAGGAAGCCAAAACCGCCTCACCAGCATGGTGAGGCGACTGCATTTTGGGCCGGTATAGACCTGCCTATCGGCGACAGCGCGGCTTACGGAATTTCTGTGACAACTGTAGCTTTTAAGGGCGATTTTTCCCGTTTTTCGCCTCTCTAAGCAGCGAAAATTTTGGAGAGGTATAGAGATAGCGGGGGTAGTAAAGTTGCGGAAACTGTAGTATTTCGGAGATGGGATTTACGGGGGATTTTAGGAAACCCCGGCAAACCATGTGGCTTGCCGGGGTATTTGTATATCAGAATCGGTTTCTTCCTCGGTTGCTGATTCTTGATTCAAATATTTCATTTTAATTAGGAAAGCACAGTAACCGGCTGATGTCCGAATTGGCCGAGTGCCGCCGTGCGCATTTACGGCGATTGGAGAACGTTTCCGGTTTGGGCGACCTGGCCGTACCACCGGAAAGAGTCCTTGGGGATGCGGTTCCCGGTGGGGTAATCGACGTAGATGAGGCCAAAGCGTTCGCCGTAGCCGTTGCTCCACTCAAAATTGTCGGTCAGCGACCAGTGGAAGTAGCCCCGGACGTCCACGCCCCGCTCCACAGCCTGCCCAAGGCAGGTAAGATACCGCGTCAGGAAGTCGATTCGGTCGGCATCGTGAACCTGCCCGTCCAGATAGACCCGGTCATTGCAGCTCAGGCCGTTTTCTGTGATGTAGCAGGGCAGGCCGTAGCGCTCCTGCAAGAAGCCCACGCCCCAGTTCATCACTTCCGGGGTCACCGGCCATTTCATCGCGGTGCGGGGGAAGCCGGGGTATCGGGGCACATAGGCATAACCTGTTCCGTCGGTCCGGACAGCGTTTCCGTTGTAGATGTTGTAGCCCAGTACATCGGGAACGGCATGGATGATGGACATATCCTCCGGGGTGACCTGCCGCACACACTCTTCCAGAGCCGTCCCGCCGCAATCCGGGAATTTTCCCAGGCAGATGGGATCCAGCAGCCAGTGGTGGGTAAAGGACCAGTCATCGTCGGAGACCGCGAAGGTGGCTTCCCGGGCGGCCCGGATATCCTCCGGCGTTTCCCGTTCCGGGTAACACAGCCGTCCCGTGGAAGCAATGCCCACCACAGCTTCCGGGTCAGCCGCCCGAATGGCGCGCTGAGCCAAGCCGTGGGCCAGAAGCTGATTCACGAGGACACCGAACTGTCCGGCAAGATCCAGCTGCTTCCCCGGAGCGTGGACACCGCTCTGGTGGCCAAGGGAGACGGTGCACTGGGGTTCGTTCAGGGTGAAATAGTGCTTCACCCGCCCCCGGAAGTGGGCAGCCATCATTCCCGCGTACCGGGCGAAGGCTTCGGCGGTCTGCCGCTTCTCCCAGCCGTCCCGGTTCTGAGCCGCTTGGGGCAGTTCCCAGTGGTACAGGGTCATGTAGGGGGTGATTCCATTTTCCAGACACGTGTCTACAACCCGGTCATAGTAGGCAAGTCCCGCTTCGTTCCAGTTCCCATCGGCATAGGGGTCGATTCTGGCCCAGCTGGCGGAAAACCGATAGGCAGTCACCCCGCACTGACGCAAAAGGGCGATATCCTCGGCATACCGGTGGTAAGCATCGCAGGCAATATCCCCGGTGTCACCGTAGGCGATCTTGCCGGGGGTATGGCAGAAGGTATCCCAAATGGAGGCCCCGCCGCCGTCCGCGGTGGAATGGCCCTCGATCTGGTAAGCGCTGGAAGCCGCGCCCCACACAAAATTCTCCGGAAAGATCACAGTACCACCTCTACCCGTGCGCTGGGTTCCGTCATCAGGGGAACGACCTCACCGGAAATGGGCGTGCCGTTGACGGTGATGCCCTTTTCCTCCCCGCGGCGGACGTGAATGGTGTACGTACAGCCCCGGAAGCGCCGGGTGACAGTATATTCGTCCCAGTCGTCGGGAATGCAGGGGTGAATGCGCAGACCATTGTAGTCGGGATAGATACCCAAAATGGCCTGAGAAATGGACAGGAACGTCCAGCTGGCGGTGCCGGTGAGCCAGCTGTTTTTCGCGTGGCCGGGGTTGCCGGATGCACGGCCCGTGACCATCTGGGAGTAGCAGTAAGGCTCGGTTTCGTGAACCTCGCTCTTTTCCTCCAGGTAGGCGGGGCAGATGCGGCGGTAAATGTCGAAGGCCTCGTTGCCCCGGCCCAGAGTGGCCTCGGCGCAGACGATCCAGGGGTTGTTGTGGCAGAACACTGCGCCGTTCTCCTTGAATCCGGGAGGATAGGAGGAAATTTCGCCCAGCTCCACATGGTACTCCGTGTAGCAGGGATCCAGCAGCTCCACGCCGTACTCGCCCAGCAGGCGCTTCCGGGTGGACTCCATGGCCTTCAGGCCCTCGCCGGAGTCTTTGCCGATACCAGCCAGCGTGCAGAAGCCCTGGGGCTCGATGAAAATCTGACCTTCCTTGCATTCGTGGCTGCCGACTTTATTGCCGTTTGCGTCATAGGCCCGGAGGAACCACTGGCCGTCCCAGCCGTCCTTGAGAACGGCTTTTTCCATATCGGACACGGTCTTGCGGATGGTTTCGGCTTCCTCTTTAAGGCCCAGCTGGTCACACAGAGCCGCATACTCGCCGCCGTACTTGACGAACATACCCGCGATGAACACGGACTCCGCCACGGGGCCTTCGCTGGGGCCGAAGGTCTGGAAGCTCTCCCCCGGCTCCTCGGAGAAGCAGTTCAGGTTCAGGCAGTCGTTCCAGTCCGCCCGTCCGATCAGGGGCAGCTTGTGGGGGCCGAGGTTGTTCAGGGTGAAATTCACGCTGCGGCGGACGTGCTCCAGCAGGGGCACTTCCGTGCCGGGAACGTTGTCGAAGGGGGTGGGGTAGTCAAGGATGGAGAAGTCGCCGGTTTCCTTAATATATGCGCACACCGCACCCACCAGCCACAGGGGATCGTCGTTGAAGCCGCCGCCGATGTCGTTGTTGCCCCGCTTGGTCAGGGGCTGATACTGGTGGTAGGTGGAGCCGTCGGCGAACTGGATGGAGGCGATGTCGATGATACGCTCCCTTGCCCGATCGGGGATGATGTGCATGAAGCCGTACAGATCCTGGCAGGAATCCCGGAAGCCCATGCCCCGGCCCGTGCCGGTTTCATAATAGGAGGCGGAGCGGCTCATGTTGAAGGTGACCATGCACTGATACTGGTGCCAGATGTTCACCATGCGGTTCAGCTTTTCGTTGCCGCTGTTCAGCTGGTAGTTGCCCAGCAGCTGATCCCAGTAGGCAGCCAGTTCGGCAAGGGCGGCGTCCACGGCTTCGGGAGTGGCAAACTTCGCCATGACCCGTTTCGCGGTGTCCTTGCGGATGACGCCGGGGGCCACAAACTTCTGATCTCTGGGGTTCTTGCCGTAGCCCAGCACGAAGGTTGCCCGCCAGCTCTGCCCGGGGGCGAGGGTCAGCTCCATGTGCTGGCAGCCAATGGGATACCAGCCCACAATTTTCGAGAAGGCGCTGCGCTCCTCCCGCACCAGCTTGGGGTCAGACCACTGGCCCATGTGGCCCAGGAAGGTGTTGCGGTCGGTGTCCCAGCCGGCAGCAGGAACATTCACGCCGTAATAGGCGTAGTGATCCCGGCGCTCCCGGTACTCGGTCTTGTGGTAGATGACACCATCCTCCACCTCGGACTCGGCGATGTTCAGGTTGCGCTGATAGTTGGTGCTGTCGTCCACCGCGTTCCACAGGCACCACTCCATGACGCCCCAGACGTGGACGGTTTTGGTTTCCTTGCTTTCGTTGGTCAGCACCAGATCATGCAGCTCACAGTTTTCGCCCACGGGGACGAAGAAGGTCATCTTCGCGTTCAGGCCGTCCTTGGCGCTGTCGAAGGTGGTGTAGCCCATGCCGTGACGGCACTCGTAACGGTCAAGCTCTGTCTTGGTGGGCAGGAAGCCGGGGTTCCAGGCGGGCTTTCCCGCTTCCTTGATGTAGTAGAACCGGCCGCCGTTGTCGCCGGGGACGGCGTTGTAACGGTAGCGCAGAAGACGCTGGAGTTTCGCGTCCCGGTAGAAGCAGTAGCCGCCGCCGGTGTTGGAGATCATGCCGAGGAAATCCTCACTGCCCAGGTAGTTGATCCATGGCAGAGGGGTGGCGGGGGTGGTGATCACATATTCCCGCCGGGGGTCATCGAAGTATCCAAACTGCATATGCTTCCTCCTTGTTCCGAAGATAGTACAAAATTCGATAACGTTTAAGTATGCCAATATTCATAGAATAGCGGATATATTTGAGAATTGCAAGGTTTTTTTTACTTTTCATGAAAAAATTTTGGGAGAAATAACGCTGCCTTCTGATTTTCGGAGAATTTCGTATGCAACATTCACAGTTTTTCGTAAGCGGAATGTACAGATTCGCCAAATATTAGGCAGAATACACTTTTTATAGAAATTATATCTTGCTTTTTCGTGCAACATGGAGTATATTGAAGCTACGAAAACGATTAAGAAATTTTGACACGAAAAGGGGACATTCGCTCCATGGTTTCCATGAAGGACATCGCCAGGCGATGCGGCGTGTCTGTTGCCACCGTCAGCAAGGCGCTGAACGGTCAGCCGGACATCGGCGAGGAGACCCGTAGCAGGATTTGTGCCGTAGCGGATGAGCTGGGCTATCTGACCAATTCTGCGGCACGGGCACTGAAAACCAACCGCACCTACCATTTGGGCGTCCTGTTTGTAGACGAGCGGCGAAGCGGTCTGAGCCACGAGTATTTCTCGGCGGTGCTGGAGAGCTTCAAGGTCGAGGCCGAGAGCCACGGCTACGACATCACCTTTATCAACCACAATGTGGGCGGCCGTCCGACGACTTATCTGCAGCACTGCCTCTACCGGGGCGTGGACGGTGTCGTAATTGCCTGTGTGGACTTTGACGACCCTCAGGTTCTGGAGCTGGTGGACAGCGGCATCCCGCTTGTCACCATCGACCACGTATTCAACAACCGTCTGGCGGTAGTATCCGACAATGTTTCCGGTCTGGAAACGCTGGTTCGTTATGTATATGAAAAGGGCCACCGCAAAATCGCCTTTCTGCACGGCGAACGAACCTCCGTTACGGAAAATCGGCTGACCGGCTTCTACCGGGCCTGTGAAGACTTGGGATTGGAGGTTCCGCCGGAATACATCCGGGAATGCGCCTACCACGATCCTGACCGCTGCGCTCAGGTCACCCGGGAGCTGCTGTCCCTGCCGGAGCGTCCCAGCTGCATCCTCTTTCCTGATGACTATTCCTTCATCGGCGGCATGAATGTTCTGAATGAAGCGGGGCTGCGGATTCCGGAGGATATTTCCGCAGTCGGCTACGACGGCATCCATCTGGCAAAGGTGCTGGGTCTGACCACCTATTCTCAGGACACCAGGGCCTTGGGTGCTACCGCCGCTTCCCAGCTGATTCGCCTGATTGAGCGTCCCAAAACCACCCTGACCGACAGAATTCTCATTCCCGGCACGCTGCTGGAGGGGACTTCCGTCCGGCAGATGGAAGGATAACGCCCGTATGATTCACTCGTATGTTTTCGGGAAAAATCCCGTAACAAATATTAAGGAGGAACTTAAAATGAAAAAAGCAATCACCCTGCTGCTGGCTCTCGTCATGGTTCTGAGTCTGGCTGCCTGCGGCGGTTCCACCGCTGCCCCCGCTACCGAGGCCCCCAAGACTGAGACTCCCGCCGCTCCCGCCGCCACCGAAGCCGCTCCCGCCGAGGAAGGCAAGGTCTTCAACATCTACGCCTGGAACGAGGAGTTCAAGGGCTTCTTCGAGAAGTACTATACCGTTCCCGAAGGCATCACCGTCAACTGGATCATCAACCCCTCTGACGGCGGCGTTTATCAGGACAAGCTGGACGAGGCTCTGCTGAACCAGGCCAATGTCGCTGACGACGAGAAGATCGATATGTTCCTGGCTGAGGCTGACTACATCCTGAAGTACACCGATTCCGAGTTCACTCAGGACATTCAGGCTCTGGGCGTCACCGATTTCTCCAACACCTATGAGTACACTGTGCAGGCCGCTTCCGACGCCAACGGCACTGTCAAGGGTGTCTCCTTCCAGTGCTGCCCCTCCGCTCTGATCTATCGCCGCTCCATCGCCAAGGACGTCCTGGGCACCGATGATCCCGCTGAGGTTCAGGCCAAGCTGGACAGCTGGGACAAGTTCAACGCTGTCGCCGCTGACGCCAAGGCTAAGGGTTACTACATGACCGCCTCCGAGTCCGAGACCTTCCGTGTGTTCTCCGACAACGGCACCTCCGCTCTGGTTGACGACTCCGGCAAGCTGACTCTGAACGACTCCATCAAGGCATGGCAGGCTCAGGCTAAGGACTTCTCCGACAAGGGCTACACCCTGACCACTGGCATCTGGGACGACGAGTGCACCGCTCAGATGTTCAAGGACGGCAAGACCATGTGCTACTTCGGACCTGCCTGGTACTTCAACTTCTCCATGGGCAACGCTCAGGATCCTGAGAAGGGCTGCCCCGGCGACTGGGCGATCTGCCAGGGACCTCAGGCTCACTTCTGGGGCGGCACCTGGCTGCTGGCTGCTACCGGCTCCGACAACCCCACCATGCTGGCTGACATCATGGACACCTTCATCAACGATGAGGAAGTCTGCGAGAACCTGATCAAGAACGAGTCTCAGTTCACCAACAACCAGGCTGTCAACGCCAAGTTCGCTGCTGACCCCAACTACGGCAACGCCTTCCTGGGCGGCCAGAACGACGTGGCTGTCTTCGTTGACCTGGCTAAGAACATCAAGTTCGAGAATAAGACCATCTACGACCAGCTGCTGTGCGAAGGCCTGCAGACCTACTGGAGAGAGTACTGCGATGGCGAGGTCACTGAGGAAGAGGCCATGGCCAACTACTACAAGTACATCAACGAGAAGTACCCCGAGATCGTCACTCCCTGATGGCTTGTAAAAACCTGACATAACGCAACCTGTGGGGCAGGGCGAGAGCCTTGCCCCACTTAAGGCTATCTGTCATTGCGAACCAGCGCGTACGCTGGTGTGGCGACCAAAGGGAATGCCTGTGGTGCAATCCCCCCGGAATTTTTGGAGTGATCTTCCCTTATAATCAACTGTCAATCGCTGCTTGCCCTGGCTTCAGAGCGTGTGACCGCACGGTTTGAATCGAAGACAAGAAAGCAAGGAGGATGTACTTATGAATCAACTGCGTGAAAAAGCGCCCGCGAAGCATAAAAGCATTAGCTATGCCAAGTGGGGCTACCTGTTCATCGCGCCCTTTTTCATCACCTATGCCATTTTCAAGCTTTATCCCCTGTTCCTGACCATTTACAACAGCTTCTTCGAGAACTACCGCTCCGGCCTGAAGCAGGTCGGCCCCAACTTCGTGGGTCTGGCGAATTACATTAAGCTCTTCACCCCGGATGCCAACGGTATCATTGACATCATTAAATATACCGGCAACACCGTGGTGCTGTGGCTGGGCGGCGCGATTCCCCAGATCGTCATCGCTCTGCTGCTGGCCATCTTCTTCACCAGCTACCGGCTGAACATCAAGGGCCAGCAGTTCTTCAAGACGGTCATTTATATGCCCAACCTGATCATGGCCTCCGCCTTCTCCATGCTGTTTTACACCCTGTTCTCTAACGTCGGCCCTGTGAACCAGCTGCTGATGCAGATGGGAATTGCCGAGAAGCCCATCGACTTCTTTGCCATTAAAATTACGGTGCGCAGCCTGATCTGCCTGATGAACTTCCTGCTGTGGTTCGGCAATACCACCATATTGCTGATGGCGGGTATCATGGGCATCGACCAGAATATGTTTGAGGCTGCCAACATTGACGGCGCTACCTCCACCCAGACCTTCTTCAAGGTCACCCTGCCGCTGCTGACCCCCATTCTGGTCTACACCGTTATCACGGCCCTCATCGGCGGCCTGCAGATGTTCGATGTGCCCCAGGTTCTGACCAACGGCGCGGGCAATCCCAACCGTAGCTCCATGACGCTGATCATGTTCCTGAACAGCTATCTGAAGACCAGCAAGAACTACGGTATGGCCGGCGCTATCTCCGTGATTATCTTCATCATCACGGGCCTGCTGAGCATTCTGGTATACCGTTCCCTGACCAAAAAGGACTAAGGAGGGAAGAACATGAATAGACTTTCTGATGAGAACCTGCGGGCAAGACGCCAGCTGAAGCTCAGCCGCTTTGTGGTGTATCTGATTCTGATTTTCCTGTCCGTACTGAGCCTGTTCTCCTTCTATATGCTGATCGTCAATGCCTCCCGCTCCAACGCGGATCTGCAGGGCGGCTTCCGGCTTCTGCCCAGCAACTACTTCTTCAAGAACCTGAAAAACGCCTGGACGGACGCTTCCATCAACGTTCCCCGGGGCATGCTGAACAGCTTCATCATCGCGGCCTGCACCGCTGTGCTGTCCACCTACTTCTCCGCCCTGACGGCTTACGGCATCCATGCCTATGACTTCAAGCTGAAAAAGCTGGCCTTCACCTTTATTATGGCGGTTATGGTCATTCCCAATCAGGTTTCCGCTGTCGGTTTCTACCAGATGTGCGTGAAGCTGGGCTGGACCAACAACTATCTGCCCCTGATCCTCCCCGGCATCGCCGCCCCCATCGTGTTCTTCTACATGAAGCAGTACATGGAGAGCGTTCTGCCCATGGAGATTGTGGACGCCGCCCGGGTGGATGGCTCCGGCGAGTTCCGTACCTTCAACACCATCATTCTGCCCATGCTGAAGCCCGCGCTGGCTGTCCAGCTGATCTTTACCTTCGTGGAATCCTGGAACAACTACTTCATGCCCGCCCTGCTGCTCGACAAGGCCGAAATGAAGACCGTTCCTCTGATGATTGCCCAGCTGCGCAGCGCCGACTACTCCAAGTTCGATATGGGCAAGGTGTATATGTTCATCCTTTTGGCGATTCTGCCTGTCGTAATCGTTTACATTTTCCTGAGCAAGTCCATCATCAAGGGCGTTACCGCTGGTTCTGTCAAGGGCTGATCTGTTCCACACTCTCCCAGAAAAACAACAAGCCCGGTAAAGAAGATATCCTGATTTGCCAAGCTACTGAATCTGCTCCAAAGATTATTCAGTTCCGTATCCCAAATCACATAAAGCCATTGAGATGCCACATTCATCTCTCCTTGAGTCAGCGCAGACTCTGCCAGCAAGGTGTATTTTTGGGTAATTGTATCGATATTCTTTAATCGGAACCAATCTTTTCCGGCGCTTTCTTTGGCTTGGCATTGCCTCCTTTCAGAGATTTTGGGCATAGAAAAAGGGCATTCCCGTAGTACGGAAATGCCCTTAATCTTGGATAAGGGAAGCTTTATCCGGGGGATATGAATTTGTCGTTAATTTAACACCTCCAAAAATTTGCCTTCATTCTGCTTGATTTTTCGGGTTGGAAAAGAACGAATAATCAGGTCGCAGAATCCCAAAAACCGTTGGTAATTCAGGGCTTTCCCGGTTTGTCGTAATTATACCGTAAGGGCCTGCGCAACCAGAGCCATCGAACGGAGCATATCGTTGGGACATACCTACAGCCATGGAGCGTTATGTCCATGTGACCAGTAAGTCTCAGGTAGAAGCCGTACCGTTGTTTGCGCAGAGTCACAGAAATGTCGATATCCCCACGCCATTTGGGTCTAAAAACGGAGCAGAAACATATGAGCTTGCCGCCTGAGTATGGCAGCAAGCTCTGTTCTTACTCCGGTATATACTGATGGAGCCGGTAGACGTAGGAAATGCCGTCCTTCTCCACCATCAGATACCCCTTATTCACAAGACCATTCAGCACAGCTCTGGTGCCGCTGTCAGACATTTGGAGAATGCCAGCGGCTTTTTTTGTTGTGATTTCCGCGTGG
>OBLI01003999.1_pt1 | contig 10852 bp, 12 predicted proteins | sample 1519701 | NCBI WGS metagenome assembly OBLI01 (sample SAMEA3663005, study PRJEB22513) | pig gut metagenome | biome: pig gut; feature: pig-associated habitat; material: faeces | place: France | collected 2012 | reverse complement strand
GTTTGCTGCAGCTGATGCTGGCAAGGTTACTGATCCCGAGCAGTTAGCTGTGGTCAATTGGCTGCGTGCTAATGGTGGTGATGTTATCGAGTCGTATTGTGTGGACGGATATTGTGACGCACAAAAAGTTTACGCAAGCGCTATCAAGTTAGGTCAGATTGCTTTAGCTTGTCAAGTTGCACAAGACGGTGGTCTCAACTTAGATCATGAAGATGCTCAGTATTACATTAGTGAGTTTAAGGAGTCGTTATCTGTCGAGAAGTTGGCTAAGTTTGCTGTAAAAATTGCAGCGGCAGTGACAACTCACTCAATTTATAACGTCTTACGTAAGTATGCACGCGACTTAGATTGTGCTGAGTGGATCTTCAATGATGCACCCGATAGCATCGAACTTGATCCAATGTATTTTAACGCTAGTTACATTCTTGATGAGGACGAGATCATCGAGGATATGAGGTAATACCACGAGGACTACTAACTAACACCCGCCCGCCGCTCCCTCGGGGCATAAGAATAAGAGGGGGCTTTGAAGTGCGCACAGTGTGCGCAGCTCAAAGCCATACGGCTTTAATTCAATCAACCTATGAGGACTAATAACATGACTGATAACAACACACTCCACACTGCCCGCGAGATTCTTGATGGTGAAACTATCAGTGCTGAGAATTTCATTTGTAAGTACGAAATCAATAGGGAGTTAGCTTGGGAATACGTCAAAGAAAATCCCGATGTTGATATCGAGGAGGCAATGGACATAACCAGCGATGATGCTTGGAACGAGTTCGATCGTGCAGCATCAAGACTTTACTGTGATCTAGATGAGGTTGTCGACGATGTTACAGAGCAAATCGAATCTCAGATTGCTAGTGGCAACGCACCAACTGTAGCATTCTTTGCTGGTTGTGAGACTGATGTTAACCGCGTTGTATTTGAGTATGCTAAGTATGTCGCACTCAAGCAGGGCTGTTCATTCAGCGAGCTTAAAGCATCTGACCTAGATAACCTAGTGTCTTTCTTAAGTAGTGATGAGGGTTACAACTCTTATTCTTACAATACGGGTTTACCATACTAACACCCGCGCCCGCTCACGGGATACAATATGAGCGGGGATCTCAAAGCGCATTCTCTGAGTGTGCTTTGAGATCTATCAACCTATGAGGATACTATTATGCAAACTAAATTCGCACTTAAGGATTGCCCTTTAACTTTCATCAGCGATGATTTAATCAACGCAGGTTTGAATCCACGTTATGACTCACCTTTATATGCTGAGTTTCCATTCAAAATTGTTCAAGCTGTGATTCGTTCTCAGCGTCGTGGCTATATAGGTACGATTCTTGAGGACACTCACGGTGCATTAGCTAAGCTGTTTGCTGCAGCTGATGCTGGCAAGGTTACTGATCCCGAGCAGTTAGCTGTGGTCGATTGGCTGCGTACTGATGACGGCGATGTTATCGAGTCGTATCGTGCTGATGAATGTTGCAAACAGCGTGATGTTTATCGCGCCGCTATCAAGCTAGCCCAGTTAGCTTTAGCATCACAAGTTAATAGTGACGGTGATAAGTACTACGTACCTGTTTATGAAACTCAATGTTGCATTGAACGTTTAGATAAAGATGAGAGTGTCGAATCAATACTTGGCACTGTATGTTCTATAGCTAAGCTAATGTGCACTTGGGATTTAAAGTATAACGTACCAGTTATTTGGGGCGATGAATGTATCAAGTGCATGTTGAAATCCATGCCATATTATCTAATGCTAGATGAGAAGTATAAGTTAGCAATTGATGAGCTTGGCTTTACAGATTTAAAGGAGATCGAATCAGAACTGCGTCCGTACTTTGAGGATTAACTATGAATAAGTTTTTTATCACAGCGTGCAGTGCATCCCGTGCATTGAGCAAGGGCCGTACCGCATACTTCACGCCAGAGTTTGTTGCACTCAACGGGGGCTATGTAGATACAAGCATAGCTTATTCTATAATCAAAGTTGAGAGCCTAGCAAACCGCTGGGAGAAAGCCGTGCAGGTCAAGGCCACACTGTTCGAGAAGTTCATGCACTCATGCAACGAGCCACGCGTGCAGGACTTTATCAAAGGCATGAGCCACAATGACATTGTGATACTCACTCGCCATTACTACTCTTTCAATAAGATCGCTTGCTGTAAGCATAGAGTATCGCATAAGCCTGCACACATTCACGCTACTATCTTAGAGTTAGTAGAGTTCTATCAAAGCTTTTGCTATCGTTGCCCTGATTAACACCAGCGCCCGCACCCCCTTAGGGCAATACAAAAGGAGGGGGATTTTCAAAGTGCGTTCGATAAGAGTGTACTTTGAAAGTGTTAAGCTATGAAAACTATCACGTTCCAAAATCTAATTGACGTGTGTTTACATACGTCATATAATATCAGTAGACTTTAGGAGTGAGTTGTGAGCTTTATGCTATACAGTTCAAACGTTGATATGCGAAAAGCTATTAACGAGTATTCGGATAGAGTTGTTAGTCAAGTCAATAACATTGTGTCTCAAGATTACGTTGATCGCGCTGACACCCTAACATTAGCTGCGTTGTGGATATATCTATATGAAGTAGATAAAGGTCCAATGCTTGTACGATTAGCATTAGCTAATGAGGGAAAAAAGTTTCGTACACGTAATGAAGTAAATACGTTTTACGGGAGCACATATGCTATGAACAAGGCGCTTATGCCTTGTATAGATTATTACTTAGATGCCAAAGAGATTGAATCTCTACTAACAAAACTATCTGACAAGGGTCATACCTTAGCTAAGGGAAGTGATAAGGAGTATCCATACACACAAGCATTTATGCAATGGTGTATAGATAAGTTTGGTAAATCTCATGGCCTTAACATACGAGTTACATTGCCAATGATGAGGTATTACAATTGGGAATAAGATTAATACAAGGCGATTGCTTGGAGGTGATGCAAAGCTTACCAAGCAAGAGCGTTGATTTAATTATATGTGATTTACCATACGGGGTAACACATAATTCTTGGGACAAGCCGCTAGACTTAGCGGCACTCTGGACACAATACAACCGCATCGCTAAGGAGCAGGCCCCGATACTTTTGTTTGCAACAGGAAAATTTTTGATCGAACTTGGAGCATCAAACCTCAAAGACTATCGACATAAGATAGTATGGCACAAGACAATGAGCACGGGTTTCTTAAATGCAGGCCGTGCTCCGTTGCGTGCGCATGAGGATATCCTTGTGTTTTATCGCAAGGCCCCGAAGTTCAATCGGGTTTACATTGACAACGTAGGCAAGCCTTATGTTCGTGTACGTATACATGATGCGGAGAGGTCAGGTGCGTGCTATGGTAAGATGTCATCTGATCCAGTCGTATCTAAATCTGACTCTTCACGTTTGAGTACTGATGTACTTAAGTTCAGTAAGGACAACTGCCGCACGGCACCGAACAGTACTGCTAAACCTGTAGCCCTACTCGAACATCTAATGCGCATGTACTCTGATGAGGGCATGACGGTGTTAGACAATTGTTTGGGCAGTGGCTCAACAGCTATTGCAGCACACAACACTAACCGCAACTTTATAGGAATTGAATTACATCAACCTATGTTAGATGCAGCAAAGCAAAGACTAGATAAGCTAGGTATTACTTATGATTAATTACGGTTACTTCCGCAAGGTTATGAAATCTTTATTCTACTTTGGCGTGTTAATGCTAGGCATGTTTGCTGTGGGATATCTGTTTCTACAATACATAGATCGTCCATACAAGTTAGTAAGCTACAGTTCTAAAGAGTGCGTCGGTTTGATTATGGCTGACGGCACCTCAAAGAAATGCAGCGAGCTTGAGCCTGGTCAAAAGTACATACATGTTTGGGTTAAGTAGGACTAGTCACAAGGATAACGAATGGCACATAACATCAGTTTGTTTGGCGGCAAGGTTGTGTTCAAATCACTAACTGAGTTACTTAACTCATGTGGAACATACCGCCGCGATAAGCGATTCCTCAGTCGCTTTAAATCTTATGAGGACATGGCGGCCCAGCTGTTGCCTATGTACAACACTGAGGAGGAATTAGTACGCGTCCTCCAGTACAATCAAAAGCGCGTACGCACAAGAAAGTTCATGCATACTGATACTAAGCGTGGCACCTTTGTATCACCTTTAGTAAATCGTGAAGATGAACTCTTGACTTTTGTAGGAAATGCGCTAGACTATTACATCAAGACACACCCCGATTGCTTTGTAGGAAAGGACGACATTATCATAAACGATGTGACACTTCTTACTACTAACTTTCCTGTGATGATGAAACGATTTGTTTCAAAGATCTACAACAGCAAAAGCAAGTTCGATGTAGTCTAAAAGATTTTGTTCTCATGGTTGTTGTTTCGTAAAAGCCCTGCACTTTCGAGTGTGGGGCTTTTTTTTATTTGGAGAAATGAATGGACAAGAAAACCCTAGCCAAGCTTTGCAATGAAACATTTGCACAAATGGATAAGTACTCACCACTTATGATTAACAAGGCAGCAGAAAAGCTGGGCGTTGAGATTGATATCGATAAACAGTGGGAGCTTGAGGAGCTTATCAGCAAAGCATTGACTAACTTCTCTGAGGTATTTGTGGACTACTACATCTACACAGATGACGACGAGGACTAGACTGCGCCCGCCCCAATTTATTATAATGTAATATGGTATTGACAACCTGCATCTACTGTGCTTTAGTAGGGCTATCATGATTGATAGTAAGGGTTATAACCATGGCTAAGAATATTGAGGGGCTGTCAATCAGGAGGCAAGATGAGGCCCTTGCAGTGGGTGATGTTGCTAGTGGTGATTACACTGGTACATTTACAGGCCCGCTGCATGGCAATGCTGACACGGCATCTAGTCTTGCGGCTCCATTTACAGTCACATTTACTGGTGATGCGGCGGGATCATTCACCACTTCAGGAAAGAATGCAAGCGCCCGCATAAAGGTAACCAATGCAACAACTGCAGAACATGCTGCTATAGCTGACACTGCAAAAAATGTTAGCAATGCACAGCTAGCACAATCAGCAACGCATGCATCTAATGCAACCTATGCAGCCGAATCTGGACGAGCGGCTACATCTGAGTTAGCTAACAAGGCGCTTGAATCTGACAGCGCTGTTAAGGCTGGCTATGCAACTCATGCAGGTTTGGCTAATGAGGCTAAGCATGCTGAAGTTGCGGACAGGGCGGCCGATGCTGAGCGGGCGGAACATGCAGAACATGCAGCAGTAGCTGATGCACTAGCTAATCCTAAAGTACCAGTAGCATTTGCTGAACTTGCAGAGAAAGCATTGCTTGCAGAGAAAGCTCAGTACGATTGTATGGGACGTAGCTTTGTAGATTACTACGCGCTGAAGTCCGAGCTTAAACCGTACGAGGATTGCTTAACAATTGATGATGCTGACAGCTTGTATGTTAAGCGGGAAGATCAGATCTTAAATGCCACTGTTCGAGGTAAGGCTTATGGCTCGGGCGTGGTCGAGGGAAACACATTACAGATCCACATTAGCTCCATTGCTAAATCTTGTATAGGTAACTTTGATATTTATGAAGATGTAGTCATTGGTGCGTTACCTAAGGACGAGGTACTAAGAGATACAACCAAGGTATACATTGACCTTGATCGCACGATGTGGTGGTGGGATAACCACACTAAGAAGTGGTTCCAAATCTACAGTCCTTTGGATCCAGATATTGAAGAGATCTTAAAGAGAAAGATTAAGATCTTAGCTGATCTAATTGCTGAGTGGGAAAGCTTACAAAAACAATTTGTAACCTTGGGATCTGACCAACGAATTGATTCCAAGAAAACATTTACACAAATCCCGCACGTACCAATTGCGGATTTAAATGTAGACGAGGGGCGCTGCGCTGCATCAGTACACAACGTACGTGATGTTAGGGACATGCTAAGATCCGAACATCATATGGATCTTCACAAACTCTATGAGCTGTTCGAGGAACTAACCAATAGAGTTGAGGCGCAGCAATCGGGTGATATCCTTGTAGGTTTCAAGAATTATTCCTTGCCTGAAAACTGGGGAGAGATGGTAACACGCACAGTGTACTTGAACTTCCTTGATGCTGACAAAGCATATATACAAATGGATCCAGAAACTAACTTGCCAATGGATCAAAGCAAAGAGATTGTATATATCCGCAGTATCATCAAGTCAGTGACAGGTGCAGTGACATGGACTGACAAGCGTGCAAGTATTGATCCGAAAGCGTGGGTACCTTGGGACGTTAAGGAAGATGGAAAGCGCAACATCGTACTGCAGCAAGGGTCACAACTCAAGAGCCTTAACAGTGTTGGTGAAAAGAAAAATCTTATTAGCCTCACTAAGAATAACACTGTACAAACGGGCACCCTTGATACTGCATACAACATCAGGGCATTAGATGGAAAGGTTACAATCAATGGTAAGCATGTAATTGCAACCGATGCAGTAGTAGGTAATTACCTGCCACTGACTGGCGGTGTGCTTACAGGCAACCTTGAGGTACCAGATATCCCTGAGGCGCAGCGTGATGGCGTAGTTTTTAATAGCAAAACTACATGGTTAGCTATTGAAAAAGCTATTAGAACATACGATAATAACTTAAATATACATAAGTACATGCCTAAAGCAGGCGGTATATTTACGGGTGAAGTGTATGGAGTTAATCAAGTTGATATCTTCAATGCCGAGCCTAGTGCTATACCTAATGTCGGTGATGTACAAAAGCTTATCGACAAGAGCATCAGAGATGACGGCGCATTGAAGTTGGAGATTCTAGATCTCGCACCTAGCTGCGATGATATGGAGCCAAATGTTTTATACAGCGTACCGTTCTATGAGTTCGTAAGCGATAGCGAAATTCAATCTATACGTGTTGAGCCTGACGACGCCCGCTCACAACCTAATGCAGGTGAGGGTGTAATCTATGGTACAACAGATGTATTAGATTAACGAGGGATAACATGACCAAGATAAGAAGAGTAATTAAGTACGACGCGGCCTCGGGAGAGTGCCGCAAAGAGAATGCCTACTTGGACAAAGAAACAAAGAGACAAGAAGTCACAGAAGCATAGGGAGTTCATCTCTATGTTCTACATGGATAGAGTTGTGTTACATAGTAGTGGTGAAGTTAGTTATCTTGGTCGTGCTTATGTGGATCCATAATACGATTAGGATTTTAACAAATGCCAGAAAAGGTTCTGTACGGTTCCGCGATATTTAAGGACGGACAAGGTAATACTGTTAAGGTATTGGGCTTAAGTGAGAACGATAAGAATAAATTAAAACAAGCCCTTACTGATATTGAGAATTTAAAAACTGAGGTTGATAGGTCTAACCGAGGTCAGGTTGTTGTAGCCCTCAAGGATTACTACACTACTGAAGCTCACAAGGATGAGATGGCAGTTGGCGTGTACTATCGAGTACCGTTCAATAAGCAAGATCAATTCTTAGAGTTTGATCCAGAAACTGGTAAGCCTAAGAATCCTCAGACTAATGGTACCGTGACCGATCTTGAAGTAGCTTACTTCCAGATCGTGATGAAGAATAGTACCGATGTTGTCAACAAGCTTGCTAAGCAGGTATTACAGTTATCCTTTGAGGGTATGGCTACTTTAGCTGGTACCCAAACTTTCACTGGTGACAATACCTTTGAAAAGGATATCACTGTAAGTGCCACACAGAACGTTGATTCTTTAGGTGATACTAAGTTAGCAACCGCAAAGTTTGTTCGCGATTTAGCTGATAAGAAGATCAACGAGGCAGGTCATTTAAAGGGTACATTCTCTAACACTGGCGAGCCGCAGGACGATCAGATCGTAAATAATCAGATCGCATTCTATGCAGCTGTAGATCAGTTATAACCTTAGGTATTAGAACTGTACTAATATAGGGAGGCCGTCTTAGTACGGCCTTTCTTGTATGGAGATTATTAAATGGCTGTAGATTTTTTAGCCAAGGTCAAACTTCCTGATGGTGGTGTGGGGCGCATCGGCGACGTGGGTAAGACTGCTGTTAGGGAGCTGGGGCCAGATGCAACTGAAGATGATTTAGAACACAACTTCTTTTATGCTACAGATGTTGTCGATGTACCAAATGCTATTGGTGAGATCAGCAACATTCAAGTTGAGCCTAGTTTTGATATTGAACACGATACCCTTAACGAGGGTGATTCCGTAGTTTACAGTACTGGAGATTTATTATAATGGCGAATCAGTCACAACATGCGGGTACGATTGCAGATCCAATCCCACAACGTTTGCTGTATAAAAAGGGCGATAAAGTTTATACCGTAGCTACAGGCCCTAGCACCTCAGGCCCTACTACTGATGTAGTCGAGGCAACCGACACACGCAAGGGTATTACTAAATTATCTGATTCTATTACCTCAACTAGTGATGCTGCTACAGGTGTAACTGCTGCAACTCCATTAGCGGTTAAGTATGTAAATGACAAGGTAACTGCTATTGAGAATAAGAATCTTGATACTGACAAGAAGCTAACTGGTATTGAAGAAACCTTAACAGATCACGCAGGCCGTATTGATGCAATTGAGGCTGGAGGCTCAGGTGGCGGTGGCTTAAGCTACGTTGTCACCCCTAAGATCTTAACCCCTACCAACGGTGCTGTAGGTCAGAACACTAAGATCACAATCACTGGTTCAGGCTATGAGAATGTGTTCCCTACAGATGCACGTAAGCATCGTATCTTTGAATTATCAAAGGCTCAGGACTTTAGAACTAAGCTTGAGACTAAAGAAGCTGATGCTGATTCTATGAAGTTTGATACCCAACTGGAGGCTCAAACCAAATACTATGCACGCATCAAAGATGTATCTCAAAAAGAGTATCGATCCAATTGGTCTCCTGTAGTTGAGTTCACAACTGGTGATGTGACTCATGCCAACACTCCAGTAATTACTCTCAAGGGTTTTGCTGATTCACCTACTGACATTGGCTCAGGTCTCACTATTGAGGGTGGTGCATACTCAGTAAATGACAGCTCAAGCGATACACATAAGGCTACCTCATGGTCTATTCGTTTAAAGAATGGTCGTGCTAATGTGTGGGAATCACTCAATGATGTGACTCACAAGACTAGTATTGAAGTTCCTAAGGGTACCTTACAGAAGTCTACTGCTTACGTTGTAACTGTTATTTATCACTCAACTAACTTCAATGACAGTTCTCCTGCTGAGCATGAGTTCACAACCTCAAATGATTTTGGTACTGTGCAGGCTCCTGTAATTACTATTTCAGGCGAGCCAAACAAAATCTTAGAAACTCCTAGCTTTAGTGGCGGTGTATTCTCTTGTACCCGTGATCCAGATACTCACGTGTCTACTGAGATTCAAGTCATTAAGTCACAAGATCAATCCACAGTTTGGACACATACTGCTAATGGTGCTATTACTTCCTTAACTATTCCTAAGGGCAAGCTTACTGTAAGCACTCAGTACAAAGTTAAGATGCGTTATAAGGGTGCTGCTTACGGTTGGTCTGCATGGGCTGAAAAGGACTTCACCACTGCTGCTGAGTTTACTAGATATTTATATATCGGCGTACCGGGCACTAGTACTTTTGGTGTGGGGTTGGCTCCACAAGAAGTGTTAGAATCTATTAAATCACCAAAACTTAAAAACTTACCAAAGACTACAGTTACTAATGATTTCCAGTATGGTCTTTATACAAGTGAAAACGATATAGATGAGGGTTATGCAGAACATGCCTATAAATGTATTCCTAAGTTCTATTTCGCTTACTTACAAAAAGATAGAGACGGTACCAACTTAAACGATAGCGAGCTTGATGCTCTACTTCCTTATGTTGAAGTGACTAAGGAACAGATGAAAGAAGCTCAAAGACGCTCCCCATATAATGCTATTGTAATTGCTCCTGCTGATGCTTTCGCTAATCGTACGGAAGCTCAGCAACATGGCTTTATCTTACCTCGCGGATTTATTGACGGAGGTAAGGAAAAGCCATGTTTCTTTATTACAAACACCATGGCTCTTGATAAAAGCGATGATGAGACATTTGTTATATGCCAAAATGGTTCAATAAATTTTCCTACATCAGGCACCAACGAAGAATTAGTAAGATGTCAATCAGGTACCTCCTATTATTATTTCCAGAATTTAGCTGCGGTCTTAAATTACCATAATAACTATGAGTGGAATGTAATTTCAATCTTTGCTTGGTCTGCAATCTGCCTAATCTCATTAGCTCAAGGTCAGTATGCAACATCAACTAATGATTGTGCATGGTACGACTCATCACTTCAAAAGAATTATCCAAAGGGTATTAATAATATTAATACGGATGTTGACGATTCAACCGTGTGTATTAATAGAGGTATGACTTCCACAAGTGGTGATGCATTTGTTGATAAGTCTGTATATGCTAAGACTACACACAATGGCTCTATTAATGGTATTACTCACGTTAATGGTTGGTTATGGCAACCTACTGTTGGTGTGTCAGGTTTAGGCGACGGTAACTATATTCTTAAAGAATCCGTGGCCCTTAAAGACATTACTTCATCTAATGTAGAGAATAAATCCTTATACGATAAAGTTTCTACTAATATTCCTAATGGTAAATACTGGGGTAAGATTAATAAATCTCCTTTGTTCCGTGAAACCTCTGGTGAGAAGTGGGCGCTTATCGGAGCCTTTAGTGATGATGCTGGAGTAGACTCACAATCCTCAGCTCCTACAGAATTTGGTAAAGACTATCACTATCGCAGCACTAGTTACGCGGTTTCATTGGTCGGCGGCTATTGGAGCAATGGAGTGAGCGCGGGTCTCTT
>OBLI01003998.1_pt1 | contig 10852 bp, 12 predicted proteins | sample 1519701 | NCBI WGS metagenome assembly OBLI01 (sample SAMEA3663005, study PRJEB22513) | pig gut metagenome | biome: pig gut; feature: pig-associated habitat; material: faeces | place: France | collected 2012 | reverse complement strand
GTTTTCAGGTATAGATTATTAAGCCTGAAACCCCCTCAGATTTTTGCACTTCTATTGAGAACTTGCCCATATATCAATGCATATGGGGGGGGCAAATATTAAGGTCTTTGAAATGAGTTTTGCTGATTTGAAGCAAATGTTTGAATCGAAATTGCATCAAACAATATGTTTGGAGACTCCTTATAAACTGTGTGATTTCAGAGCTTTGTATGGTATCTTGTTTGCAGACTATCTGAAAGCATATGATTTTTGGGGGCATTGTGATAATGATTTGATTTTTGGTAATTTAAGTAAATATATCACAGATGAAATCTTGAATGTGTATGATAAGATATTGACACGAGGGCATCTCTCTATATATCGTAATAATCCTGAAGTGAACGAATTCTTTAGGAAATCGGAAACGTTTGAAGGTATTCCGTCATGGAGAGAGGTTGTGACTTCTAATCGTGGATATGTTTTTGACGAATGGGCAGGAATTAGTAAGATGTGGAAGGCGCTTCAACCAGAAAAAGTGTATGATGTACTTCTTTTTGATGATATCAATTTTTTGAAGAAGCAATTTCTTTCCTCACAGAAAATAGTTAACCATTCTGATGATGACAAGGGGAATTTCTTGTTTGAGTATAAAGATGGAAGTTTATATCGATATGGACTTGATAAAAATGATGGTGCTATTATCAAAGAGGAAACTTTGTATGTACATTTTCAAAAACGCCCAATGAGTGTTGAAACCTCCCATTTGGACCATTATATTTGTAAGCCAAATGCTTTTGTGAATTACCAACCAATAACGGTTAATTTACTGAAAACATGGGGAAAAAGTTATTTGTTTTATAGTCAATATTTTAAGATATACTTAAACAAAATAAAGCGTAAAATCTTGAGAAAATAAGATATAGAATGGGAAAACTAAACCATAGTCCGATAATAGCGACCATGCTCTTGGAATTTACACTTCGTTATCGTCTTCGTCTGGTATTTCACCAGACGAAAGAAAACGAGCGGTGTCGTTTTCTTTTAAGAATCTTCACATAACCTGGTTCGTATCTCATCCCAGAATATGGTGTTTATATTCGGGCAGTTGAAAAGTTGGTTCAGTTTGCTCCAAAGAAAGATGTACAGGCTGCAGTTGTTAAAGACACATCTGGAGATTTGGTTGGAATGAATAAGTTAAGATTCTGACGTGTATATGAAAAAGTATTGTGTTAAAGTTTGTTTTGTGTCAAAAATATGCAACGATTAATTTCTTTTGATATAGCTAAGGCTATATGTATTATATTAGTAGTAATAGGGCATTATGTGCCAGATTATTCTCCACAGTGGTATGTTGGAGTACATGATGTTATCTATACTTTTCACATGCCTTTGTTTATGTTTGCTAGTGGATTTATTTATATGGCAACAAAGAAGGATATAACGTATAGGGATTTCCTTTTGAAAAAAGTGAAAAGGCTTATGGTACCATATTTTTCGGTATCGGCTATTGTCATTACTATAAAACTGCTTACTGAAGGACATGCCTATGTGGAGAATCCTGTGACGTGGATGTCTTATGTAAAAATGTTGTATCTGCCAGAAGCGGGATATTTCCTTTGGTTTATTTGGGCATTGTGGTGGATGTTTGTGATATCCCCTTTGTTTAAAACCAAGCAAATGAGATTGGGATTGTTTGTCTTGGCTATAGTATTGCATTATATACCAAATATCTTACCTGACGTATTCTGTCTTAGACAGTTTCAAGGTATGTTGGTGTATTTTATGCTTGGTGTTGTCTGCTGTGACTGGAAGCAACAAATTTCCTTTGTGAGCAAGGTTCCTGCTTGGTGTATATTGGGATTTTTCGCTATCGCTGAGGGCATGAATTTGAAGGATATGGGGGGGCAAATCTCCATGTTACTGCCTTATCTTGGAATCGCTGCAATAATGACTCTTGCTTCTCTCATGGAAAAATGGAATCACAAAAGTAACGAATGGTTGATGGTTGTAGCCTCTTCTAGCTATATCATCTACCTTTTCCATACTACTTTTGAAGGTTTTGTAAAGGCTGTAGTACATAAAATCCCATTCTTTACGGATGGAAATGATGTACTGTTTATCATCAATGCTTCTGTTGTTGTTGGTTGTGGTGTTGCTTGTCCTATAATCTTACATCGATATGTATTAAACAAAACTCACTTTACTAAAGTATTGTTCGGATTGAAATAAAACAAAAATGAATAAGACTCAACTTACCCCCCCACATCAGCAAAAGTAAGAGAAAATTACTCTTCGCTGGATGGGTTGCGTGCTTACGCTGCTGTAGGTATTGTGCTGATGCACGTTCGGGCTAATCTTATGATTAAGCCAAGTGATAACATCTTGACTGGCAATGTGATTCCGTGGTTCACAAATTTCACATTGCTGTTCATGATTATTAGCGCATTCAGTATGTGCTGTGGATATTATGAACGTATAAAGTCAGGTGCAATAACTCCTGCGAAGTTCTATGCTAAGCGCTATCATCGTACCTGGCCATTCTTTGCCATGATGGTGATGATTAGTTTTGTGATGGACCCATCTTGGAGTACTTTCTGTCAAAGTTTTGCAGATTTGACAATGTGCTTCAATCTCTTGCCTAATCCGAATATTGAGGTGATAGGTGTGGGGTGGTTCCTAGGTACTGTATTTACTTTCTATATGCTTTTCCCTTTCTTTACCTTCCTGCTGGATAATAAGAAGTGCGGATGGATGGTACTAGTGTCATCACTGCTATTCTGTTATATAGCAATAGATACTTTTAATAATGGTAATGGATTCTGTCGTAGTAATATTATTAATAGTGCTCCTTTCTTTATCTCTGGTGGTATGATTTATCTCTATCGTCAGGGTATCAAGAGTTGGGTGGAGAAACATTGGATAATAACTTTGGAATCATGCTTTGTACTTACCGTATTAAGATTTGTTGTTGATATCAAGGACTTGTTTATCTTGCCAGATTTATTGGCCTTTGCTGCTTGGCTGATGTATGCCATAGGTTCTAAAGATATTGTATTGAACAACAGGGTCGCTAAGTATCTGAGTGGTATCAGTATGGAGATTTATCTCTGTCACATGATGTTTTATAGGGTGTCAAGTATGCTTCATCTGGAAAAGTTTATTCACAACAATGACATGCTGTATGTAGCTACTTGTATTGCAACATTGATTGGTGCGATATGCTTTTCGCATGTTATCAAATATTATGTGTTTAAGCGTATTGAGAATAAAAGACGTTAAAAGATAATTAATATTTTTTTATTATGATGAATCTTGAAATTAGAAAAGTTGCTGATAATGCAACTGATGAAGAGCGAGTGGTGTTGTATGCACTCGCAGACTGTAATCTCAATGATTATTTGTTGTTTGATTCCACCTATGATGAAGAAGGAAACATCTCTAATAAGCATAGGCATATGTTTGTCTTTCCTGATCAGAATGTGAAGAAAGGCGATTTTGTTTGGATCTATTCAAAGGATGGAAATGCATACAAGCGTGGCAATAATTCTAATACAACTACATACATTTTGTTTTGGGGATTGAATTGCCATGTTTGGAATAATGATGGCGATACTGTTCATCTTATTCATTATGATGGGTATGTCTTTAAAAATGTAAAATGAAATGATTAAAAGTTGTGAGTGATGAAGGAAAATATTGAAAGTAAGTATGTTGGTAATCGTAAAATGATTATCGAACTACGTCTTAAAGCAAAACCGATAATAATTGACCGTATTGGAGAATTAGCCGAAAGAATGGAAAATGAAAAAGTTTTTTCTAACACAAGCTGGGAAATTAATAATAATGTGTTGGCGATTCGTAATAATACTATAAAGGAGGATGCTTCTGATTTCTTTTCCATTTCCTTCAACAAGATTCATTACATTTCAGATAGAATTGATAGTGTTGAGGCTTTTTATGGAAAATTTAAAAAAATCTATGATATTGTTCGTTCGGTGATTAATGATATAACAATTTACAGAATTGGTTGTCGCATTATTGGTAGCTATAAGACAAAACAAAATGATTATACTAAGATATTAGATAATATAAAAGCTTTGTTCCCAACTAGCTTTTTATTGTCAAATTATCCAATGAAGGACATGCTTTTCCGTGTAAATTACGAAAACGGTATGTATCAAATCGGCCCTGTCAATAGAGACGATGATTTCTTTCATCGTGAATTTCCCGATACAAAGATTGAAAATCATGTTGGTTTTGCTATTGATACAGATAATTACTTAACTAATGAAGTGCAGAGCATAGATAAGCCGGAACTCATCAAGGATATCTTTGAACTATCCTTGTCTGTAGAGAAAGATTTGTTTGATAATCTATACAAACTCAATTCATAATGGGAGTTAGAAATAAGAAAAATCTTACTGATGTAAAAGAATCTGGGTCTTATGATGTAAAGTTGGCTAGAAAGAAAATAAGAAATTATATTTCTCCTTCTCGATACAGGAATAGGGCAGGTCAAACATCAAATGCTTCTGTTGAAAGGAAGGGACAATTTCGTTCTGATTCGAAAGATAGTATAGAAGATCATACATCCTATACTTCGTCAAATGAGTTTTCTACAGATAACATCTCCAGATTAGATAATAGGCTCACCAATTATGAAACGCATAATACGGAAGCTCATGATAATCTCCGTAAAGAGTTGGAAACTAAGATTGAAATAGCTAGGAAGAACAATGCTAAAGAAATCGAAAAGGCAGAGAAAAGGTGCTTCGCTTATGTTGATGGTAAAACAAAAGAAAGTAAGTTTTTTACTTATTTTAAGTGGATACTTGGCATTGCTGTTCCTCTTTTATTAGCTTGGTTTGCAAATAGTTACAATAAGACATCAAATAAAGTTTTTGAGAATGAGAAACATTTGCTTAAAATTGAATATAAAGTAAACAACATGCAGAGGCAAAAGAATGACAGTATAGAGCACAAGAAGTAGTTTAGTTCGAACTTTTTGTGGCTGCTGGAATTCGTGCTATAAATGTTGTTTCAGAAAAATGTCGTAATACAATGAAGATTTTATTAGCAAATAAGTTTTATTACCGTCGTGGCGGTGATTGTATTTATATGCTCAATCTGGAAAAGCTGCTGAAGGCGCATGGGCATGAGGTGGCGGTATTTGCCATGGACTATCCGGAGAATCTGGATACGCCTTGGAAGAAATACTTTCCAAAGAATATGAGCAAGTTGATGGCTTTTACCCGTCCTTTTGGTAATGGGGAAGTGAAGAGCAAGTTCTCACAACTGCTGAATGACTTCAAGCCTGATGTGGTGCATCTGAATAATATTCATACGCAGCTTTCTCCGCTGATAGCCAAGGTGGCACATGAATACGGAGCAAAGGTGGTTTGGACATTGCATGATACCAAACTCGTTTGTCCTTGCTATACTTGCATGAGAGATGGCAAGTGGTGCGAGGAGTGCTTTACGGATAAACTGGCAGTGGTGAAGCATCGCTGTATGCCGGGTAGTGTTCCTGGGGCAATTGTCGGCTATCTTGAGGCTAAAAAATGGAACTGTAATATGCTTCCAAAGTATGTGGACTTGTTCCTACCACCATCAAAGTTTATGATGAATACCTGTGTAAAGGGTGGGTATTCGCCAGAGAAGTTCAGAGTGCTCTGCAATTTCATTGATGTGACTAGGCTTCCGCCAATTTCTCAAATACCATTGATAAAAGGTGATTATTATGCATTCTTGGGACGTGTTAGTGAAATGAAAGGCGTGAGAACCTTGTGTAAGGCGGCTGCCCAGCTCAATAAGAAGCTTATCGTGATTGGCGGTGGTGAGTTGCTTCCTGAACTCAAGGAAACCTATAGGAACTGTCCTCATATAGAGTTTAAAGGCCAGATGCAATGGGAGGAGTTTATGCCTATCCTCCAAAAGGCGAAATTTATGGTGTTGTCATCGGAATGTAGCGAGAACAATCCTCTCACCGTGATTGAGGCACAAAGCCTTGGCACGCCTGTTTTAGGTGCAAATATTGGTGGTATTCCGGAACTGATAGAGGAAGGTGTGAGCGGTATGACCTTCACGTCGGGTGATGTTGAGGATTTAAAGGATAAAATCCTCAAGATGTTTGAACATCACTTCGACTATGAGGCGATTGCGAAGAATGCCATCGAGAGGTATTCTAGTGAAGCTTACTATGAGAAGCTGATGAAGATATATGAAAAATCGTTTTGAGCGAATTTTCGGATAAATACTGTTAAAAGTGATAGGATAATGATGTGAGTTCATTAAATTATCCTTATCTTTGCAGAAACGTTATAAATGAAACATAAGACTATGCAACTAGAATTTGAAGGACAGACTCATAGTATTGATGCCAATACTCTAGTGAATATTTTGATTCACTATCAATCTGTTGTCACTGAGGCTAACAAGCAACTCAGTGGGGGCGCTCGTGAGGTTACGCTTAAGGTGAATGCCTTGAAGCAAGGCTCTTTCGTGGTAGATGTATCTGTGGCACAGAATATTGTAGAACAATTGTTCTCAAAAGATGTTGTAGAATACGTGGCTGCTTTGTGTGGTGTAGTAGGTGGTGTATATAAGCTATATAAGCATTTCAAAGGTAGGCCTGTCAAGACTAAAGAGGAGAAGAAAAATGCTGATACAATTCTTAAAATGGGAGATAATGTAAATATCACGATTAATACTTATAATCAGCAAATTGTAAGACAAGCAGTCTCTAAATCAATGGAAACAGCAAATGATGATCCAAGTGTTGATGGCTTCACTGTCAAAGGTGATGGTGGTGAGAAATGTGCTGAATTTGAGCGTAAGGAATTTGAGGATTATATTTATGATGGATTTGATACGGAAGATGCTGTGCCAGAGGAAAGAATTGAGGAGGAAATCACAACTCTTGTCATAGTTGGCTTAAACTTTGAACGTGGTTCTCGCTGGCAATTCATGTATAATGGATTTAAAATCTCCATGATAGTCAAAGATGATGCTTTGATGCAGAAAATTGATGAAGGTGAGAGATTTGGTAAGGGAGATGCCATCAAAGTGAAACTCAGAAGAGTGCAGAGGTATAACAAGGAATATCGTGCATACGAGAATAAGTCATATCGTATAGTTGAGTTTATTGAGCATATCATTCCTCAAAAACCTCTGAACCTATTCGAAGAAAAATAAGGAAAGGTCTATTTACTTTCTTGAAAAACACAAACTGAAATTTTATTAGATTTTTTTATACAATAATTAGGTTAGCAAGAGCTTTCGAAAGAATGTTCTTGCTAATCCTTTATACGTTTATTTTTTCACAAAACAATAATAGATTAATTTTATTATGGCAGAAAAGAAATTGAATGGTACGGTCATCGTGACCTATCGCTGCAACGCTCGTTGCTCTATGTGTAATCGTTACAAGGCTCCTTCTAAGCCAGAGGAGGAAATCTCTATAGAGACTATTAAGAAGCTACCTAAGATGTACTTTACCAACATCACGGGTGGTGAGCCTTTTATCCGTACGGACTTGAAGGACATCGTACGTGAGCTTTATAAGAAGAGCGACCGTATCGTAATCTCTACCAACGGCTTCTTCACCGACCGTATCATCGACCTGGCGAAGGAGTTCCCTCAGATAGGTATCCGAATTTCTATCGAGGGTTTGGAGCAGACCAACAATGAAATCCGTGGTCTGAACAATGGTTTCAACCGTGGCTATACTACCTTGAAAAAGCTCTGTGAGATGGGATTGAAGGATGTGGGATTCGGTATGACCGTTCAGGACAAGAACGCTCCAGACCTCGTGCCTCTCTATCAGTTGAGTAACAAGATGGTTATGGAGTTCGCTACCGCATCGCTCCATAACTCTTTCTACTTCGTTGAGGCTAAGAACATCATCCACGACCGTCCGATGGTGGCTAAGAACTTCGAGAACCTGGTGAACGAGCTGTTGAAGTCTAACTCTCCAAAGAAGTGGTTCCGTGCTTACTTCAACCATGGACTCATCAACTATATCTATGGTCAGAAGCGTCTCTTGCCTTGCGATATGAGTTTCGATACCTTCTTCATCGACCCATACGGTGATGTGATGCCATGTAATGGTACCAAGGATAAGGAGGTGATGGGTAACCTGAACCGCCAGACCTGGGATGAGCTTTGGAGTTCTCCAGAGGCTGAGCAGGTTCGTAAGAAGGTAAGACATTGCGACAGAAACTGCTGGATGATAGGTTCTGTTTCTCCTGCTATGCACAAGTACATCAAGACACCTGCCCTGTGGGTGGCTAAGCACAAGCTGAAGAGCCTGCTCGGTATGAAGTACTCTATGTATGAGAATCCTATCTGTTGCGAGTATCGTGATGGTAAGGTGACCAAGGAACAGCTTGACAAACTTTCTACCTGTGATATGAATGCCGTGGTAAACAACGGTCTTTCTGCCGATTCAAAGGAGGCTTTAAAGGGCAAACGTGGCGAGGACATCGTGAACGCTGATGTGGCTAGCCAGGGTTATGAGGCTACCAAGAAGGAAACAGATAGATATATTGAAATCAAGTAATCACTTGATTCTCTTATGATTGATAAGAAGCCACAGTGCGGAGAACATCGACACCAAGATGATGCCGAAGTACTGTATGGCTTCTTTGATATAGTTTGAAATCTTATTCATGCCTGCAAAGGTAATACTTTTATTTTGAAAATCTCTAGTTTTTATGAAAATAGTTGTAACTGGTACTCGTGGTATCCCAAATATCATGGGTGGCGTGGAGACGCATTGTGAGGAATTGTTCCCTAGAATGGTGGAGCGTGGGTATGACGTAACGTTGATCCGTCGCTCGAACTATGTGAAGGATGACTTGCATGAATGGAAGGGTGTGAAACTGGTGACGATTCCTTCGCCTAAGAAGAAGAGTTTCGAGGCTATCATCCATACTTTCCGTGCCATCAAAGAGGCAAAGAAGTTGGGAGCTGATGTATTGCATATCCATGCCATCGGTCCTGCCTTGCTGGTGCCATACGCCAAACTGTTGGGCATGAAGGTGGTGTTTACACATCATGGTCCTGACTATGACAGGGACAAGTGGGGATTTGCTGCCAAGACTATTCTGAAGATGGGTGAGCGTATGGGCTGCATGTTTGCCGATGATGTCATCGTGATCTCGAACGTCATCAAGAATCTCATTGCCCGCAAATATGGAAGAACGAAGAATGTACACCTTATATATAATGGTGTTTCTGAGCCTGAAATCTGCGACTATCCTGAATATTTCAAGGAACTGGGGATAGAGAAGGGAAAGTATATCCTGGGTATGTGCAGATTTGTGCCTGAGAAGAACCTGCATCATCTGGTGGAGGCGTTTGTAAAGTGGAAAAAGTCGCACACGGATCTCATGGATTCCACGGATATAAAGTTAGTGTTAGCTGGCGATACAGACTTCGAAGATGAGTATTCGTTGGGATTGAAGCAGATGGCAAGGGAGAATGGTGTGGTGCTTACTGGCTTTATCAAGGGCAGAAAGCTTCATTCGCTGTTGACGAATTGCCGTTGCTATTGTCTTCCCTCTTCGCACGAAGGTTTACCGATAGCCTTGTTGGAGGCGATGAGCTATGGTGTAAAGGTAGTAGTGAGCGATATTCCTGCAAATCTGGAGGTTGGCTTGCCAAAGGATGATTACTTCCATTGTGGCAACGTGGATGAACTTTCTGAAAAGCTCGGAATGATTATCGAGACTCCATTGCAGCATGTGGATTACGACATGAGCAAGTACGATTGGGACCAGATTGCAGATGAAGTGGGAGGAGTGTATCAAGGGTTGAAGAAATAATGGTTGTTACGAAGCAACAAAAGATATTTAGGTGATCAGTATGGCAGATAATATATGGAATAAAATATAGATATTTCGGACGAATACTTCCCGCTCCCCTTTTGTTTAATCTACTTTTCGGGGATGGAGCCTAGTAGCCCGATTTTACTATAACTGATATAATGAACGTAATAAAGACAGATATTGAAGGCGTACTCATCATTGAGCCTCGCCTGTTTAGAGATGCTCGTGGCTATTTCTTAGAGAGCTTCAGTGAGCGTGAGTTTAAAGAGAAGGCCTGATGGTGGTATCTCGATACTGGATGATTCTCTAGGTATCGATTGGCGCATTCCTACGGAACATGCTAATCTTTCGGAATAGGATACGAAACATCAGGTATTGAAGGACTTTGAAAGTCCTTTCGAGTACTAAAAGAAAGAGGTTTTCCTAAAAATATTGAGGTGATTTTTTCGAAAACCTACCCGTCCTTCCTTACCCTTAAGGAAGGCTCCACCTTTCTCTCCAAGCCTCTCTTCAATAGTCTTTACGCCCCCTTCGGTTCCCCCAGTTCTGGGGGACAGAAACCCTCAGGGACGAGAGGATGTAACCGCCCTCCGGTGCTCGGAACCGCTACGCTCTAAGGTTGGCGGGGCATCAAAGCCCTTCGCCATCTTGTGCGGGATGGGACCGCTGGGTGAGGGAAGTTCGCAATTTATAATTTACAATTAATAGTTTATAGGTTGCTGTTTACTGATGATTTTGGGGTAATTGGCTGATGAGTTGCAGATTTCTTTTGATATTCTTGGTGGTTTCGAAGAAAAAGCGTAACTTTGCGGTTAGAAATTAATAAAGTGAATTATTATGGCACAGATAGCAACAATGAATCAAGCTCAATTGCAAATCCTCGATATGCTGTCATTTATAAAGACTCCTGAGGCTTTGCGAGATTTGAATAAGGTAATCTCTGATTATTTTGTTCAGATGGCTGATGCAGAATTAGATAGAATGTGGGATGAAGGAACCTTGAATGAAGAACGTATCGAGAGTTTCCGGCATCTCCATGAACG
>OBLI01003995.1_pt1 | contig 10857 bp, 8 predicted proteins | sample 1519701 | NCBI WGS metagenome assembly OBLI01 (sample SAMEA3663005, study PRJEB22513) | pig gut metagenome | biome: pig gut; feature: pig-associated habitat; material: faeces | place: France | collected 2012 | reverse complement strand
GCCAGGTTCTTCGTAGCCTGGCTCACGATGCCCGCCATCGTGGCCGACACCGTCGCCTCATCGCCCTGTGCCGGCAAGAGGCGGCCCGTTACCTCCACCACCTCGGCAAATTCGCCCGGCTCGACCGTGACGAGCCGCAGGCCGGCGGCTTTCGCCTGCGCCTCGGTGAAAGTGATTTCGGCGGAGTGGCCCGCGTGTTCATCAGCGTCGTGATCGTGTTCGTCCGCTTCGTGGTTGTGGCCGTCGGCCTCGGCCTCGTGGTCGTGACCCTCCGCTTCGTGGTTATGTTCCTCCGCGCTGTGGTCATGACCGTCGTGTGCGTGGTCCGAATGGCACGCACCCAAGAGCATAGTCCCCATGAGGGCTATGCCGAAAAAGAATATTTTTTTCATGAAAAAGGCTTTATGGTTATAAAAAGAAGACAAGCTAAACCATAAAGCAGGGCGGTCCGCGCCGCCGCAGGTGCCGGTCCGTCAGGCCGGCCAAAAGCGGAATTTGCTTCCTATTATATATAGGAGTGGTAAGGGATGGGAAAAACAGGTTCAGCACGAGAGCCGCCCCAACCCCCGCCCAAAGCCAAAAAGGCAGGGTTTCGGCGGTAGCGGCAGGCACCTGGCACACCTGTTGCGGCGTGAAGTCCACCGAGCAGGTGTGCGATGCCGGAAGGCCGTGGTCCGAATGTTCCACCGGCAGGTCGTGCGTATGCGCATCGTGGGCACACAGTTCGAGCGCCCAGCAAGCAGCCCCGCCACGGTGATGGTGGTGGGGAAGCAACACGACCATGAGCAGCAGCGCAATGGACATGACAACGCGGAATATGCCTTTGCTGTTTTTCACGCCGCGAAGATAAGCATAATTCGCCAAGAGCCTGTTACAGACCCTATATATTTATGCCGAAGCCTTGCCCTGCCGCCACCAAAGCATTTCCCGAAACGAAAATCCGTCTTTTCCATCTCCCAAATCAGGCTCCGGAAGCCCCAAATACGGGCTCCGGAAGAGCAAAATCGGGTGTAATAGCAAAATATTACACCTCCCGACGCATTTTTTCCGCTTTTTCCTTGCACAATCCAAAGCACCGCTCTACTTTTGCGGTGTACTATTAAACTATTACACCGAATTAAACTTTTTCATCATGTTACAGATAAACGAAATCGACTTCAGCTACGGGCGGCGCAAGGCCCCCGTGTTCGAGCACTTCAGCCTGCGCTTCGAGCCGGGCCACATCTACGGACTGCTGGGCAAGAACGGCACCGGCAAGAGCACCCTGCTCTACCTCATGAGCGGACTGTTGCACCAACAGCGGGGCACGGTGCTCTTTGAAGGCACCGACGTCAGGCTGCGGCGGCCAGAGGTGTTGCAGGAAATGTTCCTCGTGCCCGAAGAGATAGAGCTACCCCACCTCAGCATGGAGCGTTACGTGCAGCTCAACGCCTGCTTCTATCCGCACTTCGACTACGAGGTGCTGATGCGCTGCATGACAGACTTCGACCTCGACCCGAAGGCCAAGCTCGACAGCCTTTCGATGGGGCAGCGGAAGAAAGCCTTCGTATGCTTCGCCCTGGCCACGGGCACCCGCCTGCTGCTCATGGACGAGCCGACCAACGGGCTGGACATCCCCTCGAAGAGCATTTTCCGGCAGGTGGTGGCGCGCCACATCACCGAGGACCGCACCCTCATCGTGTCGACCCACCAGGTGAACGACGTGGCGATGCTCCTGGACCACGTGGTGATGCTCCAAGGCTCGCACCTGCTGCTCAACCGCTCCGTGGCCGACATCTCGGCCGCCGTGCGCTGTGAAGAGCGTGCCCTGGGCGAACCCACGGACGACGCGCTCTATGTGCAGAACTCGCTCCAGGGCCATGCCGTGGTGGTGGAGAACGACGCCCCCGACGACGAAACGCCGCTGGACCTCGAACTCCTCTTCTGCTGTGCCGAAGCCGGCAAACTTCCCCAAAGTCTCACCTGTTAATCCCCCTCCCGAAACAATGAAAAACTTCAGTCTGAAACGCATGGCGCAGGTGATGCGCATCACCTTCTGCCAAAATCATAAATGGTTCCTCAACATAGGCATTGCCTACCTCTTGGCCCACTTCGTCGGCCAGGCCCTGGTTTTCTACACCATAAGCAACAGCCCGGAAGCCCCGGATTGGTACATCGCCGGCCGGATGCACAGTGCCACCGGTGCCTTCGTCATGATCAGCGCGTTTCTCATCTTGGGCGGCATCTCCTTCACGTTCGACGTGCTGAAGGACAAGAACAAGCGCATCTCCATCCTGATGTTGCCGGCCAGCAACGCGGAGAAATTCGTGGCGCGGCTGCTGATCTGTACGGTGGGCGTGTGGGTGCTCAATGCCGTTTGCATCCTGCTGGCCGACGGTCTGCGGCAGCTCGTCTACCATTGGTCGGACACCCCCTTGGGTTCGGCGCTGCCTGCCCTGTGGGAGTTTATCGGAAACAACGGCACGGTCTTCTTCCGTGCGATGAGCGAGCCTTTCGTTGCCGGCCAGTCCACGGGATGGTGTGCCGTGGCGTTCGTAGTGTCCTCCGGCTTCATGACCTACAGCTTCTTCCTGCTCGGTTCGGCGGTGTTCCGCAAGCAAGCCTTCATCCTGACGGGCCTGTGCGGCCTGGGTCTCACCCTGGTGGGGACTTACTTGGCCGGCACGGTGGCCGGGCTGTTCGAGTACTCCTTTACGGAAAAGGAGGTGTTTGCTTTTCTCGTCAACATCGTGCCTGTGGGTGCCGTCGTGCAGCTGTTGGTAGGTGCAGGCTTCGTGTGGCTGAGCTACCGCCTGTTCGAGCGCATGACCGTGGTGCGTCGCAATTTGTTCTAAACCAAAGTCTTTATCGTATTCCTTAGAAAGAATCACAACATGACGTTTAAAGAAAGCCAACCTATCTATGTGCAAATGGCCGACCGCCTGAGCGACGAGATACTCCACGGCACGTATGCGCCGGAGAGCCGCGTGCCCGGCGTGAGGGAGTATGCCGCGATGCTGGAGGTGAACGTGAACACGGCGGTGAAGGCTTACGAGCTGCTGGCCCGCAGGGGCGTGATTTACCAGAAGCGAGGCATGGGCTATTTCGTGGCGGCCGACGCGCCGCAGCTCATCCGCTCCGAACGCCGCGCCTATTTCCGCGAACACGCCATGCCGCAGTTTTTCGCACAAATGAAACTCCTCGACATCACGCCCGAAGAGATGGTACGGGCGTACAACGCGTATCTCGAAAATACGAACAAAGCATGAGCCGGGGGCCACGCGCCCCTGTGCTCGCCCCATTTCCCAAAAAAACTACTTCCCTTATGAAAAAGCATTTGGAAATCATCATAGCGATTGCCGTATTCATCATGCTGCTGCCCATCGGGCTGCAAGTGAAGGCACAAGACCACCGGACCGACAGCCTGCGAACCCTCAGCGAGGCTGGCGTGACCGTTTACCGGCCCGTGGCGAAACTCAAGGACGGTGCGATGGTCACCACCGTGGAGAACACACCGCTGGCCAAGGCCGGCACCGCCGAGGACGTGCTCAAACAAGTGCCCGGACTCATGCAGAAGGGCGATCAGGAAGGCACCATCGAAGTGATTGGCAAGGGTACCCCCATCTTCTACATCAACGGGCGGCAAGTGCGCGACCTTTCCGAACTGAAACAGCTCTCCAGCGAGGAGGTGAAGCACGTGGAGGTAATCCAGACACCCGGGGCGAAGTACGACGCCAATGTGGCCGCCGTGGTGCGCATACGCACGGTGCGCCGCAAAGGCGAGGGCTGGGGCGTGGATGCCATGCAGGAGTACCGCCAGGGACGCTATGCCAACGACAATTCCCGGCTCAAGGTGAACTACCGCCGCAAGGGGCTGGACATCTTCGCCGTGGCGGGACTCAACGGCGGACGCTTCTACTGGAACTCGCCCTCCGACCAGCTCACCGTGACGCCCGACACGCTGTGGTACCTGCCCATGGGACAGAACATGAAGGGCAAACAGCTCTATGCCGACTATACCGCCGGCTTCAACTACGACGTGGACGAGAACCACTCCTTCGGACTCCGCTATCAGGCCAAGCAGACTCTCAAAAGCACGGGCTACTTCAGCCTCGACAGCCGCATCCTGGCCAACGGCGAATACTACGACCAATTGCTGAGCCAGGGCAAGGAGGACAACGATGCCGACTTGCAGCACGACCTCAACCTTTACTATGTGGGCAAGCTGAGCAAAGGGGAACTGAGCGTGGACCTCAGCCTCTACGCCAACGGCGACAACAAGACGAACGTCACCAACGAAACGAGCCAGGAACACGACGACCGCTACGTGCCCTCCGTGAGCCGCACCCGTAACCGCCTCTGGGCGGCCAAGGTGGCCTACGAATGGCCGTGGCTGGGCGGTAAGGTGAGCCTCGGCACGCAGTACCAGCTGACCAACCGCCACGACGACTACTACATCCCGCTCAACAACTTCGGCCTGCAGGCCACCAACACCAAGCAGGAGGAGAAGAACGTGGCCGGCTTCGTGCAGTGGAGTGCCGTGCTGGCACGTCGTTACCAGCTCTCCGCTGGACTGCGCTACGAGCACGCCGCCTACGACTACTCCACCGAGGGCGTTCACAACCCCGACCTCTCGCCCACGTACAACAACCTGTTCCCCTCCTTCTCCCTTGCCACGGCATTCGGGCAGGGCGCGAAGGCACTGCAGCTGATGTTTTCCTATACCGCCAAGACGCAAAGGCCGCAGTACGGACAGCTGTCCAACAAGGTGACCTACGGCAACCGCTTCCTCATGCAGAGCGGCAACCCCGACCTCAAGCCCACCATCATCCACTCCGTGAATCTCACCCTCGTGCGCGGCAGCTGGCAGGCCGTGGCCATGATGGACCACTATCAGGACGGCATCCTGTTCTGGGGACGCTCGTTGCCCGACCACCCTTCCATCACGAAAATATCCTTCCTCAACAAATCGTTCACGCAGCTGCAGGGCATCCTCACCTATGCGCCGCGCTTCAAGTACTGGCAGCCGCGTTTCACGGCGGTCTACACGCAGACGTTCTGCGAGCTGCCCGTGATGAACGGTACGCGCAAGTTCAACAACCCGCTGTTCCACTTGGCCACGGTGCAGGTGTTCAAACTCCCGGCCCGGATTGACCTCACGGCGGTCTACAGTTTCCAGACCAAGGGCAACTACCAGAACGTAAAGGTGGACAAGCTGATGCACTATACGGAACTGTACGCCTCGCGCAGCTTCCTCAACGACGCGCTCACCGTGACGCTCGGCTGCCAGGACCTGCTGCACAACGTGGGTTCGCGCAACCTGATCTTCATGGAGAACTCCCGTTTCCTGGAGTCCGGCGAGGGCGACACGCGGCAGGTGTACCTGAAACTGCACTACAAGTTCAACGCCATGCGCGACAAGTATCGCGGCAAGAGCGCGGTGGAGGAAATCATCAAGCGACTGTAGAAGAGAAAAAAGATGATGGTAGGTGTTTAAAAGTAGTTTATGTCTACATGATTAGTCATAAGTAGGTGTTTAAAATTAGTTTATATTTATATGATTAATCAAAGTTTGCATATATCATCTGTCCCCTCTTGGGCGCATTTAGTTTCTTGTTTTTTCGGTCACATAGCCCGCTATGCTCCCTCAAAAAAAGAAACTAACTGCATCCCAATAGAGCACACATGATATAAACTAATTTGCAACACCTACTTACCTAAGCTTTAAACACCTACTTAACTTTTTGAGGTGATGCTATGCCTTTCCAAAAAGTCCGGGAGTTGTTTTGTCAACTCGTCGAGCTCGACAAAATAGTCGGCGACTTGTAAAGAAGACTTCACACCGTGTCCTGCCGGGACTGGCAATAATGTAAAATGTAAAATGTATAATGAAGTCTACGACCGACATACAGGACGAAGCAGACCGCCGCCCCCATTGGCGTAGCCCTCATTATACATTATACATTTTATAATGCCCCTTTCGCGCGCGCGTATATACGGTTTTTATTTCCCGAAAAAAGCATTCACCCCTTCACACGATGCTCGTTTTCGTCTGATTTCCAATGAGCTTGAGTGTGAAGGGTTGAAATTCAAAGCATTCACACCGAGGGTGAATGCAGGTGAAGGGTTGAAACATCAATCCTTCACACCGGAAAGCCGCTGGCAATCAGGAGATAAACGAAAAAACGAGCCCTGCGCTGTGAATACTTGAAAATTCAAGCCTTCACACTTGAAACCAATGATTTTCAATGGAAAACATGCCTTGTGTGAAGGAATGAATGTTTTTTTTCGAGAATAAAAAAAGCGTATAGAAAGCGTGAATAATTGGGGTTGGAAAGGTCAAATTGCCCCGTGCCCTTTTGGCAAGTGTTGTTCAGCTCACGAAGCTTCAGCCTTATCACCTCATCCCTCAAAAATTCATACAACGTAGACAATAAATAGTTGAAGGGCGCAGCCTCCGAAAACGGGGTTACGCCCTGGGTGTGGATAATGGGAAAGAGGTGAAGACGGAGAGCGATAATTTTTGTTCCTGTCAACGGCTTAAATGTCCTGCGTTGAGGTCGGTACATCCGGCTTCCTGACCACGCACGACTCGAAGAGCTTGCGATAAAACCGGTGGCGACAGAGTGTGGCGGCACTGCCCAGGATAATCAGTTTGTAGCGCGCCCGGGTGATGGCCACGTTCATGCGGCGCAAATCCGAAAGGAAACCTATCCGCCCCTCCTCGTTGGCCCGCACCAACGACACGAGTATCACATCGCGCTCCTGCCCTTGAAACGCATCGACCGTGTTCACCGTAATCAACGGGCGCAACGGTTTCAAAAAGTCGTCCTTTTTGAGTAGTCCGCGCAAGTACTGAACCTGTGCGCGGTAGGGCGAAATGATGCCCATGTCCACCCGTTCGTCCAACAGCCGGCTGCGGCCCACACGCTCCACATAGTCGTGGAGCGCACGCAGCGTCAGTTGTGCCTCCGTGCGGTTGATGCGTCCGTAGTTCGTACCCACAAATTCCTCGCGGACAAACGTTTCTTCAGTCTGCTCCTTCTCCCCATCGTGCTCCGCCATCTCCTTCGACGTGTCCACCCACACGAGCGGCGTGTCCAGCTCATCGAGCAAAGAACGGTGGCGCACCTCCGGCGCAGCTTGGAGTTTGCCTTCATAAAACCACTCTGAGGAGAAACGCATCAGCGACTCGTTCATGCGATACTGCACCGTGAGCAGCCTGACACACTCCGGTTTCGTTTCGGCCAGGTGCTGCATCAGCGTACACCCCAGCCCGCCGCGCAGTGCCTCGGGACTTTTCAGCGTGGGCGGCAGTTGCTGATGATCTCCGGCGAAGATAACGCGGTCGGCGTGTTGCAGGGCAATCCAACAGGCCGCTTCCAGCGCCTGTGCCGCCTCGTCGATGAACAGCGTATGGAAATGTCGTCCGCAAAGCAACGAATGGGCCGCCCCGGTCAGCGTGCAGGCTATCACCCGCGAGCCATCGAACAACTCATGGCGAATGCGCGCCTCCTGCTCGTCGGCCCGCTCGCGCAGTCGGGCCACTTTTTGGTGGAAGTTGGCCGGTCTGCTATTCCTTCTCCCGGCATAGAGCTGCCGGATGGTGCGCCTCACCTGCCAGAGCAAAGGATAGTCTGGATGGGCGGCGAAACGGTGCTCGTAAGTGCAGGCTAACATCGTATCGTTCACACGACTCGGATTGCCAATGCGCAACACGCTCAGGCCACGAGCTGCAAGCTGCGCGCAAATCCAATCGACTGCCGTGTTGCTTTGTGCACACACCATCACCTGGGGCTCGCGTCGCAACACCTCACACACCGCTTCGACCAGCGTGGTCGTCTTTCCTGTGCCGGGAGGGCCGTGAACAATCAGCGCATCGCGGGCGCAGAGCACATCGCGCACGGCCTGTTCCTGTGAGGGGTTGAGCCAGGGAAGACTGAGCGGCACGGCCGGCTGCGCACCCCAATGCAGCGGGGCCGGGGTGTGGAACACGTCGCGCAACTCCGCCACCCGGTTTCCCTTGGCCCGGATGGTACGTTGCAACGCATCGAACATGGTGCGATAGGAATAGTCGTCGAAACTCAGTTGCCCCCCCGCCATTTCCAACTCCTGCAATCTACTCAGCGCCTCCTCCCCCGGGAGTTCCACCACCATGCGGTCAGGTTCAGCGAAGCTCACCGTGGACTGAAAATTCAGGTAACGGATTTCTCCGTTTCCGCTGCGCGAAAAGAAACATACCTGACGGCCATATTCAAAGTTGTGTTCTATTTCCTCATCCGTCGTCCGGGATATTTCCACCACGAAGCGGTCCAGCGAGTTGTAATATCCCCGCCCCACTGTGATGGGAAACCAGCAATCGCCCCGTTTCACCTTGCGGTCAACGCCCATAACGGCCGTGTCGCGACGGAAAGCCGCTTTCTCAAATTCGTATTCCTTTTGCAGCAGGCTGTATTGTTGTTCTAAAGTTAAGGACATAGTATGCTTCAATCTTGCTTTTAAGTAAGTGTTTGAAGTCAGTAGGAACGATGTTCCACGCTTACGCCAATCATCCCGTTCGTTCCGAGCTTGAACTCCGCGGCTGCCCCCACACGCTCCTTGGGTTCACCCCAATACAACGGAAAGACGTTGTGGCGGAAACGGAGGTCCTTCTCCTTGGGCAGGAACGTTCGGCTGCCATAGGCGTAGAGCGAAACGCAGGAGTTGACCTTATAACCCACAATGCCCGCAATGCCGGCATCGGTGCTGCGCCAGCCGCCCCAGTCCATGTGGTGGGCATACACGCCGGCTGCCACGGAGAAACGCCCCTTTATCGGCAAGGCATAGGCCATGGCCAACGATTGCCCGAACCCTACTCCGGAGGGGGCATGCTTGCCCAAGCCCACACTGAGACTCATGCCAAACTGGGCATTCAAGCCCTCGTGGAGCCGCCACGGCGTGCCGCCCCAATAGTCGGGAGCCCAGGAATAGCCCATCGGCGAACAGAAAAACGGAGAGGGCGAAGCCGGCAACAATGGCAGCGAGAGGTCGAAATCAGAGGGCGAAACGGGCAACGAAAGCGTATCCTCACGCAGGCTGTCGGGCGAGGCGTGCATAAATGCATCGTTAAAATCCCGCTTACGAGCGGTGTCGTCCGTCTGGGCCCAAACCAACGAGCCACAGAACAGCGCGAAGCAAAAAAGAAGGAAGCGTTTCATGATGCGGATGTATGAAGTCGCTGCAAATGTAGGCAGAAAAAGAATTGATAAAGGCAAAAAAGAATTTAATAAAGGCAAAGTAACAGGCGCAAACACTAATTTTGCCGCACTAACACCTCCCTCAGCATGGAAAACATCACTTCTGAAGCCATCGACCGACGACTGCACATGCTGGCAGAGCCGGATTATGCCGCCTTCAGTGCCAAGCTCATTCCCAACTTGAACCGCCCCTTGCTCGGGGTGCGCATTCCCCAACTGCGACAGTTGGCCAAAGCACTCTTACGCGAGAACCCCAACGTGGCAACCGGCGAGGCTTTCACCCACCTCAGCCATGAAAACATCGCCCTCCACGGCTTCGTGCTGGGCTATGCACGAATGGACTATGCCCTCTGGGAACCTCGCGTGGCGCAGCTCGTTCCCCTGCTCGACAACTGGGCCTTGTGCGACATGACATGTGCTTCGCTCACCCTCATCCGTCGCCACCGCAGCGAGGGATGGCGTTTTCTTCAGTCCTACTTGCGGAGCAGCGACGAGTTCGGCCAACGCTTTGGTGTGGTGATGCTGATGGACCATTTCCTCACCGACGAGTGGGCCGACCGCGTGCTCGAAGCCTTTGTCCTTGTGCGGCCTGCGGGCTACTATGCCGCCATGGCCGTGGGCTGGGCCTTGCAAGCAGCTTTCATCCGTTGGCCCCGGCGCGTGTTTCCCCTGCTCTCAGAAGCGCAAGTCTGTGAGGAGAGCCGAAAAATGGCACGCAAAAAACTATTAGAATCGCGACGCACGCCCAACGAATGGCGCATGCGCATCAAAATTTTGGAAATATGAAAACGTGGTATAAATTCTTGACTCTTTGTTGCTGCCTGCTTTACGCCATGACTGCCGCCGGACAGACAACATTGCCGTTGCGCTACGTGCCATCCGACAGCGTGATGACCTGGGCCTACGGCGGACAGGACTTCCGCACCATGGCACAAACTGTCTGCCCCGGTGTGCGAGCCGCCCGATTGGAGCTGGCTCCCGGAGCCATGGACCATAAGAGCAAGGTGGAGGAGGTGTGGCAAAAGGTGCAGCCCGAACTTAACGTGGTGGGGGGCGGCGACGACGAACTCACCGACGGGCAGGGCTTGCCGGCAGCCTATGGCTTCAACCTCAACGGCCTGATGTGGCTCTTCACCGGCAAGGCAGCCCATGCCGACATGATGGAACGCAGCCTCTACAATGCCGTACTCCGCACCCTGACCGACAGCACTCTCGCCAAGCAACCGGAGGACCTGCGAGCGGCCGCCGAAGTGCTGATGGGCGTGCCGGGGGTGATTTACGCCACTACGAACGACGAGCGCGACTTCTTCGTGAACCTTTACACCAATGCCACGACCAACCTCTGCCTGCAACAGCACCACTTCGCCCTCGACCAAATCACCGACATGCCCCGGAGCGGACAAGTGAAGTTTCGCCTTTCCCGACTGGCAGAGCCCTTGCCCCTAAGGGTGCATCTGCGCATACCGGACTGGGCTTCCAAACGCCGCCCTGCCTTGGCGGCATTCGCCTATGTCGACACCACGGCGTGCCTGCCCCGTATCTATGTGAACGGCCACGAGCAGGAAAAAGTGGTGCCCGATGCCGACGGTTATGTAGTGATTGACCGCGTGTGGCGTTCGTTGGACGAGATTTACATCGACTT
>OBLI01003992.1_pt1 | contig 10862 bp, 6 predicted proteins | sample 1519701 | NCBI WGS metagenome assembly OBLI01 (sample SAMEA3663005, study PRJEB22513) | pig gut metagenome | biome: pig gut; feature: pig-associated habitat; material: faeces | place: France | collected 2012 | reverse complement strand
CCCGCCGAATGCTTTGCCGGATTATCTGGATTTTTTGGATAATCCGAATTATCCGGACTAACCGGAAAATTCGATCCGCCCGTCACAGCAGTCCCGCCTCCACCATGCGCACCACGCGCTCGGTGTAGCGGTCGTCGCCCTCCGGGTCATACTTTTTGCTCAGGCTGTTGCCGAACAGCACCGCCACGCCCTGGTAAAGATTGGCCTTGAACGAGCCCATGAAAGCCTTGGCGATAGCATAGCCCGTCTGGTTACATTCGCGGTCAATCAGCTTGAGCAGCAGGCGGCCCTGCGAGCGGGAGAGCTTCTTCAGTGCCGGGCCGTACTGACGCTTCAGTCCCGCCTCCACGCGCTTCATGTGTTCGTTGCGTGCCTTCTTGTCGGGCAAAGTTTCCAGGAAGTCGTACGTCTCGATAATCGTCAGTTTCGCCAGCTTGGCCCACGGCAGCACCTTCTTGATGTTGTAAACCAGGCGGTTGTATTTCTCGCGTTCCTTCTCGTTCTTGAACTCCATGGGTGCGTACTTCGGCAGTGTGGGAAAGATGATGTGCGTAATCGTCTGCCCCTTGTATTCCGTGGTGCCCATTTGTGTCATGATGGGCATTTCCGTTTCCTGCACCTCCACCGTGTCCGGCTTCGAGGCTTCGGCGACCGATTGCGCCGGAGCCTGCAACAGGGCGAAAAAGAAAAGGGAGAGGAACAAACAAATAGGCTTCATGAGCTGTAAACGGTGAATAGTTTCGTGAAAATACGAGGTTCGGGCGCAAAAGTAGCAAGAAACTCTTTCATGCTGCGTTATTATATATTAAAGGAGTACCCTCTTCGCGGAAAAAGTTCTTTATTTGCATATCCTTTTCCCCACATATAAACATCTGACCTATGGCTAAGAAAGAAAAAGGCAAGTCAGGCGGCCGGCTGAAGAAGAAGGCCGTTTTGCAGATGCTCGTTGACTTGTTCAACAGTCAGCCCGAGAAAGATTTTGACGTGAAGGAGCTCTTTGCCGAACTGCGAGCATCGAACCATCCCGCCAAGATGGTGGTGCTCGACGCCCTGTCGGAACTGGTGCTCGACGACTATATCGCCACCGACGGACGGGGGCACTACCGCAACACCGTGCGCTCCACCGTGATGGAGGGTACCTTTGTGCGCAAGCGCAACGGCCACAACGCCTTCCTGCCCGACGACGGCGGAAAGAGCATCCTCGTGTGCGAACGTAACTCGCTCCATGCCCTCGACGGCGACCGGGTGCGCGTGACCATGCTGGCACGTCGTGCGGGCCATACCCGTGAGGCCGAGGTCACCGACATCCTGGAGCGCGCCAACGACACGTTCGTCGGACAGCTGCAGGTGGAGGGAGGCTACGGCTTCCTCATCACCGAAAGCCGCTCGCTGGCCACGGACATCTTCATCCCCAAGGACAAACTCAAGGGCGGCAAGAACGGCGACAAGGCCGTGGTGAAAATTGTGGAGTGGCCCACCGACTCCAAGAGCCCCATCGGAAAGGTCGTCGACATCCTGGGCCGCCAGGGGGAGAACAACGCCGAGATGCACGCCATCCTGGCGCAGTACGGCCTGCCCTACGTCTACCCGGAGAAGGTGGAGAAAGCAGCAGAGGCGTTGCAGCCCGACATCAGTCCCGAAGATATAGCCCGGAGGGAGGACTTCCGCGCCGTGACCACCTTCACCATCGACCCGCACGACGCCAAGGACTTCGACGACGCGCTCTCCATCCGCACCCTCGGCGAGGGGCTGTGGGAAGTGGGCGTTCACATTGCCGACGTGAGCCACTATGTGAAAGAGGGCGACATCATCGACCGCGAAGCGCAGAAACGGGCCACCAGCGTCTACCTCGTGGATCGCACCATCCCCATGTTGCCCGAGCGGCTCTGCAACTTCATCTGCTCGCTCCGCCCCAACGAGGAGAAACTCACCTATTCCACCATCTTCACGATGAACGCGAAGGGCGAAGTGCTCGACTGGCACCTGGCACACACCGTCATCTGCTCCGACCGCCGCTTCACCTACGAAGAGGTGCAGCAGACGCTGGAGCGCAACGGTGAGGCTTCGGCCGAGGACCTGGCACTGCCGGGCGAACACCCCGAACCGCTGCCCGAAGGTGCTGCCCCGGAGGGGGAATATGCCGCCGAACTCATCACGCTCAACCGCCTGGCCAAACAGCTCCGCGAAAAGCGGTTCAAGAACGGCTCCATCGGTTTCGACCGTGCCGAGGTACGGTTTGAAGTGGACGAGAAGGGACACCCCGTGTCCACCTATGTCAAGGTGGCCAAGGATGCCAACAAACTGGTGGAGGAGTTCATGCTCCTGGCCAACCGCAGCGTGGCGGAGATGATGGCCAAAGTGCCCAAAGGCCGCAAACCGAAGGTCTTTCCCTACCGTATCCACGATGTGCCCGACCCGGAGAAGATGGAGAAACTCAGTGCCTTCATCGCCCGCTTCGGCTACAAGGTGCGTACCGACGGGTCGAAACTGGAAATCAGCAAGAGCCTGAACCGGCTCCTTGCCGACGTGAAGGGGAAAAAGGAGGAGAATGTAGTGGAGATGGTGGCCTTGCGTGCCATGATGAAGGCGCGTTACAGCATCCACAACATTGGCCACTACGGCCTGATGTTCCAGTACTACACGCACTTCACCTCGCCCATACGCCGCTATCCCGACACCCTGGTCCACCGTTTGCTCACGCGCTACGGCGAGGGTGGTCGCTCGGTCAACGGGCCGAAGTACGAGGAGCTGTGTGAACACGCCTCGAATATGGAACAGTTGGCACAGACGGCGGAACGCGCCAGCATCAAATACAAACAGGTGGAATTCATGGCCGACCGCTTGGGACAGGAGTTCGACGGCACGGTCAGCGGGGTAACGGAGTTCGGACTGTATGTCGAGGTGGATGAGAGCAAGTGCGAGGGCATGGTGCCGCTCCGCCTCTTGCTCGACGACTACTACGAGTTCGACGAGCGCAACTTCTGTCTGGTAGGCCGCCGTTACCATCGCCGTTACAGCCTCGGCGACAAGGTGCGCATCCGGGTGGAGCGTGCCAACCTGGACCGCCGCCAGCTCGACTTTGCCTTGGTGAGCACCAACGAAGGGCCGATGGCGGAAGAACCGAAGCAGGCTGTGCCGGGCATGTCGCCCTCCAAGAAGCGTAAACGCGGCAGCGGCGGACGGCGGAAGGGGGGACGGTAAGCCCCAGTATTGCATTTGTGCTTCATGACGTTGTTTCCTGTTGTTATGGTTGTCGACCTGTTTTTTTACTACGACAACCCGGACAACAGGGAACAACTTTTTATGGCACTTCTCTTACAGGTTGTTAACTCGGACAACTTTTCCGCTGCATCCAACATGCCGGGTGTTGTTTTTGTTGTTGACTACAAAAATTGGTTCTGCTAAATGATGCTGCAAAAGTTGTCTTTAGTTGTTTTTGTTGTCGTCTTATTAAAATCGTGCGATTTTCTTTACACTTCTCTCGCCTTGCACTAACTTTGCACCCCGAATTAAGGTATTATTATCCTATATGCAAGACATAAGAAACATTGCGATTATTGCCCACGTCGACCACGGCAAAACCACACTCGTCGACAAAATGCTGCTGGCGGGCAATCTGTTCAGAAAAAACCAAAACGCCGGAGAACTTATTCTCGACAATAACGACTTGGAAAGGGAAAGGGGAATCACCATCCTGTCGAAAAACGTCTCTATCAGATATAAAAACACCAAAATCAATATCATCGACACGCCGGGCCACTCCGATTTTGGCGGAGAGGTGGAACGTGTGCTCAATATGGCCGACGGCTGCATCCTGCTCGTCGATGCCTTTGAAGGCCCTATGCCTCAAACACGCTTTGTCTTGCAGAAGGCTTTGCAAATCGGACTGAAACCCATCGTGGTGGTCAACAAGGTGGACAAACCCAACTGCCGCCCCGAAGAGGTCTACGAAATGGTGTTCGACCTCATGTGCGACCTCGACGCCACCGAGGACCAGCTCGACTTCCCCGTGGTCTACGGTTCGGCAAAGAACGGATGGATGGGACCGGACTACGACAAACCCACTGCCTCCATCGACTATCTGCTCGACAAAATCATTGAGGTGATCCCCGCCCCCGAACAGCTGGAGGGAACGCCCCAAATGCTCATCACCTCGCTCGACTACTCCAACTATACCGGACGCATCGCCGTGGGACGTGTCCACCGGGGCACCATCACCGAGGGCATGAAATGCACCATCGCCCACCGCGACGGCACGTTTGAGAAAACGCAGATCAAAGAGGTACACACCTTCGAGGGCATGGCGCGCCAAAAGGCGGAAGCCGTAAGCTCCGGCGACATCTGTGCCGTGGTGGGACTGGAGAACTTTGAAATCGGCGACACCATCTGCGACCTCGAACAGCCCGAGCCGCTCCCCACCATCGCCATCGACGAGCCCACCATGTCCATGCTCTTCGCCATCAACGACTCGCCCTTCTTCGGAAAAGAAGGAAAGTTCTGCACCTCACGCCACATCAACGACCGGTTGGAGAAGGAGCTGGAAAAGGACCTCGCCCTGAGAGTGGAACGCACGGAGACGGGCGACAGCTGGATTGTCAGCGGACGCGGCGTGCTGCACCTCTCTATCCTCGTGGAGACCATGCGGCGCGAAGGCTACGAGCTGCAAGTGGGACAGCCGCAGGTGATTTACAAGGAAATCGATGGCCAGAAGTGCGAACCCATCGAAGAGCTCACCATCAATGTGCCCGAAGAATTTGCTTCAAAGATGATTGATATGGTCACACGCCGCAAGGGCGAGATGACCTCCATGCAGAGCCTGGGCGAAAGGGTAGACATCGAGTTCGACATCCCCTCGCGCGGCATCATCGGGCTGCGTACCAATGTGCTCACCGCTTCGCAGGGCGAAGCCATCATGGCCCACCGCTTCAAGAACTACCAGCCTTACAAGGGCGACATCACCCGCCGGCAGAACGGCTCCATGATTTCGCTCGAAGCCGGTACGGCCTTTGCCTACGCCATCGACCACCTGCAGGACCGTGGCCGCTTCTTCATCAACCCGCAGGACGAAGTCTATGCCGGACAGGTGGTGGGCGAACACGTCCACGACAACGACCTCGTGGTGAACGTGACGAAAGCCAAGCAGCTCACCAATATGCGCGCCTCCGGTGCCGACGAAAAGGCACGCATCGTGCCCCCCGTCATCTTCTCCCTCGAAGAGGCTTTGGAATACATCAAGGAGGACGAATACGTGGAGGTTACCCCCAAGTCCATGCGTATGCGCAAAATCATCCTCGACCACCTGGCCCGCAAGCGTGCCGGCAGGGACTGACGCTCAGCCGTTCCTGACCGCCGCCACCACGGCGCAGCGCATCTTTTCCTTTCTTCGGAAAACACATTTTCTCCCATTTCCCAAACAGTCCGGAACCTGTACGCCAACAGTTCCGGACTGTTTTTCTTTCTCGTCCATTTACCACCCATCGCGCCGCTTTCTGTCACTTTTTTCCGCCTTCCGCACCCCCTTTTGCCCCCTTTTACCCCCTGAAAACCGCCTTCGGCGGTAGAAAAGGCGAAAAATTTCATACAATTAACAAATTTTACCCCCCCTGTTTGGTTTGTATACAACAACATTCTACTTTTGCGGCAAAATTTTCAGATTCAATAATGTAGAAACCTACGTTTAACCTGTTAAATCCTGATACGAAATTGCAGACATTAGAAATGAAAGCAATGACAGTTTAGGTTTGGAACACGGATGGGGAAGCCTACACCCTGCTCCATGTTCCGGCACGTTAGCGCACTTTATCGGTATATTCTTTTAAAACAGTTAATATTTTCTTTTTATTCATTAATCAATTTTACACAGAATGAAAAAATTCGCGTATCTATTGACATTACTCCTATTGATTGTGGGGGGTAATGAGTCTGCTTTTGCAGCCGTAGATTGGGGATTGAGTGCATCATCTCTTGAATCGATTACTGCAAACCAGACAGTGGTAATTAAGGAGGCACCGAGCGGTCTTTCGGGTTGGTCTTCGAATTCCTACATGAACTCCGGCAGCAACCAAGTAGTGTCTGACGTAGATTATTCCTGCATCTACAAGTTTGTAGAGAACGGAACGGTTAACCAAGGTGGCACTGACTACAAAGTGTATGTGCTCTACAATTTGGCTACGGGCAAGTATCTGGCAGCCGAAAACAGCTACACGGAGAACATCAATGATGCTTTCCAGATGGTGCCTGCCCATGCTGTAACAGCAACATCTGATGCAATCAACGGATATACAGAATGGACTGATTACTACAACAAAACTTCTCTGAATCTTTCCGCACAGATAGAAACGCTTTGGACACTCTGTAAGAAGGATGGAAAACAGTGGTTGAACTTTGTGGGAAACCCGGGCGTACAAAGCTATCACGACACAAACATCTGGCTCATCTATTCGGTGACAGAGAGCATGATACCCGCGGCACGACTTGCCAGTGCCAAGGAGGCTGCGTGCGCAGAAGTTGATGTGCTGGCGCAACTGACGACTTTGTTTAGCGTTGATGCTGATGCACTAGATGCACTCAAGGCAAATATCAACGCCGTGACTCTCACTGATAATAATGCTGATGCTGCTGTTGCAACGATTAACAACCTTGTCAGAACGGCATTCAACGTAAACAACAAGTCAATTATCTTTTCCAATTTAGGAACAGATGCTCGCAGTGGTTTGCACATCACGGCCGGTAATGTGAACGGCACGAATGTGAGCAATGCCTTCGGTACTGCCTCGACCGACAATAACAAAATTGTCTGGACACTGAAGGACAATGGTAATGGAACCTTCAAATTGTACAACGCTTTCAGCGGTCTGTATTTAGGTACAGCTGCCAGTGCAGGTGCTTTGTCGACCGATGCCTCTGCGGGTGCCAACTATACGTTTGTTGTTCGTGGTACTAATCAGGTAAGCCTGAAGGACCACGCCGGCAACATCTTGCACCAGCTTAGTTATTGGAGTCCAAACTATTCCTACAAGGATTTCAACGATACTGACGACGCTTCGAACTGGGAAATCCAATCTGTTACGATAGCCGATGAAGAGCTTATAGCCAGCTATAAAGCGAACAAGGCAAAGCTGCTCAACCTTGCTTATCCTTATTTCCAGGACAAGTATGGTTTGGTGAAGGATGCCGCCAAAATGTCTGTCGTGGTTATTGAAACAGAACATGCAAATGATGCAAAACCTGTTTCTAACCTGTTGGATGGAAACTTAAGCACATTCGTTCATTCTTCTTATGGTTCAGATAAGGACCAAGTTACCAACCATTACATTCAAGTGGAATTGAGCGAGGCCCAGCAGTACATCATGTTCTACATGGCAAAACGTAATAGTGATAACAATAACCGTCCTAAAACGATTAAGGTCTATGTGAGCAATAATGGAACGACCTTTGGCACGGAGCCTGTAGCTACGCTCGAAAATCTGCACTTTTTGGGCAATCCCTATTACTCACCTTCCATTGACTTGGGCGCAGCCTATAAATATGTGCGTTTCGTTGTGAGTGAAACCAATACCGGTACAAAGTACTTCACTGCCTCTGAGTTCTATGTACTTCCCTACAACGAGGAAACTTTGGTATTGAACACTCAGTATGACGTGACTACGATTAGCCAAACTGCAATTAATATGCAGAATTCTGTGCTTTCCACGGCGGAACTCTATGCTCCGAAGAAGAAGGCCAACGCTTTGCTGACTGCCAACGCTATGAACCATGCTGATAACCCCACCCTGGGCCAGTACACCACCACGGCTTACAATGCCTTGCAGACAGCTGTGAATAATGAATCTGTCACATTGGCTCAACTGAACGAGGCATTGGATGCCTTTGACAAGGGTCAGAACCGTCCCGTCTTCATCTTCACCAGTGCTAACGATGGTGGATACTGCAATAACGGCGCAATCTATGATAACAACGGCAGCAACTGGAAGTGGATGACCAAGGACTACTACGACAAGCGCATGTTCTTCACAGTGAAGGACTTGACTGCCACCGAACTCACCGCCGGCACAGCCTACAACATGTACAACTATGCAACTGGCCGTTCCATGTTCTATGACGGAACCGTTACCCCTGAGGCTGTAAGCGGCAAGGAAGGCGTGTACAATCTGAAGGTGAATACGGGCAATAGTTATTTGCATTGTCAAAACGACGGCGCAGCTTTGGTGACATGGTATGCTTGTGCGCCCAATGCAGAAGGAACAGCATATAACAACTTGGCATCTGCATGGCGCATTGAGTACTTAGGTAATTCGTACGACTTCGACCAAAAGACTGACTTCCCTGTTTCTGTAAATGTAAATGAGCTGATGAGCATCCAGCAGCAATTAGGAGGTATAATAGGTAACGGTTTGAACCAGTATACGGTTACTAATAACGATGAGGTACAAACTGCGATAAACGCTATCAATGAATTGAAGAACCGTGAAGAAGCAACGCGCTATTCGATTACAAACACTGAGATTCGTAACGCCATTACTGTGCTTGAATCTTCACTGGCAAGTGCCACCATCAACCAGCCCACGACAAAGAAGCTCTATCGAATCAAGAACCTTGCCAGTGGCAAGTACCTGACCAGCGAGATAACCAGCAGCAGAATGACTATGAACTCTGCTAACAACACGCGTGAGTCCATATTCTACCTGACGGAGGACAACAAGCTTCTTTCTTATAAAGAGGGTCTGTTTACCCAGAACTTCACTTCTGGCAATTATGGCCTTCAAGCAGCAGGTTCCAACGGTAATGCCATCACATTCAGTCGGGGCAATTCAATAATTCCATGTTATCACATCACTTGCGGAAGCCGTTCTATCTATGGAAAGAATGCAACGCTTGATGCGGGTGGTAGTACAGGCACCGATGCCGGCTACGATTGGAGGATAGAGGAGGTAGAATGGCTGCCCGTAGCTGTAAGCAGTACGGCCAAGTACGGCACGCTCTATGCTCCCGTTGACCTCGCTTTGCGCGAAAACCTGGAGGCTTACACAGCCACGGTTGACGGAGATAAGCTGCAGCTGCAGGCCGTTGAGGATAAGATTCCCGCCGGTACGGCTGTCATCCTCAAGGACAACGGTGCTGAACGCGATGGAGATACCGGCTGCATCTACTTCCCGGTAACTTCCGGTGCTACGGCAGTTAGCGGAAACGACTTGGTTGGTACTTACAAGACCATTGCCAACCCCGCTACCGAAAGCGTGAAGATTTACACCCTGCAGAACCCCGCAGAAGGCATCGGCTTCTACAAGTACACCGGTACTAACCTGGGTGGCTTCAAGGCTTACCTTTCACTGACCTCCTCGCAGGCCAACGGCCTGAGCTTCGACTTCGGTGCTGCCACCGGTCTGGACAATGTGGCTACCGAACTGCCGGCAGACGCTCCTGCTTACGACCTCACCGGACGCCGCGTGAACAAGAACACCAAGGGCATCATCATTGTAGGCAACAAGAAAGTTATCAACCTCTAAACCCACATTGAAATCATGAAAAAAGCATATATCATCCCCGCTTCGGAGGTCGTGTGCCTCCACACCGAGAATTGCTTGGCCCTTTCCATGAAAATCAGCGAAACGTCAGGCACGGAGCAACTCTCCAACAAGAACAGCGGATGGAACTCCGTCGATTGGAACTCCGCCGACTGGAATACCGAAGAGGACTAATCCTCCTGGTTGAAAGTCTGAATGTATAAAAAGGGTTGGAACGGCTTTCGGTTCCGCTCCAACCCTTTACCCCACTTGCGGGAAGTAGGTAGCCCGCGAGTACTTAACGTAATTTTTTTCATTGTTAGGACAGTTCGAAGTGATTCGCGCTGTCCTTTTTTGTTGGATGATAGTGGGGTATGGAAATTACAATATGGAAAGGCACGAAAAAGGCCGGGGCACGCATCGGAAACCCGCAGGACGGATGCCTGTGCGGGTGGCCAATGCGTGCTCCCGGCTATGTCAGTTGGCGTTGGTGCTATGCTTCCGGTGCGGTCTCCACGCCTTTGAGCGTGGCGCTGGAGGCCTCGGTGATGCGCAGCCACACCCGTTCGCCCGGCCGGTGGTTGCCCCGGTCGAACACCACCACCTTGTTCTGCTCCGTGCGTCCGAAGAGCTGTTCGCGCGAGCGCTTGCTCACTCCTTCCACCAGCACCTCGTAAGTCTGTCCGATGCACCGCGCGTTGCTCTCCGCGCTCAGCTCGTTCTGCAACGCAATCAGCTCCTCCAGTCGCCGCACCTTCACCTCCTCCGGCACGTCGTCCGTCAGGTGGCGCGAGGCATAAGTGCCGGGCCGTTCGCTGTACTTGAACATGAAGGCCGAGTCGTACCCGCATTCGCGCATGAGCGAGAGCGAAAGCTGGTGGTCCTCCTCCGTTTCCGAGCAGTAGCCGGCAAAGATGTCCGTGGACAGGCCGCAATCGGGCACAATGCGCCGGATGGCCGCCACGCGGTCCAAGTACCACTCGCGGGTATATTTGCGGTTCATGAGTTTGAGAATGCGGTTCGAGCCGCTTTGTACGGGCAGGTGGATATGGCGGCACACGTTTGGCTCCTCGGCAATCACGCGGAGCGTATCATCGCTCATGTCCTTCGGGTGTGATGTGCTGAAGCGGATGCGCATATCGGGCACCGCCCGCGCCACGCGGCGCAACAGTTCGGGGAAGGTGATGGCCGCTTCGCCCGCCGTGGCCGGTTCCCAGCGGTAAGAGTTTACATTCTGCCCCAGCAGCGTCACCTCCTTGTAGCCCCGGGCCTGGAGGTCGGCCACCTCGCGCAGGATGCTCTCCACATCGCGTGAGCGTTCGCGGCCCCGGGAATAGGGCACGATGCAGTAGTGGCAGA
>OBLI01003991.1_pt1 | contig 10862 bp, 9 predicted proteins | sample 1519701 | NCBI WGS metagenome assembly OBLI01 (sample SAMEA3663005, study PRJEB22513) | pig gut metagenome | biome: pig gut; feature: pig-associated habitat; material: faeces | place: France | collected 2012 | reverse complement strand
GTAGGATTTTGGATTATCATCCACACTCCCAAACATCTCGATAAATTGCGATTTGCGCCCGTCAAATCCTGATTTATCGGACTGTTCGGCTATTGCAGAAAATTGATTTTGTAAACTCATTGGAGGACACGGAACCAATATTTTCGCTATGTCATCTGGTTTTATTTCAAAGACTTTTGTACCGTGTACATACTCAATTTTTGCATAATTAAATAATGTGGATTTAAAAAAGAAAGACATGTATAGCGGATTCATACTATGTTTATATATGGCCGCATGGCCTCCTACTGCAACTGGATAGTCACCTAACCAGGCAATACTCTTACATGACCCTTCTGTATCTTCACTTGTGATTGCTATAACTAAATCGCCCTTTGATGCAAATTTCGTTTTTGATTCTAAATCAGAAGATATTTCAGTGATGTGTGAAGTTATAAAAGGCCCAAATTTTGTATGAATCTGCCCGTAATGAATACAAGGAATGCCATGTTCTACAAAATCAGATTTCAGAAATCCTCCACCGCGAGTGAAAGAGCCTACTTCGCCCAAAGTTTTTTGTGGCCAATTACCACCTCCAAACATCTCGATAAATTGCGACATACTATCCAATGAATTTATGGTGAGACAACTTAACATTATTCTGATTCACCATCGCATATTGCAATGTTGTATCGAGACTTTGATGGCCTAACAGATGCTGGACTTGCTCGATGGGCATGCCTTTATCTATAGCCATTGTAGCAAGAGTACGACGGAACTTGTGAGGGTGAACTTTTGGTATGTTCAACTCTCGTCCAAGTCGCCGTAAACGGATTTCTACACCGCTAATTTCCAAGCGGTTATTTGGGGCCAACAGCGACACAAAGAGAGCTTCGTTTGTATCAGTGCGGCTATTCACATACTTCTGAAGGTGTATCTTGGTTCGGGCATCGAAGTAAACCTTTCGTTGCTTATCGCCCTTACCCGTAACGACACACTCTCTATTCTGGTAGTCAATATCACTCTTGTTGAGCCTTACCAATTCGCCAACTCTCATTCCAGTGGAAGCGAGCAGGTCTATTAGAGCAAGATCACGGATATTTGAACAATGGTCACGCATCTGCTCTAAGGCTTCATCAGTATAGGTTTCCTTTACGGTTTTGCCGACTTTCACTTTGTGTATTCGGCGTACAGGACTCTTTACTATGTAGTTCTCTTCTTCGAGCCAGGAGAAGAAGCTGGATAAAATACGGCGGATGTTATCAACCGTTACTTTGCTTGCACCACTTTCTTCCTGATATTGGTTCAAATAACCTCGCAAGTCATCGGTGGTGATATGCACAACCTCTTTCTTAATCTTTACAAGAGCATTGATGATAGTGCTCTTGTAATAGGAGATGGACTTGTCTGAGCAACCTTCAACTTTCTTGGCAGCGATGAAATTGTCAATAAGAGTCTGGTTATTACTCTCTGTGTGTACAGATTCCTTCTTAGTCACGGAAACATTGCGGAAGGTGTAATCAAGCACCTTTCGCAACTGGCTCAGCTGCTCGTTATCAAGGACATTGAGCATCGCCTGTTCTATTTCATTAATTAAATTGTCAATCATATCTGTATATGTTTTGGTTATTTAATTAACGTGACCTTTTGCTTTATTTGCAGTATATCAAACGACTATGTGATTATTACTATTTTCTTCTAAATCTATGGTTTCCAAGCAAGAGATATACATAATACTCTCCCGTTGGTGACATATGACTCCACCCGTACCATTCATTGACGAAGTCATCACGTTCTTGGTAGTAGCCTTCTACATAATTGGCATTATTCTCACTTGTAGTTCTATACAGCACTATCATTCGCTCCCATTTGTATTTTTTCTCCCGATGTTCATGTTGCGAAGCACGTACTTTATAGTCTATAGTGATTCCAATCTTAGCGTATTTGTAGTACCGCTTATATTGGCCAATGCTGCGATTGAAATATTCCCAACATTGATCACACCATCCTGTTATATGCCTATCGTCAATTTGCATATTCAATTGTTATTAACTATTTATCAAACTCTTTATGACAGCATCTATTGCATCAATCGATTTACGAAGTTCAAATCCTGATTTATCGGCCTGATTAGCAATCATAGCGAACTTGTTTTTTTGCTCATGTGAAGCAATTGGAACACGTATGCCATTTATCTGTTTTGTTGATATATGCTTAACCGTTGTTGCATTTGTACCATTTTCAATGTGTTTCAGTATTGGCTGAACCAAATATTGAATAAATGTATCATTCTCAGAACCTTTCATTCGTAGGCAACAGACTCGTTGATTAAGAGCTGCTTCGTCAGATTGCCAGCGTGCGATATCAAACATTCCATCCATGCCTACGAGCAATTCGTATTTTTTTATTCTGTACTGTTCATCAAATACCTCTGTGGTGAAAGTTTCAGAATAACCTCTTTGAATGTCTCTAATACGTATCAAAGGGGTACCGACCCCTTCTGTATCAAACTTTTCTGAATCGAAAGGGAACCCACTAATGACATTTACCGTATCATTTAAGGTTGGCAAGGAGGTATCCGTTTGCCATGAGACAGGGTCACCAAACATCTCGATAAATTGCGATTTCACCATTTCTTCGGTTGCCGTAAGAAGCTTCTTGTATGACTCTTTCAGGCGATATGCTGCCCAAAGTTTATCTGCAAGAACTTTTTGCTCTGCTATAGGAGGTAAATCAAACTCGTAATCATAAAGCATTTCTTTCGAAATACGTTTTGAATTCATTCCATCTGCGTGTTTGTTAGCATATGCCCAGAATGCATTGCTGTTCAGGATAAAAGGGATGATTCTTATTGCGTCTTGTTTTGAAATACCTGTTCGACTCTCGCAATCATCATAGACACGAAGAACAATAGAATCACCAGATGTAAGGCCATCAAAAAAGGCAATACCAGCTCTTTTCAAATAAACATTACGTCTGGCAATAAGGATGTCATTCTTTTGAAATTCCTTGACAGATGAAGATAGAAGGCTTTTGTCAGTATAACGAGTTATAACTGGTTCGCCCGAATCATAATGCTCTAGACCAACGAATCTGTCAAATGGACTAGATTGAACATCCTTAATTGCGACAGATATATCTTGCGCAAAATCTTTTAACTTATACATACTCTTTACCAGTTATCAAATCAAACAATGATTCAAATTCGTTGTTAAATGCATTGCTGCTCTTCTTCCAATTTTGAAGAGAATCATCAATGTCAAAGTCTTCATCGTCAATCCCTTCTACATAATACGAAATACTGAGAACGGAATTAGCTTGGATAATTTCTTCGTTGGTGACAACCTTTGCAAAACCATCTATGTCAACAAAGCCATTGTATGCATTTAAGATTTTCTGTATTTGTGATTCATCTAAATAGCTAAATGCATTTTTTCTACTGACTTCATTTTCAGCATCAATAAAGATAACCTTGCCTTTCCTCTCGACAGGCTTGTTTACCCTACACACGAGAATGCATGATATCATTGCTGAATTGTAAAACAAGTTATGGCCAAGTGCAATTACAGCTTCTAGCGTATCCATCTTAACCAGATTTTCACGCATCACTCTCTCCTCTTTGCGGAAAAGGATACCATGAGGCAACAAAATAGAACAACGTCCTGTTTTAGGAGTCATAGAAGCAATGATATGCTGAATGAATGCATAATCCGCTTTACTTTGCGGTGGCGTCCCAAGGAAATTTCGTCCCCATTTATCATTCATAAATGATTCGCGGTTCCATTGCTTTATGGCATACGGCGGATTAGCCAACACAATATCGAACTTGCGCAAATGGCTACCATCAACGAAAGCAGGATGTGCAAGCGTGTCTTCACGCACAATACTGAAATCCTCTACACCATTCAGGTAGAGGTTCATGCGAGCAATAGATGCAGTCAGCGCATTGATCTCCTGCCCGAACACTTTCACACCCTGCCAGGGCTGTCCCTTTTGGCGAAGGAAATCAAGGCACTTCACAAGCATACCACCAGAACCGCAAGTCGGATCGTAAATGCTTTCGTCTGGTTTTGGCTGGAGGATTTCCGCCATCAGTGTAACGACTGTGCGGTTGGTGTAGAACTCCTGAGCTGTATTGCCAGCATCGTCAGCAAACTTACCCACAAGGTATTCGTATGCTTGGCCCATCTCATCGGCAGGACAGGAAGACAAGCCAAGGTTATAACGTGAGAAGTCTTCGATGAGCGAGGTGATGATGTGGTCGGGCATCTTGTTCTTGTTCGTCCATCCGTCTTTCGGACCAAAGATACCGTCCAAGCCACCTATGACACGACCATCAGCTTCTTCGCCTGGATTGGCCTGTTCAATGGCAATAAATGCTTCTACCAAGCGCTGGCCAACATTCTCGGTCACCTCGCGTACATCACGCCAATGAGCACCATCAGGGATGCGGATGGCCAACTCAGCAGCTTGCATACCAGCATATTCCTCACCTCCTTCAGCCACGAAATCTTCGAACTGCTCATCATATACATCACTGATGCGCTTGAAGAAAAGTAGCGGGAAGATGTATTCCTTATAGCCAGCAGCGTCTATCTGTCCGCGCAGTCGGGTTGCAGCTCCCCAGAGGAACGACTTCAGTTCGTCCAATGAGATGGTCTCGTCAGGTCGGCGATATGGTATATTCTTATGCTCTTCCTTCATGTTGTTCATTCTTTATGAGCTTGGGATTGTTCTCTTGCTATAGCGATGGCTTTCTTCAATTTGGCTGCCAAAAGCTTCTTATCGGGAAGTTGGGTGTAATATTGAGCAACTTTTATAGGACTGTTTTCATCCAGCATGAGATATTCAACGTGCTCAGTATTTCCTTCCGAACACAGAATAAGACCTATAGGCGACTCTTCCCACTGTTTCCTTTCGTTCTGGTTCAGATACCTCAGATATAGTAACATCTGTCCCTCATATTCGGGCTTAAATTTACCCAGTTTCAAATCGATGGCTACCAGGCGTCTCAATTCCCGATGGAAGAACAGCAAGTCAATATAGTAATCCACGGTATCGACCGTAATGCGTTTCTGGCGTGCTACGAATGTAAAATCGGAGCCTAACTCTTTGATGAAGTCTTCAATCTGCGTGATAATCGCGGTTTCCAGGTCGCTTTCCGAGAATACATCTGGCAGCCCAAGCATGTCAAGTATATAGCTACTCCTAAAGACCATATCTGGGAGTAACTGATTATTGTTCCTTGCTTCCTGAAGCTCTTTTTTAATGACTTGTTCTGGTTTTCTGCTTATGGCTGTGCGCTGGTACAGCTGCTGATCTATCTTCTCGTCCAAGGTACGGGTATCCCAATGTTCTATCGTACACATTTGTGCATAGAACTGTCTTTCAAGGGAATCTTTCACACCCATGAGGGAACGAAGATGTGTCCAGCTTAATTGTGTACGAGTGGCGTACACAATTTCATCTTCGGTAAAAGTGTACGCAGCGCGTACACAATGTTGCAGTTTGTAGATGCTCCAACCACTTCCGTACTGTTCGGTTAATCTTCTGGAAAGATTTTTGAGTATCTGTTTTCCGTATTCAGCTCGCTGATTATATAGCACATCTTCCTTAATACGCTTACCCACATACCAGTTGGTAAGGCATACCTCTGTATTGACGTATACTGCAATCTTATTACGAGTCTGGTCTATAATGTTACAGACATCGTTGAATAAGACTATTTCGTTGTTTTTATTAACAATCTCTTCCATCAGCCTAAGCATTTATTATTTTTCTAAATTCAGCTTCACGAAGTTTCACTTCTTCGTAAGCAGCCTTGAACTCTGCCAGCACCTCGGTATAAGGTTTGATAGCCTCACGGTGGTATTGCACATATTTATTGGGCGATAGGTCATAACCCTTTGCTGCAATATCGTCGAGTGTTACCACCTGTGAGAAGTCTTCCACGTTCTCATAGTTGATATACAACTCGAATAATCGGTCAACATCCTTCTGTTCCAATATGTTTTGAGCTCGTTTCGGAGTCAGAATCTTGGTGCCGTCTATCATCAGGATACGCGCACTATGTGCAGCGGGCTTCATCTTGCGAATAATCAGGAAGCACGGTGAAAGGCCTGTTCCATAGAAGAGCTTATCACCAAGGGTAACAACTGCCTCTACCATATCACTTTTCACCAACTTTTCACGGATGCGTCCTTCTTCGTTGCCTCGAAAGAGTACTCCCTGCGGCATTACCACAGCCATGCGTCCCTTGCCAGGAGCCATCGATGCTATCATGTGCTGAATCCATGCATAGTCACCACATGAGTCGCTGGGTGTCCCCCAGATGTTACGTCCATATTTATCTGATGACCATTCCACCGAGCCCCATTTCTCCAACGAGAATGGGGGATTGGCTATCACACAGTCGAACTTCGCAACCTCTCCACCTTGCAAGATTTTCGGATTGCGCAGCGTGTCGCCTTGCATGATGTTGAAGTCGCTGGCACCATGCAGGAAAAGGTTCATCTTTGCAATAGCCGAGTTAACCACATTCTTCTCCTGACCGAAGATGTTTCCACAACAGAGGCTACTATGATTCATGTGATGTACGGCCTCAATAAGCATACCACCAGAACCGCAAGCTGGGTCATAGACACTTTCACCGGGTTGAGGATCGAGGATGCGTACAAGTAATTGCACCACGGAACGAGGAGTATAGAACTCACCAGCCTTTGCCTTTGAGTCATCAGCAAATTTCTTCAGCAAGATTTCGTAGGCATCGCCCATTAGGTCGGTAGGATAGTCATTGTTTCCAAGTTTCCTTGTACTCAGATGTTCTATCAGGTCACGTATCTTTCCGTCTGAAAGGTTCTTCTTGTCCGTCCATTTCTGAGCACTGAACATACTAAGCACACCATAAAGCGTATCAGGGTTGGCTAACTCTATACCACGCATAGCACCAACGATGGCCGCGCCAAGATTCTCGGTACGTTCACGTACATCCTGCCAGTGACAACCATCAGGAATAACAAAGCGATGCTGTTCTGGTAATGTCGCATATTCCATGTCGCCACCGCTTTCTTCCAAAGCCGCCTCAGTCTCTTCGTCGTACACGTCAGAGATACGCTTGTAATAGAGAATAGGCGTTATATAGTCCTTGAAGTTATCTTGACTCACAGGCCCGCGCAGAATATTACATGCCTCGAACAGAAAGTTGTACAAGTTCTGTACACCTTCCAGTTTCAACTCTTGGGCAGTCTTGGGGGTATCGGATAACCTTGTGGATGTTTCTTTCTTTTTTCTTACCATTATTCTAACGGACGTACTAATTCATTTACATTTACTTCCAGCACTTTTGCTATTAGCAATAGCATCTCCAAATTAGGTTGCGTTGTATTCGTCACCCACTTGGAAATGGTTGCTTGGTCTTTACCTAATTGCTCAGCCAGCCATTTATTACTCTTATCTTTTTCGGCTAAAACGACCTTGATTCGGTTGAGATGCTTACTGTCCATATTATATATAATGTATATTCGAGTACAAAGGTACTGTTTTTTTTGCCATATATGTTCTTTTTATGGATAAAAATGAGCAAAATCTGCAAAATATTTGAAGAAAACGCAAAATTGACAGTTAAAGTTTTGATAAAAGTTAGTCTGTAATTCGGTTCCTTGAAGACTTTTATTTCAAACTCTGTACTGAAATTGCTTGTTTTAGCTGTTGATACGACTAAAAAATGCCACTATTGACACATTTTAGCTGCAAATATTTGGTTAGATAAGCAAAACTCATTACCTTTGCATTACCAAAAAGTGCCAAAAGTGGCAGAATTTAGGAACAATATGAAAGAAATCAAAAGAGATAGGTATCTCAAACAACTGATAGATAGCCGACAGAACGGCTTTATCAAAGTCGTGACAGGAATCCGTAGATGTGGCAAGTCATATCTACTGAATGTTTTGTTCTATCACTATCTATTGGATAAAGGTGTGGCAGAAGACCATATTATCCGCATTGACCTTGAGGACCGCATGAATAAGGAGCTGAGAAATCCAGATACAATGCTCCACTATGTTCATGACAGGATCAAGGACAATGACCTTTATTATATCATCATTGATGAGGTGCAATTGATGGATGAGTTTGTAGATGTATTGAACAGCTTCCGGCATATTACTAATGCCGACACATACGTGACAGGCAGCAACTCTCACTTCCTGTCGTCAGATATTCCTACAGAGTTCCGAGGTCGAGGTGAAACGATACATGTGAATCCACTGTCTTTTTCCGAATTCTATTCTGCTGTTGGTGGTGACAAGCAGGATGCATGGCGCGAATATTACACCTATGGTGGTTTACCTCTTGTTCAGTCATTTGAAACGGAGCAGAAGAAGATTGGCTATCTGAAGAACTTGTTTGAAACAGTTTATCTAGCGGACATCATTGAGAGGCATAGAGTGCAAAACGAAAATGAAATGCGCGAACTGGTGCTCATCATGGCATCATCCATTGGCTCCCCATGCAATCCGACAAAACTTTCAAACACTTTCAAAAGTGTAAAGAACGTAAATATCACAAACAAGACTATTGGTAATTACCTTACTTATCTGACGGAATCATTTCTGCTGAACAAAGCCATACGCTACGATATAAAAGGTAAGAAATACATCAACACGCTCACCAAATATTATTTTTCGGACATCGGTTTGAGAAATGCCATCCTTGATATGCGCCAACAGGAAGAGACGCACATCATGGAGAACATCATCTACAACGAACTTATCACGCGTGGTTATAATGTGGATGTCGGAATGGTTGAAATAAAGAAGCAAGACAAGGATGGCAAGTGGTTGCGCATCCAACTTGAGGTGGACTTCATCGCTAGTCTTGGAAGCAAGAAATATTACGTGCAGTCGGCTTTGTCCATTCCTGATAGGGAAAAGGAGATACAGGAGTCTCGTTCACTGACGAACATCAATGATTCTTTCAAGAAGGTTATCATTGTGAAGGATCACATCATGCCACGTCGCAATGAAGATGGCATACTGACAATAGGTCTTTTCGACTTCTTACTCAAAGAGGACAGCTTGGATTTATAATCATTCTTGTATAGTGCATAAATTATGGTGAAGTTTTTCAAAATAATAGAGAAGATAGTTTGGATTATTGCAGCATTGACAATAGCTGCTGTCCTGGCAATGGTCTTCATTGGTGTTTTTGCTAATCTCGACAAAGCCCAGTTTGACTGGTCTTCTTATATTCCGTATTTCTATGGTGCAGCGGCTGTGGTTGTTCTCTATAAGATTGTTGTCTTGTACTACACATCCTTCTATCAGACAGAGATAGATGAGAAGACTGGGATATTAGTCTCTTTGGACGATGATATGAAAAAGTTTCGTGCCAATTCGCAGGAGGGTTCCCTTCCTGATGCCAAATTTGAGGCTATCATGGAAGCGGTGAAACAAATTCCACAAACTGATACAAATGCTATTTTGACAGTTCTTCAAGAGCGAATTCCCTCGGTTGTACAGACATTGGTTGACCAACAGGTTGCAGAGATTAAACGGAACCTAATGCTCGAAAACGAGAAACGGATGCGTGAAATCAATATTCTGTCTGCAAATGTATCGGACGTGCTGAAAAGACGGGATCATCTGCTCAACCTTGAAGCAGAAATCAAGCGATGTCAGGAAGAAGAACGAAAGAGGCGACTGACCAATACAGAAGAGTACACTATGCTTGTATTCTCACTTGCTGGTACTCCTGTAGAAGATGTAGAAAAAGTATGTGACATTGTCAAACTGTTTATTGAGACAGGCCAGGTATCTGCCAACAAGGATTTGGGCATTCCATTGAATAAGAAACTGCGCAATGCCGAGTTGAAGCAGTTCGTCACTAATATAATAAGGTATAACAAGAAAGATAACCTTGATGGTGACTCTTTCCTTCAAACAGCTTTCGGCGAGTGGTTCAGTGGAAAGAAGGAGAATATTGCCAAGAACTACTCTGTGCTGCCCAAAGACTCGCTGGTATCGAAGGAGGGTGTGGAAGCGGACTTGGAAAGATTGCGTAAACGCATTTAACAATAAATGAAAATGGGATAATCTCTCATATAAAGTTGCACAATTTAATCTATAATAAATATGTTTCAACAAAATATTTTTAGAGTAGCCGCCGTAATATATGCAGGCAATAATTATGATGTATCTCCTCGTCAAATACACAGGAAAGTTATTCAAGATGCATTGTACAAACTTTCTGGCGATTTTGTAAGCATTGGCACACTAGCAGAATATATTGACAAAAATTATTCTTTACTATTCTCCCCAGAAGAGATTATGGCAATATTTACTGATAAAAACTTCAAAAATGAATTTGACATTCAGGATGTTGGGGGAGAAAATGTTTATCAATTGACAACCAAGAGACGTACTGCATTAAGCCTAAGGCAAAAGAAGACATTAGAAGAATTCATCCATCAATACTTACAGGATAACAAATTGGATGAAGAAAAGGGCGAATGTATTATGCAGTACTTGTACAATATGTTTACCAATAACGTAGATAGTTTTGAAAGACTATTACGAGCCAAAAAAGTTGCAGTAGAGGTCTGTAACAAATCTGTTGCACCAGAGGATGCAATCATAATTAATGGTTTTTTGGATTGGAATAACGACGAGAAGAACATTGAAATCTTCAATCTTGCTTGCTATGCACTAGAGTATTGTATGTTAACTGCTAATAAGTCTTCTCATTTCTCTTTGGATAGCCTGAGAAATAAGACATTCTATCTTGATACCAATATTATATATCGAGCAATTGGAATCAATGGAGAAGATCGAAAAAAAAGAACGCATTTATTTTTGTCAAAATTCAAATCATTAAACAATAAAGTT
>OBLI01003989.1_pt1 | contig 10867 bp, 9 predicted proteins | sample 1519701 | NCBI WGS metagenome assembly OBLI01 (sample SAMEA3663005, study PRJEB22513) | pig gut metagenome | biome: pig gut; feature: pig-associated habitat; material: faeces | place: France | collected 2012 | reverse complement strand
GATAGGCACCCAGCGCGTTGCCGGGCGTGCCCGTCACGGTGAGGTTTCCCGTTTCCAGTCCTGCGCCGATGAAACGCTGGCCGTAGCAGCCGGTAACGGACGCGTCGCCGGAGCAGCTGCGGATGGCGGCGTTCAGCTGCCGGTAATCCAGTCCGGACGCATCAATATGGGTCATTATAGCACACCTCCGTATAATTTGTATAGGAAATTATTCTCCTGCGTGGGCAATGCCCAGGATCTCCAGCTCCTTGTCGGTCATGCCGATGCCGCGGAGCATCAGGCGGTTGCCCTTCAGGGCTTCGATGGAGTTGATGCCCATGCCGCCCATCATCTCCTTGATCTCGTGCTTCCAAGCGGTCAGCAGGTTCACCAGCCGGTTCTTCCCCTCCTCGATGTCCAGCCGGCGCACCAGCTCCGGATCCTGCGTGGCTATGCCCCAGCTGCACCGACCCGTCTGGCAGGAGCGGCACAGGTGGCAGCCCAGAGCCAACAGGGCGGCGGTGCCGATGTAGCAGGCGTCCGCCCCCAGAGCAATGGCCTTGACCACATCGGCGGAGGAGCGGATGCTGCCGCTGACGATGAGGGAAACGTGGTTGCGGATCCCCTCGTCCCGCAGGCGCTGATCCACGGCCGCCAGAGCCAGCTCAATGGGGATGCCCACCGTGTCCCGAATGCGGGTGGGCACGGCGCCGGTGCCGCCCCGAAAGCCGTCGATGGCGATGATGTCCGCGCCGCTGCGGGCGATCCCGCTGGCGATGGCGGCAATGTTATGCACGGTGGCCACCTTCACGATGATGGGCTTTTTATACTCGGTGACCTCTTTTAAGAAATACACCAGCTGGCGCAGATCCTCGATGGAGTAAATGTCGTGGTGGGGGGCGGGGGAAATGGCGTCTGTCCCCTCGGGCACCATGCGGGTGCGGGACACATCGCCCACGATCTTCGCACCGGGCAGGTGGCCGCCGATGCCCGGCTTGGCTCCCTGCCCCATCTTGATCTCAATGGCGGCGCCGGCCTCCAGATACTGCTTGTGCACGCCGAAGCGGCCGGAGGCCACCTGAACGATGGTGCTGTCGCCATAGGCATAAAAATCCTCGTGAAGCCCGCCCTCGCCGGTGTTATAGCAGATGCCCAGCTCCTGCGCCGCCTGCGCCAGACAGGCGTGGGCGTTGTAGCTGATGGAGCCGTAGCTCATGGCGGAAAACATCACCGGCATGGACAGCTCGATCTGCGGCGGAAGGGTGCAGACAAGCTGCCCCGCTTCGTCCCGCCGGATGCCGTCGGGCTTCCGCCCCAGAAACACCCTCGTTTCCATAGGCTCCCGCAGGGGATCCACCGGCGGATTGGTCACCTGAGATGCGTTGACGAGGATCCTGTCCCAATACACCGGATAGCGCTTGGGATTCCCCATGGACGAGAGCAGCACGCCGCCGCTTCCGGCCTGCTTGTAAATTTCCTGCACGGTGTCCTCGTCCCAGTTGGCATTGTCCCGCAGGGCGCAGTCGCTTTTGCGGATCTTCAGGGCGTGGGTGGGGCAGAAGCACACGCAGCGCTGGCAGTCCACACACCGGCTCTCGTCGGCGGTCATGAAGCCCCGCTCCTTGTCAAAGCCGTGGACACCATTTGCGCACTGTTTTTCGCACAGGCGGCAGTTTATGCACCGTACCGGGTCGCGGACGACCTCGAAGGGCGGATAAATATAGTCGATCCCCATTAGAATTTTCCCTCCTTTACGCGAACGATCACCGGCTCGCCGCCGGCCGGCGCGTAAATATTCTCCGCATCCGGCGCCATGACGCGGATGGCCGCCTCCTCGCTGGCGATGTAGACCTTGTCGTCCTTTTCGCCCACCACCATGCTGCGCAGCTTCAGCCGGTCGTTCAGTGCCATGAGCCCGCCCTCAAAGCCCAGCACGATGGAAAATGGACCCGTGATGAGCAGGCTGGAGAACACCTTGCGGAGATACCGCAGCTTCTCCTGCTCCCGGGGCGGCTTTCGGTCGATGGTGCTCCAGAAGGGGGCGGCGATGACAGAGGCCAGCTCCTCCGGCGTCAGCTTCTGCCGGCGCAGCAGGTAATCGGCGATATAGGTGATGACCTCCGTGTCCGTTTGCAGGGTGCATTTGTAGCCGAACATCTCCATGAAGCGGCGGTTGGTGTCGTAGGAGGATATCTCGCCGTTGTGAACGATGGAGTATTGCAGCAGGGCAAAGGGATGCGCGCCGCCCCACCAGCCGGGGGTGTTGGTGGGGTAGCGGCCATGGGCTGTCCAGCTATAGGCCTCGTAGTCCTCCAGCCGGTAAAAATAGCCCACATCCTCGGGATAGCCCACCGCCTTGAACACGCCCATATTCTTGCCGCAGGAAAACACATAGGCGCCCTGAATGCGCGTGTTGATGGCCATGACGGCCCGGGTGACGCACTCCTCCTCGTCGATCTGCATGGAGGCCAGAGTGCTGCGCAGGGGCGAAACAAAAAAGCGCCAGATCAGCGGCTCATTGGTGATGGCCGGCGTCGTGCGGATGGGGATGCGCTCCATGTGGACGATCTCCATGGTCTCCCGCAAAAAAGCCTCGCAGCTTTTTCGGGCGGCTCGATCCTCCAGAAACATATGCAGGGCGAAAAAGTCCTTGTACTCCGGATAAATGCCGTAGGCCGCAAAGCCGCCGCCCAGCCCGTTGGAGCGGTCGTGCATGGGGCGCATGCTCTCGACGATCTTTTCTCCGGTCATGCGCTTTCCGTCGCGGGAGATAATGGCGGAAATGGCGCAGCCGGAGGGGATGCGTATCCGGCCTTCCTGTTTATTCATAAAATCAGCTCCTATAATAATAAAAAAACGGCGCAGTTTTGCAAGAGAACTTAATCTACCTTGCAGAACTCCGTCGTTCGGACATAGTATATCCTCTCATTTTGCATTTTTCAATCGTCCATATTGCAACATTTCTTTTGTTCATTTTTCCTCCATTGTGGCAGAATGTGCAAAAATGCGCAGGCTCCGCATTTTTTCATTGACTTTTGCAGCCCTCGGGTGTATATTCGGCCATGTTAAGAGACACCGGCGTCTCGGAGGGGATCCCCCCATCCGGACGCAGTGTCTCTTTTTTTATTTTTTGGGAAAGGAAGTATCCGTTATGACAACTGTACCGGAATATTTTGGAAGCCTTGTTTTTGATACCCGTGTGATGAAGGCACGTCTGTCCGCCGATGTATACCGCTCCCTGAAGCAGACCATTCAAAAGGGTGCAAAGCTGGATCCCACCGTGGCCGATGCCGTGGCCTCGGCCATGAAGGACTGGGCTGTGGAACACGGCGCCACCCATTTCACCCACTGGTTCCAGCCCATGACCGGAATCACCGCGGAAAAGCATGACAGCTTCATCAGTCCCGCTCCCGACGGACGGGTCATCATGGAGTTCTCCGGCCAGGAGCTTATCAAGGGCGAGCCGGACGCCTCCTCCTTCCCCTCCGGCGGCCTGCGCGCCACCTTTGAGGCGCGGGGCTACACCGCTTGGGATCCCACCAGCTTTGCTTTTATTAAGGGGACGACCCTGTGCATCCCCACGGCCTTCTGCTCCTACGGCGGAGAGGCGCTGGATAAAAAGACCCCCCTGCTGCGCAGCATGGAGGCGCTGAACCGGCAGGCGCTGCGCATTTTGAAGCTGTTCGGCAACGACAGCGTCCGGCGGGTGCTGCCCTCCGTGGGCGCAGAGCAGGAGTATTTCCTCATTGATAAAGATATGTACGACAAGCGTCACGACCTCATCTACACCGGCCGGACCCTCTTCGGAGCCAAGCCCCCCAAGGGGCAGGAGCTGGACGACCACTATTTCGGCGCCATCAAGCCTCGGGTGGCGGCCTACATGGCCGATCTGAATCAGGAGCTTTGGAAGCTGGGCATTCTGGCCAAGACGGAGCACAACGAAGTGGCTCCCTCTCAGCACGAGCTGGCGCCCATTTTCACCACCACCAACATCGCCACCGACCAGAACCAGCTGACCATGGAGATCATGCAGAAGGTGGCCGCCAAGCACGGCCTGGTGTGCCTGCTTCAGGAAAAGCCCTTTGCCGGGGTCAACGGCAGCGGCAAGCACAACAACTGGTCTCTGGCCACCGATACCGGCGTCAACCTGCTCTCTCCCGGGGAGACGCCCTATGAAAACGCCCAGTTCCTGTTGTTTTTGGTGGCCGTTGTGCAGGCTGTGGACGATTATCAGGGGCTTTTGCGAGCCGCTGTGGCCACCGCCGGAAATGACCATCGGCTGGGCGCCAACGAGGCGCCTCCCGCCGTGGTCTCCGTGTTTCTGGGCGACGAGCTTACGGCCATTCTGGAGGCGTTGGAGACGGACACGGCCTATGCCGGCGTGGAAAAGAAGAAGCTGAAGCTGGGCGTGGATGTGCTGCCCCGCTTCTTCCGCGACACCACCGACCGAAACCGCACCTCGCCCTTTGCCTTCACCGGCAATAAGTTCGAGTTCCGTATGCTTGGCTCCAGCAACTCTATTGCCTGCGCCAACATCATGCTGAACACGGCGGTGGCCGAGTCCCTGCGGCAGTACGCCGACGAGCTGGAGTCTGCCTCTGACCTGAGCGCAGCCCTTCACGACCTGATCCAGCGGGTCATTCGCCGGCATAAGCGCATCATTTTCAACGGCAACGGCTATGACGACGCCTGGATTCGGGAGGCCACCGAAAAGCGGGGTCTGCTGAATCTGCGCACCACGCCGGACGCTATCCCCATGCTGGTTCAGAAGGACAATATGGCCATGCTGGTGCGCCACAAGGTCTTTACGGAGTCCGAGCTTCGCTCCCGCTATGAGATCCAGCTGGAAAACTACTGCAAGACCGTCCGCATTGAGGCCCTGGCCATGGTGGACATGGCCCGAAAGGAGATTTTGCCGGCGGTGGAGGAATATGTCTCCGACCTGGCTACGGCTGCCGCCGCCAAGCGCGCCATTTCGGCGGAGCTGTCCTGCGGCTATGAGAAAAAGCTGCTGCACAGGCTGACCTCCTTGGTGGACACCATGGATGGCCGTGTGGACGCTTTGGAGGAAAAGCTGGTGCGGCTGGATACCCTCCGCAGCGCCGGCGAGGAGGCGGCCTTCATCCGCGACGAGCTTATTCCCGCCATGGGCGAGCTGCGGGCCGTGGCCGACGAGTCGGAGACCCAAACCGCTGCCGGCTACTGGCCCTTCCCCACATACGGCGACCTGCTGTTCGGCGTAAAATAAACGCTCCGCACACCAAGGCATCCGGACGGTCAGAGCGCCGTCCGGATGCCTTTTTTTCTGGCTATCAATTTTTTGAATAAAGTTTACTTTCCTGCAATTAATGACGATGCTCTCCCCGATAAACGGCGGAAAAAATTGACCCTTGCGGCATAAATCCGGAAATTTGACGGATAATAGGAGTACTACTAAATGCAGCAAGGAGTTTTTATATATGAAAGCAACCGGAATCGTACGCCGAATAGACGACCTAGGGCGGGTGGTGATCCCCAAGGAGATCCGCCGCACCATGCGTATCCGCGAGGGCGACCCCTTGGAGATCTTCACCACGCGGGACGGCGAGGTTATTTTTAAGAAGTATTCTCTCATCGGCGGGCTGGAGGACTTTGCCGCCCAGTTCTGCGACATCCTCGCCCGTTCCTCCGAGTTCACCGCCGTCATCACCGACCGCGACAGCGTCATCGCCACCGCCGGCCCCGACAAGCGCGACCTCATCGGCCGCCCCCTCACCTCGGAGATGGAGCAGCTCATGGACGGGCGCAGCATCTACCAGCGCAGCCGAGGCGACGCCGCCTTCCCCGTGTGCCAGGGCAATGACCATCTCATTGCCGCCACCGCAGCGCCCATTCTCTGTCAGGGCGACGTGCTGGGGCTGGTGCTGTTTGCCGCCGGCGAGGGGCAGTACCCCGGCGAAAGCGAATACAAGCTGGCGCAGACCGTTTCGTCCTTTTTAGGCAAGCACATGGAAAGCTGAAAACGCAAAAACTCCCGCACGGCCGCATGGGCGCTCATAACAGTAATTTGAAAAATTGTGATTATGGCATCTGTCGGGCAGGGTCGGCAGTAAAATAACGGGTATCCGGTGAAAGTCGGATCCCCGTTATTTTTTGTCACGAAAAACAGATGATCGACGCGCGCCGGGCAGACCGCACCGCGGAGAACTCTCCTGAAGGATGCGTTGATGTGAGTTGCCTTATAGGCTATAATTATTGAAACGAAGAAGTTTGCAGACCGGAACTTGTGGAGGATAACGCTCACGAATGACACCAGAGATTTCAAAAAAGAGGATCAGGAACGTCTGGCGGATCTGTTTGGAAAACTGGATGCGGAAATTCTCCAAGTTCCAGGCGGGCATGTGGGGTTCATCGTTCAGTCAGCGTACTACATTGATCTGATGGAAAAGTTCCTGGAGAAAAACGGGATCTGACAAATTAGTTCCGGCTTGAGGAGGTAAAATCATGGTTAGCTTTAGAGTGGGCTGTATGATGTACGAAATAGGTGCCGCATCTTTTTTGCATTCTTTTTTCTCGACAGTGGCATATAGATTAGAAAACAATCGTGGGGAAGCAAATTCCCTGTCATCATGAATGAGCTGTATCAAGGAAAACTATCTTGTGAAAATGTGCCGGCTGCTAAAGAGGAATTAACGCAAATCAAAAAAGCTTTGTCGAAGCTTTCACCAAATAAAGTAATATGGGATATTGATGATTTGTCGAAGCAGCCGCCATGGGGAGACAATATCAGTGAAGAAATCTCGAGTTTAGGAAATTATTTCATCACCTGTGATGGGCGAGATTTTATTGAAGTATTTTTTATGGCATTAAATGCAGCCATTGAAATTAAAAAAGATGTAATGATCCAATAGATCCTTGCATTAGATAAAATCCCATTTGTGCGCTTACTTGTTGAGCCAAATAGTATACGATCCGTCCGCTGGGCTATGCCGCATGGGCAAAGCCAGCGGACTTTTATTCCCCAAAATCAAGAAAGAAACGGCGTGACCGAAGCCACGCCGTTCCTGAGAAAATGCGATATTTCTTTCCTATGTCCCCCGCCCAACCGTGCGGGAGATTTTTGATGTACGTTCACCTTTGGCTCATTTGGCTCATCTGGGCATATACCACGTCCGCCGTCCGGAAAAACTGCAGCGTCGCCCCGTCATATTCGCCGTCATAATAGTTCTTTTCGATGGCATTCTTCAGCTTGGCAATCTGGGTGTCGGTGGCGGTCTGGTTCACGCTGTCCCCCAAAAGGACATAGTAGTGGTCGCCCTTCACCTCCAGCAGCAGCATGTCGTTCTGCCCCAAGCCCCACGCCTTGCCCAGCATGGCGGCGTATCGCTCCGCCGACCAGCGGTGGGTGCTGTCCACGGTGGCCACGGCCACCACGGCGTGGTACTTGTCGTTCCAGTTCTCGTTATAGTCTTTCAGGCTCTGCTGCGTTTCCGCCGTCAGCAGTCCGGCGTCATCGGCGATCCACTTGGCGTATTCCACCGAAATAGGCTTGCGGCTCAGCCCGTACAGGGCGCCGGCCACCACCACGACCACCAGAACCGCCAACGCAAAGCCACGGCTTTTTAGTGCCTTCATGTTTCCGCTCCTTTCACGGAGAGTCTTACTTGTGCAGCTCCATGAGCTTCTGCTTCAGCTCGCCCTCGATGCGGCCCAGCTCGGCCTCGGCGGCCTTGCGCTTGGCAGCGCCCTCCTGCTGGATGGCCAGCACCTCGTCCAGGGTGGAAATGAGCTGCTGGTTGGTGTGCTGCAGGGTTTCAATGTCCACGATAGACCGCTCGGACTCCTTGGCCGTGGCGATGGTGCCCATCTTCAGCGCGTCGGCGTTCTTCTTGAGCAGGTCGTTGGTCATCTCGGTGACGGCGTTCTGAGCGGCGGTAGCCTGACGGCCGTGCTCCATGCCCAGCGCCAGCACCATCTGGCTCTTCCAGAGGGGGATGGTGTTCACCAGAGAGGACTGGATCTTCTCCACCATCTGGGTGTCGTTGTTCTGCAGCAGGCGGGTCTGGGGACCCATCTGCACGGAGATCATACGCGTCAGCTCCAGGTCGTGGAGCTTCTTTTCAAAGCGGTTGCACAGGTTCACCATGTCGTTGTAGGCCTGGGCATCCTCGGCAAGGCCGGTCTGCTCCGCCTTCACCCGCAGCTCCTCCAGCTGACCGGCGCGCACCTCCTCCAGCCGCTTCTTGCCGGCCAGAATGTACATGGTCAGTTCCTTGTAATACTTCAGATTCAGCTCATACATCTGATCGAACATGGCAATGTCCTTCATCAGCGTGATCTGATGCTTTTCCAGGGACTGGGCAATGCGATCCACATTGGCCTCCACCTTGCCATACTGCGCCTTCATGCTCTCGATCTTGTTGCCGGCCTTGCGGAAAAGACCTGCCAGACCCTTCTTCTCCTCGCCGGAGCCGAAGCCCTTGAGCTGCACCACCAGCTCACTGAGGTCAGCGCCCACCTCGCCCAGATCCTTGCTGCGGACATTGCTGAGGGCGTTCTCGGAGAAGCCCGCCACGCTCTTCTGAGCGGCGGCGCCGTACTGCAGCACCAGATTGGTGTCGGTGATGTCGATCTTCTTGGCAAACTCCTCCACGGCCTTCTTCTCCTGCTCGGTGAGGAGCTTGTCGTCCAGCGCCACCGGCTCCACCTGCTTTTCCTGGGGAGCCTCGGCCACCGCCGTGGGATCCAGCGTCAGCTCCGGCACGGCCACGTCAGCCTCGGTGGGGTTCAGGGTCAGTTCGGGAGTCATATTCTCGCTCATAGTGTGTTCCTCTCTTTCTTATTTTTTAATTATAATTCCAGTTGGATGCCGCCGTCGGATGGCTCCTCTTTGTCTTCCGGTGTTTCCTGCTGCACGGTGCGGTGCACGGCGTCCTCCGCCAGGCCCTCCCGGGCCATCATGTTCTCCAGCACGGTGATGTCCGTGGAGATATCCAGCGCCTCCGCGCCGAACAGGGCGTCCAGCTGCTTTTCAAAAGCCGTGACGATGGTGCCCATGATGTTCTCCACCCGCTCCATGGTGGCGCCGATGTTGCCGCCGGACACGCCCTGCGCCCCCATGCGGTCATAGGCGTTCAGCAGCTTCAGGGTGGTGGGCAGGTAGTAGTCCATAAATTTGCGGATCTGGGGCAGCTTCTCCGGCTTCTGCTGCACCACCTCGAAAATTTTGCCGCTCAGCTCCTCCAGCTTGCGGATCTGGCCGCTGATGACCTCATCTTTTATGTTGTCGTCCAGCCGCCGCATCTCCTTCATGGCCAGCTGCCCGTCGGCGATCATCTTGTCCAGCGCCTCGTTGCCCGTGCGCACAGGCTCCGGTTCCACCTCGATCTCCTCCCGCACGTCCTTAAAGAAGCAGCGGGAAACGAAGTACGCCGCCGCGGCCACCGCCGCCGCTATGGCAAAATGCCCCACCTTAAACAGCGGGAACACCAGCGCATACACCGCCCAGACCCCCGCCGCAATGTAAATGGGCACGGCGGACTTATGCACGATCACTTTCTTCATGGCTTTGCCTCCTCCGTTCGGAGTTTGTTCACCTTATTATACAGTATTCAAAAGGCAGGGTCAAGAAAAAACAGGCGGCCAAAATCGGCTCCGCGCGAGAAACCGCACAGAGCCGGCCGGCGACCGCCCATTTTTTTCAGATGCCCCGCAGACCCGTCAGCGGGTCGATAAACAACGGCAGCTCCGGTGCCCGAAACGTGAACAGCAAAAACAGTGCCCACACCCCCAGCAGCACCAGCAGCCCCAGCACCGTCCAGCCTGCGCCGCTGAGCTGCCGCCGCCTCTGCAGCGTCCAGCTCACCCAGAAGCTCAGCAGCACGGCCATCTGAAAGATCAGAATATCCACGATCATGCTGTCCCGACCCACGACGCCCTGATAGCCGTAAAACAGCAGCGGAATGGCCGCCAGTCCCACCAGCAGACCCGCCGCACGGGGCGCCGCGACGCCGCCGGAACGCACGGCGATATACTCCGCCAGAGAAAACAGGATCCAAGGCACCGCCAGCAGCTTCATGTGCTCCCATGTGGACTCGTTTACCGCCGAAAAAAGTCCCGCCGCCACGCTCTGCCCTGTCCAGTCATATACGAAATGCAGCAGATTTCCCGCCGCCAGCGTCCACAGCAGCCCCACGATCTCCCATCTGCGCCAGTGTGTGTCCTTCATACCCGTTGCCTCCTTTGCGTTTTGTCCTATTTTACGCAAATAAAATGCATTTCATACGGTGCGATTTTCATTGCATTTTGTCTGCGGCGGCGTTACAATAGGCCATATCATTCGGCAAAGGAGCGATACCATGGATTACAATGAAGTTTTGCAGGCAGCCCGCACCTGTATGGGTCCCTACTGCAAGGCCTGCCCCGTGTGCAACGGCATGGCCTGCCGCAACACCGTCCCCGGCCCCGGCTCCAAAGGACTGGGCGTGACCTTCCAGCGCAACTATCAGAAGTGGCAGGAAATCTGCGTGCAGATGGACACCATCTGCGAAAATTGCCCTGCCGACACGTCCTTTGACTTTTTCGGTTTGAAGCTGCGCCTGCCGGTGCTGGCCGCCCCCGTGGGCGCCATGAAGATGCACTATGGCGACAAGTACGACGATGCCACCTATAACGCCCTGCTGGTGTCCTGCCGCAAGGCCGGCATTCTGGCCTGCACCGGCGACGGTATCGACGCCGGCGTCATGGACGGCGCTCTCCGCGCCATCGGGCACATCGGCGGCTGCGGCGTACCCACGGTGAAGCCTTGGGACAGGGACACCGTGTTTCAGAAGCTGGAGGCCGTGCGCAAGGCCGACCCTGTGGCCATCGCCATGGATATTGACGGCGCAGGCCTGCCCTTCCTGCAGCA
>OBLI01003988.1_pt1 | contig 10868 bp, 9 predicted proteins | sample 1519701 | NCBI WGS metagenome assembly OBLI01 (sample SAMEA3663005, study PRJEB22513) | pig gut metagenome | biome: pig gut; feature: pig-associated habitat; material: faeces | place: France | collected 2012 | reverse complement strand
AAGCTATTATATCATATCCCGGGCACTTTGTGAAGTTTTAATTGAGGATTAGTATAAGCTGCCGTCCTCAGCCTCGTAAATCCAGTTGCCGCGGCAGAAGCCCACATAATTGATGCGGCCAAAGATGTCCGCCTGGCTGTACAGGTTAAAGGTGGTGTTGGCAGTAGTCGTTCCGATGACCAGGTGCTCCACAGGAGCCTTGGCATCATCGGCTGAGACAGTGACGGCAAACAGGCTGCAGAGTATAACCAGCGCCATCAGAAAGCAGGATATTCTTTTCATGAGATACTCCTTTTAATATAGATTCCTAAAACCTGCTGTCTGCAAAAAAGGCACCCCACCGTAAAAACGGCAGAGTGCCCCCACATACAAAGACCTATCCTGTTTGTAAGCACATTTCCCCCACCGGAAAGACAGACATATTTATAGGCAGGTCTCCTGGCTTAAGTTCATCACCTTCTGTTCCCTTCTCAGCAAAAGCCAATGGGATAACAACAGAAGGCTCCCTGTCACAGTAGAGCGGGCTGCTGCAGACTTGCACTGCATTCCCTATTAAATCCGGAGAACGAAAATGGCCCTTCCGGATACCTATAAACGCAAATATTTAGTTAGGAACATTATATCACCGCAATCCAGAAATTGCAATACGGTTGACAAAGCAAGCCAGAATTTGTTTGTGTGATTTCTTTTCCCTTTCGCTTTACTTTCTTGTTTCTTTGTGTTATCTGTCTCTGAAATCAGGATGGCTTTGGATACAACGGGTGCACCCCCCCGGTATGGCTGCGGTGGATCAGCTTGTGGTCAATCTTGCAGAGGTTTTCTGTAAGAGTTTCCGGACATACTTGCATAACACCCGGTGCATCCATCGCTTCTTGGTGCATTGTATCAACTTAGCATACCTTTGCCAGATAAGTTACCTGATTTGATACAATGTCAAGTCAGGTAATTTCTTTTTTATAGCAAGAAAAAGTTGGAATTATCCCCGTAAATGAGGGTAATTCCAACTTTTTTTGTTTTTCTGCTTCCGAACACTTAACCCGATGCAGCCTCCTGCTCAAGAAAAAGGCGAAATCCGACAGTCCTATCGTTCAATTATGGGCTATCGTTCAGCGAATCAAACTGGAAAGAATTGCTTTTCCTGAAGGAGTTGTGCGTATACCAACACTCCATTATGGGACAAGGAGCATTTTGTAAGGGCGAAATAAGAAAGATATAACAGGACCAGAACTCAAGGTGGCAGAGTATACGAGAAAAAGCTTGTTCGGAACGCGGTGACGCAAAACAGTCCGGCATTCAGGTGTCGGGGCTGTTCAGTCTCAACGAGTGCACATACGGAGTTTACTCCGTATAGAAGTGCGTCCTTAGTTCCTAAGGGATCTGCTTATATTTCTCGAAATTGTAGTTCCCATTAATTTCTTCACACAAGCGGGACAAGCGTTCTTCCGCTATCCGTTTCTTTACTTCGCACTCCCACACAACAATTACTTTCCATCCATCCAATTCAAGTTTCTGCTTATTGTCGGCATCCCGCTGGATGTTCCGTTCGATTTTCGGCTTCCAATAGTCTTGATTGGAGCGCGGGAGTCTGGATCGGGAGCAGCCGTGCATATGCCAGAAGCAGCCGTTGACGAAAATAATCGTGCGGTACTTGGAAAGCACAATGTCGGGCTTTCCGGGATAGCGTTTGTCATTCTTGCGGTAACGGAAGCCATGGCTGAATAAATATTTCCTAACGATTTCCTCCGGCTTGGTATTGGTACTGCGGATGCGGGACATATTCTCGCTGCGTTCAGCAGGAGTTTTTGTGTCTGCCATCAGAGCTTCCCTATACCTGATAAACCACCGCTTCTTTCCACCATGCTTTTTTCATTCCGTATCCCTCCCCCATAAAATATCTGCTTTCAGCCGCAGTATATCACAGTGGAATTTTATTTGCAATACCGGGTCAAAGGAATGGACGCAAATCACAAACCAAGCCAACAGTACAACGAAAGACAAGAAGATACATTTCTAGCCCTTTTCAAAGTGATGCACTTCCGCTATACTTAAACTGTAATGATGCCTAAATATGCGGGAGGTATTACGATGCGGTATGGATATTTTGACCACAAGAACGAAAATGATCTCCATGCCAACACCCTGCCGAAGCTGTCGGGACCCAGCTGCAATTGAAATTTCTCGGGAAATGTGGTATTGTGAGGTTCTGAAAAGAGAACGGGGGAGAAACCATGGCGAGGCCGAAAATATCTCTAAAGCTGGGCCTTATGACCACCATTGTCATTTGCTGGCTGGTGCCCATAATCATCATTGTGGCCCTGGCGGGAATTCTCTTCGGGGATAATTACCGCCGCAGCGTGGAGCAGGAAATCGCGGCCAGCGCGGACTATGCCCTCCGACAGGTGCAGGTGCTGCTGGGGGATGCCATCAAGGACTCCAAAACCATGTCCTACGACGGCATTGTCCGCAGTGCCTACCGCAGCTATCAGCAAAGCTGCGACAGCGCGGCGCTCTACCGCAGCATCAATGACTATCTGAACCAGAAATTCTCCCGGGCGGAAAACTACAAGGCGGTGTTCATCAGCTTTTGGGATAAAAATGTGGATGTGGATGCGTACCTGCTCAGCAGCGGCACCGCCGGCTACGAGCTTTTGCAGGCCTGCCGGGACTGCGAGCCTCAGATTCTGGAACGGATGGCAGACGCGGATACGGATATCTGCTTTTTGCTGCTGGATGGAAATTTATACATGGCCCGGAACCTGCTGGACAGCCATTTTGAGCCCTATGCCTCTGTGGTGATGGTGCTGGAGCCCACGGTGATTTTTCAGTCGGTGTATTCCATCCCCCGCATCCACAACATCCGCCTGACCATTGACGATATCCAGTTCTATCCCGACGAACAGAATTCCCTTTCCACGGCGGAGGGCAGGCAGGGCGGCATCCGCTATGAGGCGGAAATCGATTCACACGGCTTTTCCTTTACCGCCGAGCCGGAGAAATATGACCTGTGGGGAGAAAATCCCTGGCTCTCCCGGGCGGCCTGCGCGGTGGCACTGATGGTGCTGCCCATGCTGATTGTGGTGATCGCGCTGTTCCAGTACCATGTCTCACGGCCCATCGAAACCCTGGCCAAGGCCAATCTGCTGGTGCAGTCCGGGCAGCGGGGCTATCAGATCACCCAACGTCCGCCCAATTCGGAATTCCAAAAGCTCTACTCCCATTTCAATGCCATGTCCGCAGAGATGAAGAGTCAGTTCGAGCGCTCCTATCAGGAGCAGCAGGCCGCCCAGCGGGCCCAGATCAAGGCATTGCAATCCCAAATCAATCCCCATTTTCTGAACAACACCCTGGAAATCATCAACTGGGAAGCGCGAATCGCGGAAAATGACCGGGTCAGCGCCATGATCGAGGCCCTGTCCACCATGCTGGGTGCGGCGCTGGACCGAGATGGCCGCACCCAGATCACCCTGAAAGAAGAGCTGGGCTATGTGGAGGCCTATCTGTACATCATCCGGGAACGGCTGGGGGAGGGGTTCCATGTCCACCAGCAGATCGACCAGCTGCTTCTGGAGCAGACGGTGCCCCGATTGATTTTGCAGCCCATTGTGGAAAATGCGGTGGAGCATGACATCACCACCCGCCGGGGCGGAGATCTGTGGGTGCGTGCCTTCCGCCGGGAGGACCGGATTTTCCTGGAGGTGGAGCACGACGGCAAAATGACGGAGGAGGACCGGAAAAGCATTCGGCTGCTGCTTTCGGACAGTGCCGAGGGCGGCAGTCAGGTGGGCCTGCGGAATGTCCATCAACGGCTGAAGCTGATTTACGGTTCTGATGGGAAGCTCACGGTTGAAGAAACCCCGGCGGGAACAATCCTGGCGCGGATTTGCTTCCCGATGGCAGGAAGAGGAGGCGGAAACCCATGAAAAAAGGAATTGCGCTGCTGCTGGCTCTGGGAATCTGTGCAGCCCTGGGGGCCTGCAATGGGGAGTACCAGCCGGCAGACACGGAACCGGCTCAGGATAACGTTATCCTGACCGTCGTCACCTCCTACGGCGGTGACGACGGCAACCGAGGGAATTTTGTGGCAGCGGTGGAGGAATTTGAAGCGGCCACCGGCGTTGCGGTGCAGGACAAGTCTGCTGCCTCCAATGAGGAATGGAAGACAAAGGTGCTGACGGATTTTATGACCGGCTCCGAGCCGGATGTGCTGTTCTATTTCACCAACGCCGATGCCGACCCCTTCATTAACGCCGGGAAGGTGGTCTCCATTGAAGAAATCCGGGAGGAATATCCCGACTATGCCACCAATATGAAGGAATCCATGATGGCGACCGCTTCTGACGGGCTGCATTACGCAGTGCCCTCCAGTGGCTTCTGGGAGACGCTGTTTGTGAACAAAGCGGTGCTGGATGCGTGCGGCGTGGCGGTCCCGGGGGCGGACTACACCTGGGAGCAGTTTCTGACGGACTGCGAGACCATCCGTCAGGCGGGATATATCCCCATTGCCTGTTCCCTTTACGAGATTCCCCACTATTGGTTCGAGTTCGCCGTGATGAACAATGGGTCCATTGCCAACCATCTGGAGGTTCCCACCCTGGATGAAAACGGCAGGCTCCGGGATGACGGGGTATCCCAAAAGTGGATTGGGGCGCTGGAAGACATCAAGCTTTTATATGATGCGGGCTTTTTCCCCAGGAACACCCTGACCGCCACCGACGCGGAAACCGTGGCCCTGTTCGGCGAGGGAAAGGCGGCCTTTCTCATCGACGGCTCCTGGAAGGTGGGGTTTTTCACCAGGAATTACCCCGACTGCCTGGACAATTTTAAGGTGCGCTTTGTGCCGGGAAAGGGACAGCGGCCTGCAACGGATGCCATCGGCGGTATTTCCATGGGCTACTTCATCACGAGAAAGGCCTGGGATGACCCGAAGAAGCGGGAGGCGGCGGTGGAATTCGTGTTCCACATGACCTCCGAAGAGGTGTTGGGAACCTTTGTGACAACGGAGGTCACGGCACTGGTCAATGGCGCCGTCCCCAAGGGACTGAACACCATTCAGCAATCCGCGGCGGATGCCATTGTGGAGCTCACCGGCGTGGGGGGGGGGGTGCAGGATGCCATTTCCAGCGAAGCAAAGAGCGACCTGTTTGTCAACATTCAAAGGGTGGTCACAGGGCAGATGACGGCTGCCGAGGCGGTGGAATCGGCCATCCGGCTGAATGGGTAGAAAAGGAGGGGAAAGCCATGTATCGGGTAGTGCTGATCGATGACGAGAACATCATTGTGGAGGGCCTGCGCCGGGTGGTCCGTTGGGCGGACTACAACTGTCAGGTGGTGGGCACCGCCTGCGATGCGGAAGAGGGGACCCGTCTCATCCGGGAGCTGCACCCGGATATCCTGTTTACGGACATCCGGATGCCCGGCCGGGACGGGCTGTCCATGGTGGCGGCGCTGCGAAGCGAATACCCGGATATGCAGGTGGCCATCCTCACCGGCTACCGGGATTTTGCCTATGCCCAGGAGGCCATCCGCCTGGGGGTGACCCGTTTTCTGCTGAAGCCCTCCAAAATGGAGGAAATCAAAGAGGCGCTGACCGCGATGGTGGAGCGCCTGAACAAACAGCAGCCCATGCAGGAAGAGGAAGAGCAGAACCAGAACGCCGGCAGCTTCATCGTCAATCAGGCCCTGAGCTTCATGGAGAAGAACTACAGCCAGAAGCTGACACTTCAGGCCGTGGCGGACTGCTGCTATGTATCCCAGTGGCACCTGTCCAAGCTGCTGAACCGGTATGCGGAGAAGAGCTTCTATGATATCCTTAATGCCATTCGCATTCAGAAGGCCAAGGAGCTGCTGGCTGACCCTAAATTGAAAATCGGTGAGATCGGGGAAATGGTGGGCTATGCGGACACTGCCCATTTTGCCCGGACCTTTAAAAAGCTGGAGGGCATGAGCGCCAACGAATACCGCAACACCATCCGATGACCCAATCCCCGCCGCACCGCGGTGGGGATCCTTTTTTGTCGGGATGTTCGTAGGGAATGCATTTATGCATTCCGTCCCGGTAACGGTTTTGCATCGGTGTGTTGAATGGTAAACACCAAAAAGGAATTTCAAAACACCATTCAACGAACCGCAATAGGAATCCAACGTTGCGGAACGGATGAATCCGTTCCCTACGAACATGAGAGGGTTACAGCTGTGGAATATGGCAAAGTGAACAAGGAAAAGCAAGAAAAGGCAAGGCTGTATCGTGACTTATAACCAAGACGATGCTAGAATATAAATAAATCAGAAGCGGATGTTACGCCTCATTTCATCATTTTATCACAGAAAGGATGGGAAGAGATGGCTCGCAATGCGCTGAAAGAAGCGCCCAACCGGCTGACCTCCGGGCATCTGGCAAAGCACAAGAAAACTCTGGTGCTGCTGACCATGGTGGCTCCCGCCGCCATCTGGCTGCTGCTGCTGCGCTATCTGCCCATGGGCGGCATTGTCCTGGCGTTTAAGGACTATAAGATCAACCCCAGGAATCCCTCGTTCATCAGCAACCTGATTAACAGCAAATGGGTGGGCTTTAAGAATTTTGAATACCTCTTCAAAACGGATTCCGCCTGGATCATGTTCCGCAACACCCTGTGCTACAACATCGTTTTTATCATCCTTGGTGTTGTGATTCCCGTGGCCTTTGCCATTATGATGAACGAGTTTACCAGGAAGTATGTCAAGAAAACTTATCAGACCATGATGTTCTTCCCTTATTTTCTGTCCTGGGTGGTGGTAAGCTACTTCCTGAACGCCTTTCTGGATGCCCAATACGGCATGATCCCGGCCATGCAGGAGGCGGCGGGGAAGGAGGTCACCTCTTGGTATACCACCCCCGGCCCCTGGCCCTACCTTCTGGTGTTTGCGAACCTGTGGAAAAACGTGGGCTATTCCACGGTGCTGTACCTGGCGGCCATCACCGGCATCGATGCCAATCAGTATGAGGCCGCCGCCATCGACGGCGCTTCCAAATGGCAGCAGGTGCTCTACGTGACCCTGCCCCATCTTCGCACCATGATCTGCATTCTCTTCATTATGAATGTTGGCAAGATTTTCGCCTCGGACTTTGGCCTCTTCTATAACGTGCCCATGCAGAATGGCGCCCTGTTCTCCGTGACCCAGACCATCGATACCTATGTCTACCGGGCCTATATCGCCACGGGCAATCCGGGGCAGTCGTCGGCGGCAGGCCTGCTGCAGAATGTGCTGGGCTTTATCTGTATCCTGTCGGCCAATGCGATTGTGAAGAAAATCGATTCCGACAGCGCCATGTTCTAAAGGAGGCACAGTTATGGCCGGCAAAAAGAAAAATCTCCGCCTGAACTCCGTCAGTGCGGGAACGGAAGCGGCCTTTCATGTGATCATCGGCCTGTTTTCCGTCTGCTGCATCATCCCGTTCCTGTTCGTCATCATCATTTCTTTCTCCTCAGAGGCCTCCATCCGGGAAATCGGCTATTCCTTTTTCCCAACGGCGTGGAGCACCGATGCCTACCGCTACGCCTTCGACAAGCTGCCCCAGATCTGGCGGTCCTACTTCAACAGCATCTTCATCACGGTGGTGGGCACGCTCCTGAGCACGGCCATGTGCGCCATGTATTCCTACGCCCTGTACCGTCCGGACTTCAAATTCCGCGGCTTCTTCAATTTCCTCAGCTTCTTCACCATGATCTTCGGCGGCGGCCTGGTGCCCACCTACATCGTCAGCAAGCAGCTGCTGGGGCTCAGTGAGAATTACGCCGCGCTGATCGTGCCGCTGCTGGTCAGTCCCTTTAACATCATCGTCATGCGAACCTTTTTCAAAAGCTCCGTGCCCATGGAGCTGATCGAAGCGGCCACCATCGACGGCAGCGGGGAGTATTCCACATTGCTTCGCATCGTGGTCCCCATTGCCAAGCCGGGCATTGCAACCATTGCGCTGCTCAATGCCCTGGCCTATTGGAACGACTGGTTCAATTCCCTTTTGTACATCCGTCAGCAAAAGGTGCTGCAGCCCCTGCAGGCGCTGCTGATGGAATTGCAGAACAATGTGGACTATTTAAACCGGATGGCGGGCCAGCTGGGCACGGCGGCTATCAACGAGGCAGCCAAGCTCCCCACCCAGTCATTGCGAATGGTGCTGGTGGTGCTGATCGTGGTGCCCATCGCCTGCGCCTATCCTTTTTTCCAGCGTTACATCGTGTCCGGCCTTGCCATTGGCTCGGTAAAGGGCTGATGCACCTTTGGCTAATCCAGCGCCTGCGCTGATTGGTAAATATTTTAAAATGGAGGATGAATCATGAGAAAGTTTTTCGCACTGCTGCTGGCTCTGGCAATGGTTGGCAGCCTGGTTGGTATCACCCGGTCTGCTTCCGCAGAGGAGGCGCTGGAGCCTGTCACCCTGAAGATCTGGTTCCACGGCAGCACCGTTACCCCTGATGCCTCACAAACCGTCCTGAAAGAGGTCAATGCCTATTTGCAGGAGAAGCTGAATGTGACCCTGGAAGTCATCTGGGGCACCTGGGGCGACTTCGACACCGCCACCGTGACGGCCCTCACCGGCGGCGACGATGTGGATATGTACTTCACCTGCAACTGGTCCGCCAACGAGTACAATAAGTTTGCCCGGGACGGCTACTGGGTGAAGCTGGACGAGATGCTTCCCACCTATGCGCCCGAGCTGCTGGAGACCATTCCCCAGGGCATTTGGGACTGCGCTGTGACGAATGGCTACGACGGCATGGGCATCTACGCCGTCCCCGGCCTGAAGGACACCGCCACCCAGAACTGCTGGGATGTGAACGGCACTTTGCTTGCCGAGCTGGGCTATGATGTGGACGCCGTCTGCGCCGCGGGCCTGGACTACTACTCCGATGCATTCGAGGAAATGCTGCAGAAGGCCAAGGACGCCAAGGGCAAGGATTTCTATCCGCTGCTCATCGAGCCCGTGGTCCTGGAGAGAATGGTGACCCATTCCGCCATCATCACCGGCGATGTGGCTGCCGGCAATGTGCTGTCCTACTACTATGACGCTGAGCACCCCTCCAACGACATTGGCAGCACCATCGTGAACAAGTATGCCACCGAGGAGTTCGCTAAGTTTGCACAGCGCACCTACGAGTATGCCCAAAAGGGTTTCATCTCCCCCAGCTGCCAGTCCACCGCCACCGCCAATGACTACCGGGTGGCCTGCCAGTCCACCGGCGAATACCTGTTCGGCACCCAGTCCTACGCCTTTGGCTATGAGCTGGATGCCTCCGGAGCCCGGGGCATTGATGTCCGTATGGTTCCCGAAACCGCCGCTTACATGGACTGCACCTCCGGCCAGGGCGCCATGGTGGCCATCTCCGCTACCTCCAAGAATCCTGAGCGGGCGCTGATGTTCCTGAACCTGCTGAACACCGACTCCAAGCTGATGACCATGCTGAACTACGGCACCGAGGGCTTCACCTACACCACCAATGAAGACGGCACCATCTCCTTTACCGACGCCCGGGCCACCTACTCCCCCTGGACCAACGGCATGGGCAACGTCCGTATCCTGCCTCCCACCCAGGCTCAGGGCCTGGATTACTGGGACCGTTTCGCTGCCTACTATGATGCAGCAGAGGCCCTGCCCTATGGCGGCTTCATCTTCGACAGCTCCGAGCTGGAAACCGAGAGCGCCGCTCTGGCCAACGTCTACGCCGAGTATGCGTTCAACCTGATGTCCGGTGCGGTGAATCCGGATACCGTCCTGCCTGAGTTCCTGAGCAAGCTGGAAGCAGCCGGCATCAATGAATTCGTTGCTGCCGCCCAGGCTCAGCTGGAAGCTTACATGGGATAATTCTTCATTTCTCTTTTCTCTTCCCCCAGCAGAAATGCCCCGCACGTTCTGTGCGGGGCGTTTTCTCACATATATTGGGCGAACACCTTTTTCAGCAGGAGGCTATTGAGATACGCGGCTGAGGAAAAATAGAGGAAAATCCACAAAAAACCCATCTGGAGAAAGAGATATAAATCCAACAGGGCCAGCGCCGTGGGAAAAACATTCACCGCAGCAATCAGCAGGGAGCGGGGCAGATAGCCCAGACTGAGAAAAAGAGCATTTTTCAGCGTGCCGCGGATGCCGTTGGAAAACTGGCTCAACAGCGGAAACGCGTAGCTGTACATCAGCACCGCCAGCACCAAAAGGATGGCGGTAAGAATGCACCCATAGCGCAGCCATCCTGCCAGAGAGGATAACAGCAGCGTGTCGAAAAAGCCCGCCAGGAGAAACAGGGCAAGAATCAAGAAAACCACCGTGCCCTGCTTGAAATTCTCCCGGAAGGCGTGAGCATAGGTGCGGAAAATTCCGCTTTCCTTCTCCGTACCCATCTGAAAGCAAACGGTGTACAGCGCCGCACTGGCAGCGCCAATGGTGAAAAGGGGAAGACAGCTGATGAAAAACAACAGATTTAGGATAACCAAATCCCCAATCCGCCCCATAGCCTGCATCAATTTGGAATCCGATGAGAAGAAAGCTTGCATGAACCCGCCTCCAGATCACTTGAAATTTCGGGTCAATGAAAAAAGTTGTGTGATTTACATTTTGTTTCCAGAGGTATTCTGTAGGCAAGCAGATGGATAATGCCTCCTGCGCCCCGAGAGTATGAATACAAGGGAGTGGGGGTGTTCAGAAACCTATGACTGTTGCGTGATACTGCTTGCCTCAGGATGTCGAACACACAAACTTTTTCATTGAGCCATTTTTCTTTGCGATATAAAATACATAACTGTAATAATCTACTACTAATCTAAAATAAAGCGATTATAAGCTATCCTTTTTCCTGTGTTTGTTTTAAAGTTTTCACCTATACACTTTTTTATCTTTTCCT
>OBLI01003985.1_pt1 | contig 10873 bp, 7 predicted proteins | sample 1519701 | NCBI WGS metagenome assembly OBLI01 (sample SAMEA3663005, study PRJEB22513) | pig gut metagenome | biome: pig gut; feature: pig-associated habitat; material: faeces | place: France | collected 2012 | reverse complement strand
CAGGAGATGGAAGGACGGAAGAGGATATTGGTCATGGAATCAGGCATCCACTCCAAGCGGATGTTGCCGTTCCAGCTGTTGCTGCGGGAGAAATTCTGAGTCAAGCTGTTGCTGAACGAAGAGCTGCTACCCATGAAGTTCTCGCTGGAACGACGGCTCCAAATATCGCCATCGCTGTGATTCCAGCGAAGTGAAGTATTGAACTTGAATTTATCTTTCAGTTCGTAATTGTAGTTGGCAGCTATCATCTTGCTGGCATTCAAACCGTTAGCACCTCCGAAGCCTCTACCGGGGCCACCGCCTCCGAAACCACGGTCGCTGGTGTTATTGGCATTGGCAAAGAGCATGAATCGGTTGTTATCATTGAAATAACCTCCCATGCCACGCATATTGTAGCGGCTCTTGTTGCCCACACCCAGGTCGATATTGGAAATCAGACCCTTGTTCATACCCTTCTTGATACCGAAGTCGAGCACGGTCTGCTCCTCGCCATCATCAATACCGGTCACCTTAGAGAGATCACTCTTCTCATCGTATGCCTTGATTTTCTCGATGATGCTGGTAGGCAGGTTCTTCAGGGCAGTCTTGGTATCACCCGTCATAAACTCCTTACCGTCTACCAGAATCTTCTTTACTTCCTTACCATTAATCTTGATGGTACCGTCATCGCTCACCTCTGCACCCGGCAGACGCTTTACGAGTTCCTCTACTACAGAGCCTTCCGGTGTGCGATAGGCTGAAGAATTGTACACGAAAGTATCCTCCTTCAGGGTTACCTTCTGAGCCATGGCTGTTACCACTGCGCCTTTCAGCATGATAGCCTCAGCACCCAGCACAATCTTACCCATAGCCAGATCCTTGTTATCAGAAATTTGGATACGCTTCACAGTAGACTTGTATCCTACGCTCGAAATCTTGAGCAGATACTTGCCATTAGCCGGAGCGGTGACATGAAAGAGTCCGTTCTCATTACTGATGGCACCAGCCACATACGTGCTGTCGCTCTTAAGCAATTGAATAGTTACCTGCTCAATGGCCTCCTTGGTATCGCGGTCGGTAATCTGACCGGATATCAGTCGCTGTTGAGCAAAGGATGCTATTGCCATCAACAGCAGCAGCATCGTCAGAATCGATTTTTTCATTCTTATTTTTAATTTGTTATTATTTCCAACTATGAGTGTTTTCACACATAATCGCTATGATATTCTATTATCATTTTTTGTTACTCGATTGTTTTGACGCGTTAAATACACCAAGGTTTAATTCATTATGAGATAAAAAACGCAAATTTAGCAACTTTTTTTTTGTATTGTCTCCATTTTAGTGTATCTTTGCACAAAAATTAATACGTTAGAATGTTATGGAACAAAGAGTAATCATATCAACCCAACTGGAAAGCGAACTGGTAAGTGCACTTTCTGAGTGTGAGCACGACAAGCTTTTTGTGCTTACTGATACTACGACATTGGAACTATGCATGCCTGTATTGCAGAATTTTTACTGCATGAAGGAAGCCCATATCATCACTATTCCGGCTACCGATAGCCATAAAGACATCGAAAGTCTGATGATGGTATGGAAAGGACTGCAGGAGGGAGGAGCTTCACGCCACTCCTGTATGATTAATCTGGGCGGCGGTATGGTAACCGACCTGGGTGGCTTTGCTGCCAGCACTTTTAAGAGAGGTATCAACTTTATCAATATCCCTACTACCCTGCTGGCTATGGTAGATGCATCGGTAGGTGGAAAGACAGGCATCAACTTCGGCGGACTGAAGAACGAAGTAGGTGTGTTCAACGATTCTAAGTTCGTTATTCTCGATACAGAATTCTTAAAGACGCTCGATGCAGAAAACATCTGTTCGGGCTATGCAGAGATGCTGAAACACGGTCTGATTTCTACAGAAACAATGTGGGAAGAACTGGTCAGTTTCGACCTCGACAAGCCTGATTTGAAGCAGTTGCAGCGCATGGTAGGCGACAGCGTGAAGGTAAAGGAGCGCATTGTAGAGCAGGATCCTCACGAGCAGGGCATCCGCAAGGCGCTGAACCTGGGCCATACTTTCGGTCATGCATTCGAGAGTTGGGCATTGAAGCGCAAGCCTATCCTGCATGGTTACGCTGTGGCATTCGGTCTGATTCCAGAACTCTATCTGAGTGTTGCCAAAACCGGATTCCCTACTGAGAAGATGCGCCAGACCGTAAACTTCATCAAGGAATTCTATGGTACACTGGATATTACCTGCGATGACTATGATGAACTCATCGAGCTGATGCACCATGACAAGAAGAACCAGAATGGCATCATCAACTTCACGATGCTGGGCGGCATAGGCGATATCCGTATCAACCAGACAGCTACGACAGAAGAGATCAAGGAAGCACTTGACTTCTTCAGAGAAGGATAATTCAGCTAAGGAATCTTTCTTCAGAGAATCCCTTTAAAGAAAGATAGAGCGCTTCGGCTTTCCGGTTTCGGTAAGCGGGAGATGCTCTACATGAAGGAATTCCCTTGGAATCCAATATTTATGATCAGATAAGAGGCGGCGAACAGTCGCCTCTACTTTTTCTATCTCCTCATCTTCCGTCAGGAGGACTGCAATCTCTCCAAACTTCCCGTCTTTCTTCTTGGCTATCATGAAAGGTTTTTCAAGATAAGGCTTCAACAGAGCCTCAACCTCTTCTATCTGAATCTTGATGCCTCCGCTGCAAATCACATTGTCTTTTCTGCCTTTGATGCGAAAACGGAGTTTTTCCACCTTATTATATATATAGGATTCTATTTCCACAATATCGTTCGTTACCAGGGGCTCAGCACAGACCTGCGGAGCATCTATTACCAGACATCCTTCATCGGTCTGACTGATTCTGACACTATCGAAAGGCTGGTACCATTCGCTAGCCTCAGCACCGTTAATTCTTCTCAGGGCAATATGCGAGAGCGTTTCGGTCATTCCGTAGGTACTCCAGATGGCAACATCGCCGGGAAGAGCCTTCAGTTTCTGTTCGAGAGCCTCATCTATGGCTCCGCCACCGATAATAAGATGCCTGATGCAGCAGAGACGAGCCCGCTCTTCAGGAACCTGCAGGGTGTTATAAACCTGCATCGGGACCATCGCAGCGAAGGTAATCTCTTCATTTACATCTTTCAAAGGATGCCCACTTGGGCAAACAGAAATAAGATGGAGATGGCGCTCTATACTCCGCACCACCACCATCTTACCTGCAATATAATCGAGCGACATGCAGAGCAGGGCGCTATCACCAGGTTTCAATCCCAGGAAATCACAAGTGATGCGGGCCGAGTTGAGCATTCGCTTCTTCTCTACCATCATCGGCTTGGGCTTGCCTGTAGAACCACTTGTATGAACAAGCACCCGGTCGCAACCGTTATTCCATTCTGAAAGGAATTCTTCTAAAGTCATTTTACTACAAACAATTTGTCACCACGAATCTCCAAAGGCATCGGTATATTATCAGTAAAGAGCTGTCCGGTGCCCAAGCCTTGCGGCATCTTGACATTAGGACCATATACTTTAGCTGCATAATGAGCAATAGCATTCAGACCGATATTACTCTCAAGAGCAGAAGTAATCCAACTGCCGATACCACGCTGGTTAGCCAGTTCTATCCACTCGTTGCATCCATAGATGCCACCATGAAGTGAAGGCTTCAAGATGATATATTGTGGACGAATGGTATCGAGCAAAGCCTCTTTCATGCTTCTCACATTCACACCAATCAACTCCTCGTCCAAAGCGATAGGAAGCGGTGTTTCGCGACAGAGCTGGGCCATCTTAGGCCACTGATGCTGCTTGATAGGCTGCTCAATCGAATGAATGTCATATTTAGCCAAAGCCTCCAGCTGACTCATTGCATTCTCCGGCAAAAAGCCGCCATTGGCATCTACACGCAACTCAACCTGCTCCTTGGTATACACATCACGGATGCGCTTGATGAGATCGAGTTCCTTGAAGAATTCGATGGCACCGATCTTCAGTTTCACGCAATGGAAACCCGCCTGGAGCTTCTCCTCCAACCGTGCCAGCATCTCCTCATAGGTTCCCATCCACACCAATCCGTTAATTGTAATACCTTCTTCACCTCTTCCGAAAGGAGAATTGAAGAGATCTGTCAGGTTCTCCATTCCGGCTGGAACAGAAACTCCTTTCTGCTTCAACATTTCAGAAGAGGGAGATGCTCCTTCAGCAGGAACAATCTCCAAAAACTTCTTCGCTGCATCGAAGAACGAAGCGAAGGCTGTTTCGAGACCGAAAGTAATGCTTGGGTAAGCACGAATCATATCGTATGGAATGCGTCCCATCTGCTCCACCATCTGACAAACCTGTCGCAGGGTCATCTCATATTCCGGTTTGGCATCGCAACTGAGATCAGGGAGCGTAGCACACTCTCCCACTCCCTCTACTCCCGGCAATTCATCCGATGTGAGAGTGAGATAATAACTGTGTCTCGTGGTATATACGCCACGAGATGTGCCTGCCGGCTGCTTGAAGTGGAGCGTGCGCTCCGAGATTTCTATCTTATACATGATTTCTTAAAATTCTGAATGTTGGGGAATTATCTGAAGTTAAAGAAGTTATCACTCCCTACGGTCGTTCGGGAAGTTAAGAGACAATAGTTTTCAGGGGCAAGACGCAGGACATTTGTCCCTTAACTTCCCACTAACTTCCCTTAACTTCCCACAAACTTCCCATCAGCGAAACTTCACTTCTACTTTTTCTGTTTCAATTCATACAGATCCTTGCGGCGGTCGCGAAGATTTCTTACAGCACCGTAGGTATGAAGCTCATTCAAGAGATTCAGGTCAACATCTGATACGAGAATCATCTCGGTATTAGGTGTTGCCTCTGAACGCTTGCCATCGTTAGGGAAAGCAAAGTCGCAAGGGGTGAACACGGCGCTCTGGGCATACTGGATATCCATGTTATGAACACGAGGCAGGTTGCCCACACTACCCGCAATGGCTACATAGCACTCGTTCTCTATAGCACGCGCCTGTGCACATACTCTTACTCGGGAGTAAGCATTCTGGGTATCGGTCATGAATGGAACGAAGAGAATCTGCATGCCATCCTCAGCCATTAATCTTGACAACTCAGGGAACTCCACATCATAGCAGATTACGATACCAATCTTACCGCAATCGGTATCGAAGGTCTGGATATGGCTACCACCACTCAATCCCCAGCACTTCTGCTCATCTGGTGTAACATGAATCTTCTCGTACATATCCACGCTACCATCTCTGCGGCAGAGGAAGCCCACATTATAGAGGGAATCGTCCTTGAGATAAGGCATACTACCCGTAATGATATTGATGTTGTAACTGATGGCCAACTCGCGGAAACGGTCACGGATTTCTTCGGTATACTGCGCCATCTTTCGGATGCTCTGCGCCTCACCCAAATCATTGAAACGAGCCATCAAAGGCGCATTGAAATACTCAGGGAAGAGGATAAAATCGCTCTTGTAATCGCTCACGGAATCAACGAAGAACTCAACCTGCTCAAAGAGGTCATCCACCGAAGCGTATGGGCGCATCTGCCACTGTACCAATCCGATTCTTACGGTTGGCTTGCGGTCTACATAAGAATCCGTAGGTGGCTGATAATAGATGTTATCCCACTGCAAGAGGGTGGCGCAGTGTTCACTCTCCTCATCGCTAGGAAGATAGTTGCGGATTACGCGGCGCACGTGGAAATCATTGGAAAGCTGGAAGGTAAGAACCGGATCATAGATTTCACGGTTTCTTACATGCTCGATATACTCCTTAGGGCGCATCTTATCGGCATACTTGTGATAGTTTGGTATACGACCGCCAAACATGATAGCCTTCAAGTTGAGCTTCTCGCAGAGTTCCTTGCGATACTCATACATACGGCGAGCCAGGCGCAAACCACGATAATCAGGGTGGATAAATACCTCGATACCGTAAAGAATGTTTCCATTAGGATCGTGGGTATTGAAGGTTTCATTACCCGTAACCTGAGCATAGGTATGATCGCCCTTCACCATATTATAGTTAACGATGATAGAGAGCGCACAGCCCACAATCTTATCATCAACGATAATAACCACCTGTCCCTCAGGGAAGATAGTAATGAGTTTCTTAATCTGTTCTTTTGTCCAGAATACATCTGAGTCTGCGTAAATACGCCTAAATGACTTGGCAAGCTGATCATAATCCTCCATACGGAGGTTGCGCATGCCTACCTTTTCGATTTTTCGAGTTGGTTCCATAACAACTGTATTTTTATTATTATCTAAATCCGGGTGCAAAGATACAGCAAATTATAGATACGACAAAGAGTTTTCGCAAATAATTGACATTTACGAAAACTCTTTTCATGTATTTCAAACAAAGAGCGCGTTTACGCTTAAAATCAGATGCTAATATTTGGCATTTTCCTGTGGAATCGCTTTATCATGATCATCCAGATAAAACAACTTCACAGGATGATACTTCTCACTTGCCACAGAATATTCATCCTGGCGATAACGGGTCAGGATGCCTCCTATCCCCAACATCGTATGAAAAGCCGAAAGACTCGTCTGTACCTGTTGGGTACGATGACCAGACAAAGTTTTCAGTATTCCCGGATATTGTTTTCCATAACCATCTGATGTCCAGATGATGAAAGGAACATGCAGCTCATAATCAGATGCCTTCGGGGCGGCGTGCAGAAAGAGGCGACGATCATCATCAAAGATATTCTCTCCATGGTCGCTGGTATAGAGCATCGCCGATGTAGGTTGGCTATATACCCCATCCGTCTTTGCCTGAGTCTTCTCCCATTTCTGCAGACGTTCTACGATACCATGCAGGATATAATCGGTATACCGGATGGTATTATCGTATGCATTCAGCAGGTCACGCCGGTTCTCCGGCTTCGCTTCGCTCTTACTGTCAGGTTTAAAGAAGGCGAAATTACGGGGATAGCGCTCCTGGTAATTAAAGTGAGAACCATAAGTATGAAGTACCACGAAGAGTTTCCGATAACGGTATTGCTTGGATGAAGAAGCATCTGCCGCAGGCAATATCCCATCCAACTTCTGAAACAAATCACTATCATAATGATTATCTTTTGCAGAAGCACCTTCCTTCAGGAAGTAATGTTCATCAGCCTGTTCGCCAAGGAAATCAATAAAAGAATGATTAGGCAGCTGATTGCTGATAAATACGGTATGAAATCCCGCCTCCCTGAAAGCAGCCAGGATACCTTTCTCATGAAAGAGACGTTCGAAATCCTCTGCTGATGCAGCCGACAGGAGCATAGGAACACTCTTATGCGTAGTATTACTCTGGGTTGTAGCATCGGGAAAAGCTATGATTCCAGGAGTCTTGGAAAGCAAAGGATTGGTATCGCGCGGATAGCCATAGAGACTGAAATTGTGGGCTCTCGCCGTCTCTCCCACCACCATCACATACACCTCGGGAGCCTCTGCATCGTGCTCGCTCCTGGCATCAAACCTGAAATTTCTGCTTGCCTCCCTGTAATTCTCTGAAGCCGCATAACGCTCGAAAGCAAGATAGAGATTATAGCAAACGTTAACAGGATAAAGCTGGTTGCGCAAGCGATAATCATCTACAGCCACATAGCAAGCCAGCAGACAGAATAAACCGACAGCAGCTATCTCCAAAGCCCAACGACGCACTCGATGCTGGAGTTGAACCACTATCATCCCTTTCTTGCTGATATTGACAATAGCCAGAACCAGCAAAGGAAGATAAACCACAAAAACACCCACCACAGCAGGCAACAGATTACCAAGCAGTTCCTTCACCTCGCCAGGATTGGTAGTTACAAGATTCAGAAACATATCTACCGCTATCACTCCCGTCCCGAAGAGATAAAGCAATACCAGTTGGAAGGCAGCGAAAAAAACAAAAAGAAAAGCCCACCAGATCATCTTACCCGGGCATCTGGTTAACGAAAAGAACCACATGTAGAGTGCCAAAGGCAGCAACACATTGGCACCACAAGCCCAAGGAGCCAGACATTCGGTATAGCACAGAGCTATATTAGGCAACAACAATGCTACCACAGCATACCCGTAAAGGAATGCGCCCGATGACACCTTATTATATATATCCTTATATATATCCGTAAAACTGTTCATTCTACTTTTTCATTAACACTTTAAAGAGCATTATCAAACTACATAAAGAGCATTATTACTAAAACGCTTCATTGATATTGAAGAGAAAACCAGACTGCCCCGACTTACCGAATCCATAATCCAGACGTACATTCACATTCTTCTTAAATTCCCAGCGATAACCTACACCGGCATTCGGCAAAATCTGTTTAGAGCGCAATGCCGAGAATTTCGGGAAGATGGTTCCTGCTCCAACCCACACTACGATGCCATTACGCTTCCATACATGTTGGCGCAACTCAACCGTAGCTTCCAGAGAATGTTTATCGCGATAACGGCCTTCATAATAGCCACGCATGGAATGAGTACCACCCAATTCAGCCATCATTCCCCACGAAGGATTACCAAAGTTGAGGTTAGCCCTAATGTCTTCGGCAAGAACCGTACCCTTACCCAGTCGCTGATAGGCATCAAAACGAAATGCCGTCGTACTGAATGCATAATCATTTCCCATAAATCCAGGTCTGAACATCTGATTGATATTCAGAAAGATACCACGATGTGGATTCGTAAGATTATCTCTGTTATCATATACCAGAGAAACGCCAGCTCCTACATTCCAAGTATGCTGATCCATGCCTTGCAGTAATTCCGGACGCTCAATATGTTTACCTATTACATAGTCATAACTCGCCATCGGTCCGATATAGAAATTATCTGCTACACGAAACAGGAAGCTAACTTCAGCCTGAGCCTGCCAACGCTTCATGTCACTCTTATTGGCATCGTTATCGCCCATCTCATAGCCTATTCCCCAAAAATCAGAGGGAAAAGAATAGAAATAAAGGTGATAATCGATGCGATATCTTCCTTTAGGAGCAATATGGTTACCACGGACACCCAACATATAGAAACCTACAGAACTGACATCACCATAAAGCGAGACATTAGAAGGAGGAAGAATACTGTCATTCGGATCAGTACGGTATAGTCCTGCTGCCACCAATCCCAATCCAAACTTGGTATTAGAAGCATAATGAGGGCCACCTATCACACTAAAATCGAAACGCTTATGCTTCTTGTTTTTGTTGGAATCATTAAAGTAGTCAAGAATCCGGTTCACCCATGATTTCCCGGCATGTAAAGCCATCGTATCCACCTTCTCTGCAGATGAGATACTATCGGTTACAGAAGGCTCAGAGGCATAGCTGCCCAATGCCAACATCATAATAAGTATTGTCAGAATATGCTTCATTCTGTTGATTTTATTATTTTAATACACTAATGCTACATTATCAATCCACAAGGTATTGCCTGGAGTTCCGATATAGGCTCCACCATCGGATGAGGAGAACTGAAGAATCAGATGAGTAGGTGTTTCGTTAGCACTCGCCCATCCTACTTCTTTTACCGGCACACTCTTACCCTTGCTGTTACGGGCATAGTCAGTGGATCGCAGTCCCATAGTAGCAGCCTGATAACCTGCCATGTGGCGGATATCGCCATAATGGATTGTATAGGTAGCATCTTCCACCCATCTATCGGTACTCTTTCCGAATCTGACTACCATCGTACCCACACGTTTAGCTGTTATATTTCCCTTAGCATCTTCATGCCGTTTCTGCAGATAGAGCACAGCTATAGCATGATCTCGACCTGCAACCGTAGAGGCTCCGCTAAATCCATTCTGCTTGATACGATTGGCTGCATTAGGAAAAGAAGTCTTATAATCAAAGCGCAAAGCCTTAGGACGTGCGGTGAATGGTATACCCCAGTTGATGGCTTTAGGGCCATCCTTGGTACTTGTTATCGGTTCACGAACATTACCCAGAAAGAGAGAACCGGCAGCCAAGACCTTGATATTGATGAGTCCCAGCACTTTTACTTTCTCAATATGGGTTACCAGTTTGGCACAATATCCACTACCATGTTTATCACGAAACACAGAGTTATTCGTCTTATAGATGCCCGATACATGTGCCAGGACATTAGAGGACCCCCAAGGCGAACCACCCTTATTGGTATAAGGAATATTACCATTGATAGTCATATTAGGTCCAACGGCATAAACTGTTTTCTGATTTCCTCCGATAATGCCTGATTCTTTGATATTCCTAATTACCCAGTGGTCCATATTACCATATTTAAAAGGAACCACCTTTTCCTGTCCCTTAACGGGAAGGCACGACAAGGTAGCAACCGCCATAACGATGCCTGATATTATTATTTTCTTCATATCTGTTTCTTTTATATATCATTAAGGCTGCAAAGATAGAAAAATATTTTCTAGTTTTCAGTTTTCTTCGACATAAAGCATAAAAAATTAAGAAATAATAATATATTTACAGCATTTTAATTGCCATAAAACAAAAAAGTCCTGCATTTGCTGTTATAAACAAATACAGGACTCCTGATTCAATATACAAAACAGAATCTCTTGCACCGGTTACAATAGAGACATACACCGGTTACAATAGAAACATGTTCCGATTACTCCAAAAGCTATTATCGGTTTGAATACATATTATCGTAATACTTCTGGTAATCACCCGATGTTACGTTATCCATCCATTCCTGGTTCTCGAGATACCATTTCACGGTTTCCTCGATACCCTCCTCAAACTGGAGAGATGGCTCCCAACCCAATTCCTTCTGCAACTTTCTAGAGTCGATGGCGTAACGCATATCGTGACCCTTTCTGTCGGTTACATAAGTGATGAGATCCATATCCTCGCCTTCCTTTCTGCCGAGCA
>OBLI01003984.1_pt1 | contig 10874 bp, 7 predicted proteins | sample 1519701 | NCBI WGS metagenome assembly OBLI01 (sample SAMEA3663005, study PRJEB22513) | pig gut metagenome | biome: pig gut; feature: pig-associated habitat; material: faeces | place: France | collected 2012 | reverse complement strand
GTGGACAGCATCGTGGAGCTGGGCAAAAAGCTGAATGTACCGACACCGTACTATGAGAAAATCAGTCAGTGGGGCAAGGAAAATAACATAAAATAATTTATAATATAGCCAAAATATGACAAAAATTGTGAGTATTCCATCGCATTGTTACGAAATGGTTCACATAGATTGTTTTTTTGGGTACGGCCTCTGTGACAGAATTGCATATGTTATGTGCGTGGCACGAAAATTCGGAAGAAAGAAATTGTCTGCTAGAAGAAGTGTTTCTTTATTCACTGAAGTTGTATAAACTTTGTTGGTCTATTGATAAATATATGGTGCGTGAACATATAGGGGATTGAATGCTTCTTGAATATGATTGATATTGTGCATAGCATGACAAAAATACTGTCATATACAGATAAAGTGTTTTATGGATATAGTACTATGAATGCACAGTAGTGTAGATATAAATTAAGGATGTTGGGAAACAAGAAAACATTTTTCGTAAGTTTAGCTGCTTGCGTTCAAATTGCCATAATTTCGCTATAATCATGGAGTTTTGGTAGCTATGGAATGAAAGTTCTATAGTATAACGGTTGTAAAATGTTACATTTTTGGGAGGTTAAGCAACATGAATAAACTGAAAATCCTGTGTGTTGCGGCTATGTTTTTATATTCTGCTGTCGCCTATGCTGCTCAGCAGACCATTGAGGCTGACGGAGAATATATGATGTCGACTGCCGATACGCTTGATAGTGCTAAAGAGCAGGCTATGAAGGAGGCTATGCGGAGTGCAGTTGAAAAGGCTGGTGTTTATGTCGAAAGCTATAGTAAAGTAAAAGATATGGCACTAACGGAAGACCAAATACGAGTTGTGGCGGGAAACATAATCAAGATTAAGAACAAGAATTTTACAACAGTAGCAAGTGGTAATACATTTTTGATTAATTGTGCCATAAACGCCGTCATTGATACTGATAGTATTGATTTGCAGCGTGTCATGGAGATGAAGAAAACGCAGGAGGAAAATGTACGCTTAACGAAAACTGTATCCAACTTACAACGGGAAGGCGATATTCTGCGCCAGCAATATCAGCAAGCCCAATCAGAAGGAGAAAAACTGAAAATAAAAAACGAGTTGCTCACTAACGAGATGGAATTGGGAAATCTCTATAAGTGGGATTACCAAGGTTTGAATATTTTACAGGAAGTTAATGTCGCTACTGCTGAGTTTAGCAATTTTGGCAAGATGTATCCGGGAATGTCGGTAAGTGAATTTTCATCGCAGATAGAAAGGCAGCTTTATGCCGACGGTTGGCAGGGGCAGACTTTTGTCAATGGGGCAAAGCATTTTACTAAGAGAATAGACAACGATTTTATTGAAGGCATACAATATAATCCTATGGACAACAGCAACGCTGTATTCTTCTACACACCAAGTAAATTGGCTGCAGATAAGCTTTTTAAAATTGCATTCACCAATCTATATGGGCTTACCGGAGCCCCACAGCGTTTGGACTTAGGTGAAACGGAGAGTGCGACATGGATAAAGGAAACGCAACCCGGCAAGCAATATACCGCGCAAATTTATAAATTTTATGATGGATAAAATTACTGTATTAGGATATCTAAGTGGTTATATAACAAACATGCTGTAAAGCACTCTCAGTTTAAGGAGGCAGAGATACTGAGTCAAATGTCGCCGCTCAAAGGTGACTGGTATGATGAACAAGGCAATAAGGTTCTTTCCATTACGGAAGGCTATATAAATGGTTGCAAAGTCATCGGTGGATTTGATTTTGCTGGTGGACGAGGACAATATGGCGTTTATCGTATAATGGAAGATAGGGGACTTCTAGATATTACCATAGAAAAAATGAGTCCTAAAATGATAAAAGTAGATAACAGCACTATCCTAAAGAGTACCGCTACGGAATCCTATTATGAATCCGTTAATGGAATCCATCTTGGTATGGCATCCTCAAATGTTACGGCACGTCTTGGTCAACCGGATAACATTGTGACCAATGCCGTGCGGTTGACATGGGTGTATACTTCCTTGGGCTTGAGTATGCAATATGAAAATGACAGGGTCGTTCAAATAGCAATGCAAAACAATGGTAAGTGGTTTCTTGATAAATCTAAGCTGAATTATCGTAATTCCATCTCCGAATATTGCACAGCCTATAATCTCAGCCATACTCCCAAGCCACTAACTCCATCAGAGCGAAAGCAAGGATATATAGGAGGGGCTTACGAAATTGCTAAGGGTGAATATCTATGGTTCGACTATTATCCTGAGGTACTTATTTTATCAATTTTTTGGAACTGATGGTATCTTACAAAAGGGTGCATATCTGTCCAGCGCTAGCTTTTTACATTTAGACGAATTGTGTCAAATATGGTAACTTGATATTTCCGACCTCAAATTTTGATAACGTATAATTAGTTGATACAGTCTCATATAATTGGGTGTAGTTGATTATTCTGTTGTATCTGTTCAGACAACAAGAGGGACAGGTGCGGCATGTATCCAAAGAAAACCTTGAGTGCAGCCTCGCTTCTTAGCGAGTGCGAGCGTAAGCGACGCAGGAGCTTAGAAGCGCGAGGCTGTGCTAAGAGCGAGAGCGAGTTTTCTATGGGTACTGCCGCAACCTGTCCCTTTTAAATGTCTGAACAGAGTCCACGAAATATCAAACAAACTAAGTCAGTATATGCACGAAGTAACGATCAAGCACTACGACAAACTGAAATTTTTACCTGCAATGCTGCACGAAATGCTCAATCCTGGCAATCGCCTCGGAAATCTTGGCTACAGAGGTAGCATAGGAGCAGCGCACATATCCTTCGCCGCATTCGCCGAAGGCATTGCCCGGCACCAGTGCCACATGCTCCTTCATGAGAAGCTTTTCCGCAAATTCCTCAGAGGTTAGCCCGGTGGAGGTGATGTCAGGGAAGATATAGAAAGCTCCCTTTGGCTCGAAGCACTTCAGTCCTGCGTTGGTCAGCCCGTCATAAATCAGGCGGCGGCGCTTGTCGTACTCGGAAACCATCTTCTTCATGTACTTTTCACCGTTGCGCAATGCCTCTACAGCTGCAATCTGGGCGGTAATCGGTGCGCACAGCATGGTGTACTGATGGATTTTCGTCATGGCAGCAATAATGTCCGGGTTGGACAGGGCATAGCCGATGCGCCAGCCTGTCATGGCATAGGCCTTGGAAAAGCCGTTCAGCAGGATGGTGCGGTCCTTCATCTCCGGCAGCCCGGCAAAGCAGATATGCCGCTCGCCGCCGTAGGTCAGGTCACCGTAGATTTCATCGGAAATCACAATCAGGTCATGCTTTACGGCAAAGCGGGAAATGGCAATCAGCTGCTCTCTGGAAAGAACGGCTCCTGTAGGATTGTTTGGGTAGCCGATGAGCAGTGCCTTGGTCTTGTCAGTGACATGTGCCTCTAAATCCTCCGGCGTGATGCTGAAATTGTTCTCGATTTTTGCCGGTACAGGCACAGGCACGCCGCCAGCCAGGGCTGCACATGCCTTGTAGGACACATAGCACGGCTCAGGAATGAGGATTTCATCCCCTGGTGCCAGGATGGTACGCATGGCAATGTCCAAAGCTTCGCTGACACCTACGGTCACCAGCACATCGGTCTTTGGCTCATAGTCAATATTGAAGTTACGCTTCTGCAGGGCACAGATTTCCTCACGGAGCTCCAGCAGTCCTCTGTTGGCAGTATAGGAGGTGTAGCCCTGTTCCAAGCCGTAGACACAGCTTTCCCGGATGGCCCATGGCGTAATAAAGTCAGGCTCGCCCACGCCCAGGGAAATAACATCCTCCATCTCCGCAGCTATGTCAAAGAAGCGGCGGATGCCGGATGGGGGAATGGCGTGCACAACGGGAGAAATCCTCTTATTCCAGTCGATATTTTCTGTCATGGAGTCATCACCAGCCTTCTATCCTGTTCTTTGTCCTCAATGATAATGCCGTCCTTCTTGTACGGCTTCAGCATGAAATGGCTTCTGGTCTGGGTTACGCCCTCGATGGTGGAGAGGCGGGTTGCCACGAAATTGGCTACCTCCTGCAGGGATTTGCCCTCAATGATAACCAGCAGGTCGAAGCTGCCGGACATGAGGTATACGGTGCGAACCTCGTCAAAGCGATAAATGCGTTCCGCGATGGCATCAAAGCCGGTTTCCCTCTGCGGCGTCAGGTTTACCTCGATAATGGAGGTCACGGTGTTGTCACCGGTCTTTTCCCAGTTAATCAGGGTGTTGTAGCTGAGAATTACCTTGTCGCGCTCCAGCTGTGCCATCTGCTGCTCCACCTCGTATTCGCTGCGGTGCAGCATTGCCGCCAGCTCCCCTGCTGGACGGCGGGCATCATGTTCCAAAAGCTCTAATAATTCGCGCATATTCATCGCTCCTTTTTTACATAGTAATAATTTTTATATCACATACTGAGAAATTTTGCAATGAAAAAGCAAAAGTATAATTCATTTGACTGAAAATTGATGAAATTTTATGTGTGCCAAAGAAAATACTGAAAAAATATTGGTGAGAATTTTCCTGCAACATTACATTGCATAAAGTTTGATTTTTGTATAAAATAGTCTTGGTATATTTTTTTGTAATAAAAGCTTACATGATGGCAGCTAGTGCCAGTGAGTGTAATGAAAGTTTTGGCGGACTGTTTTTTAAAGGAGTCGATAAGCTTGATTATAGGAAATATAAGCGAGGCGGCTTCCGGTTTCAGCAAGTATCCGGAGGCAGTCAGGGAGGCCCTGCAATACCTGTGCCAGCAGGATTTTAAGAACATGGCAGATGGCAGGTACCCTATTCATGGGGAGGACAGCTTTGCGATTTTGCAGCGCTACAATACCCGCGTGCCGGAAAGCGGCAAGCCTGAGGCTCACCGCCAGTATGTGGATATCCAGTATATAGTGGAGGGCAGGGAGGAGCTGGGCTGGTGCCCTATGAGCCCGGAGCTGAAGGTCTGCGAGCCCTATGACGGCGAGAAGGACATCGTCTTTTTTGACAAGCTGATACCTATTAGCGGCATCACATTGGAGGCGGGGAATTTTGCAGTGCTTTATCCGACGGATGTACATCGTCCCTGCGGCTCGCTGGGGGATAGCTCCGTGCCTGTTACCAAGGTTGTAGTGAAGATTGCTGTGGATAGCATCAAGTAGCAGTATGCTTTTGGTCTGTGAAGTTCAGGCTTTGAGTGATTTGGTATCTTTGCCAGCTGGCTTGATTTTAGAGGCCATACATTCGGTATTAATTGTTAACTATTAACTATTACTGTATAGCTGATTTTAGATAACCTTATTTTTCAATATAAATAATGGAGGCAAATCAATGAGTGTAAGAAGAATTTTTGTAGAAAAGCGACAGGGCTTTTTCGACATTCCTGCCCAGCAGCTGTGCGATGACCTGGTGGAGAGCTTCCGCCTGACCGGTCTGAAGGCAGTCCGCCTGTTCAACCGCTATGATATTGAAGGGCTGAGTGACGAGGAATATGCTCAGGTAAAGGCCGTGGTTTTCTCTGAGCCGCCTGTAGACGTTATCTACGAGGAGGAGCTGCCGAGCTTCCCTAATTCTACTATGTTTGCTGTGGAGTACCTGCCGGGCCAGTACGACCAGACTGCTGACTCCGCTGCCCAGTGCGTGCAGCTGGTTACCCAGAAGGAGCGTCCTGAGATTGCTACCGCCCGTGTAGTGGTGCTGGTGGGCGATGTGGATGCCGAGGCTGTGCAGAAGATTAAGGATTATTATATCAATGCCGTGGAGAGCCGGGAGGCATCCATGGAAAAGCCTGATACCCTGGATATGAAGTTCGAGGCACCTGCTGATGTAGAGGTGCTGGAGGGCTTTAACGAGATGGATGAGGCGGCTTTGCAGCAGTTTATGGACAGCCGCGGCTTTGCCATGAGCTTTGAGGATTTGAAGTTCTGCCAGCAGTATTTCCGGGATACTGAGAAGCGTCAGCCTACCATTACTGAAATCCGGGTTATTGATACCTACTGGTCTGACCATTGCCGTCATACCACCTTTACTACGGCCATTGATCTGGTGGATATTGAGAAGGGGTATTACAGCAAGCCGATTGAGGATGCCTACAAGCAGTACCTGGCTGACCGCAAGGATTTGTATGCAGGTCAGGAAAGGGATGTTACCCTGATGGACCTGGCTGTTATCGGCATGAAGGCTCTCAGGAAGCAGGGCAAGCTGGAGGACTTGGACAAGTCTGACGAGATTAATGCCTGCAGCATTGTGGTCAATGCCGATATTGACGGCAAAAACGAGGACTGGCTGGTTATGTTCAAGAACGAAACCCATAACCATCCTACTGAGATTGAGCCTTTCGGCGGCGCTGCTACCTGCTTGGGCGGTGCCATCCGCGACCCATTGTCCGGCCGTTCCTATGTTTATCAGGCCATGCGCGTGACTGGTGCCGCTGACCCGAGGCGTCCTGTCAGCGAGACATTGAAGGGCAAGCTGCCTCAGAAGAAGATTACCCTGGGGGCAGCAGCAGGTTACAGCTCCTACGGCAATCAGATCGGACTGGCTACCGGACAGGTTGCCGAGGTATATCATGAGGGCTTTTTGGCCAAGCGCATGGAAATAGGTGCCGTAATTGCAGCAGCTCCGAAGGTGAACGTGGTCCGCGAGGTTCCGTCTCCGGATGATGTTATCGTGCTGGTAGGTGGCCGTACTGGCCGTGATGGCTGCGGCGGTGCTACCGGCTCTTCCAAGGAGCATACACTGGAATCCCTGACTGCCTGCGGTGCCGAAGTGCAGAAGGGCAATCCGCCTACGGAGAGAAAGATTCAGCGCCTGTTCAGGAATCCTGAAATCAGCCGCATGATCAAGCGGTGCAACGACTTTGGTGCAGGCGGCGTGTCCGTTGCCATCGGCGAGCTGACTGACGGACTGGTGATTGACCTGGATGCCGTCAAGAAGAAGTACGAGGGCCTGGATGGCACCGAGCTGGCTATTTCCGAGTCCCAGGAGCGCATGGCTGTAGTTATTACCCGTGATAACGTGGAGAAGTTCGTGGCTGCTGCTGACGAGGAAAACCTTGAGGCTACGGTAGTGGCTGTGGTTACTGATAACCGCCGCCTGGTGATGAACTGGCGGGAGAATACCATTGTCAACCTGAGCCGTGATTTCCTTGATACCAACGGTGTAAGGCAGCATATCAGCCTGGTGGTGGAGACACCGGATAAGGACAATTGCTACCTGAATCAGATTCCGGGCAAGGTGGCTGCGCTGGCTCCTGATTTGGAAAAGGCATGGCTGGAAAACCTGAAGGATTTGAATGTATGCAGCCAGAAGGGGCTGGCAGAGCGTTTTGACTCGTCCATCGGCGGCAACAGCGTGCTGATGCCGTTTGGCGGCAAGAACCAGCTTACCCCGACGGAGGGCATGGTAGCAAAGCTGCCTGTGCTGGGGGCTGAGACTACTACGGCTACTGCCATGACCTACGGCTATAATCCGTATCTGATGGAGTGGAGCCCGTTCCATGGCGCTATGTATGCGGTAATTGAGTCTGTTGCAAAGATGGTGGCTCTGGGCGGCCGTGCCGACAAGGTGCGCCTGACCTTCCAGGAGTATTTTGAGAGCCTGGGCAGTGACAGCAAAAAGTGGGGCAAGCCGTTTGCCGCCCTGCTGGGTGCCCTGTGGGCACAGCATCAGCTGGAGATTCCTGCCATCGGCGGCAAGGATTCCATGTCCGGCACTTTTATGGATTTGACTGTACCGCCTACCCTGGCTTCCTTTGCAGTGGATGTGATGAAGGCAGATAATGCCCTGTCCCCTGAGTTCAAGTTCACCGGCAGCAAGGTCTATTATGTGCCTATGGCCAAGGATGAGCTGGCTATGCCTGACTTTGGCAAGCTCCGGGCAACCTATGAGAAGGTCAGCAATTTTATTGCCGCCAAGAAGGTGTTTGCTGCTTCCAGCGTCCGCATAGGCGGTATGGCGGCTGCCATTACCAAGATGTGCCTGGGCAACGGCATCGGCTTCAAGTTTGCCGGGAAGCCTGATATGCAGGCACTCTTTAAGGCGGACTACGGCGCCCTCATCCTTGAGGTGGCTGCTGATTCCGATATTGAGAAGGCACTGGTTGGCACCGGCTGCTATGAGCTGGGTGTGACTACCCAGAACAGCAGCATTGTTATCGGTGATGCGGTGGTTTCCTTCAATGATGCCAAGAAGGCATATACTTCGCCTTTGGAGAAGATTTTCCCGACCAGTGTCAAGACCTCAGACAAGGGTGCCAGCGAGTATCTCTACACCGGCGGCAACAGGGTGAAGCCACAGGTTGGCTTTGCCAAGCCGAAGATTTTCATTCCTGTCTTCCCGGGAACCAACTGCGAGTATGATACGGCAAGGGCGTTCCGCCGTGCCGGTGGCGATCCGCAGACTTTGGTTATCCGCAACCTGACTCCGCAGGCTGTTGAGGAGTCCGTGGAGGCTATTGTCAAGGGCATTGAGGCTTCTCAGATCATCATGCTGCCGGGCGGTTTCAGCGGCGGTGACGAGCCGGACGGCTCCGGCAAGTTTATTGCTGCTATCTTCAGGAATCCTCGCATCAAGGAAGCTGTCCACAAGCTGCTGCAGCAGCGTGATGGCCTGATGCTTGGTATCTGCAACGGCTTCCAGGCACTGATCAAGCTGGGACTGGTTCCTTATGGCGAAATCCGCGATTTGGATGCAGCTTCTCCTACCCTGACTCACAACCAGATTGGCCGTCATGCTTCCTGCATGGTGCGCACCAAGGTTGTGTCCAACCTGTCTCCTTGGTTCAACAACGTGAAGCCGGGTGAGATTTTCACCATTCCTATTTCCCACGGTGAGGGCCGCTTCTTTGCGGACAAGGAGGTTGTGGCGAAGCTGCGCATTAATGGCCAGATTGCCACTCAGTATGTGAACGAGGCAGGTGCTCCTACCTTGGATATGCCTTTCAACCCGAATGGCTCCGTCAATGCCATTGAGGGTATTACCAGCCCTGATGGCCGCGTGCTGGGCAAGATGGGGCACTCCGAGCGTATCGGTGCGTCCGTTGCCGTGAATGTGCCGGGCAATCAGGACCAGAAGATTTTCGAGGCAGGTATCGCTTATTACAAGCTGTAAGCTGGTGTGCGGAACTTTTGGCGCAGATGGTGAATAACGTGTTGATGCAGCGTTGCATGTTGCTGGCTGCGGCGTGTTTTTGCCATTAATGGTAAAGGTTTTATATGAAGTGCAGGCTTTGCCTGATGCGATGGTCAGCATCAGGGCAGGGCCTGTGCTTTTTTTATTGCCAAAATGCCTATTCTCGCATATAATGATATGTATTATTTTTTATAGGAGGAATAACATTGGATAATATCTTGGTAATTGGCGCATTTGTCATTTATCTGGCACTGATGATGGCAATCGGCATTTATTACTACCGCAAGACAAACAGCATGGATGATTATATCATCGGCAACCGCAAGCTGGGAGCCTGGGTTACGGCCATGAGTGCCGAGGCCTCGGACATGAGCGGCTGGATGATGATGGGTGTGCCGGGAGCAGCATACCTGGCAGGTTTCAGCTCGGCATGGATTGCGGTGGGCCTGGGCCTTGGCACCTGGGCAAACTGGCACTTTGTGGCAAAGAGGCTGCGCCGCTATACGGAGATGGCAAATAACTCCCTGACGCTGCCGGACTTTTTCCAGAACCGCTACAATGACCACAGCAATCTGCTGCGGATTATTCCGGCAATCTTTATTGTTATTTTCTTTGTCATCTATACAGGCTCCGGCTTCGTCAGCGGCGGCAAGCTGTTCAGCACCCTGTTCGGGCTGGATTATACCACGGCCGTGCTGATTGGTGCCTTCGTGGTGGTGTTCTACACACTGACCGGCGGCTTTATGGCCGTGTGCTGGACTGATTTCATTCAGGGCATCATGATGTTCTTTGCCATCGTGATGGTGCCTGCCTTTGCCATGTACATGCTGGGGGGCGTGCAGACTACCATCACTGCCATTGACATTGTGAATCCGACCTTTTTCAATCCCTTCATGAACCCGGATGGCAGCACTATTTCCTTTATTGCCTTTATTTCCCTTATGGGCTGGGGCCTGGGCTATTTCGGTCAGCCTCATATCCTTGTGCGCTTCATGGCTATCAGCTCCACCAGCGAGCTGAAGCGTTCCAAGCGCATTGCCGTGGGCTGGTATATCATTGCCATGATTGCCGCTGTTTTTGTGGGCATGGTGGGCAAGGTATATCTGACGGAGCCGCTGTCCGGCCCTGCTGTGGAGACTGTGCTGCTGGTGATGACCAAGCAGCTCTTTAATCCGTTTATGGGCGGACTGATTATGTCTGCGGTGCTGGCAGCTATCATGAGCACTGCTTCATCCCAGCTGCTGGTGTCCGCTTCCGCTTTTTCTCAGGATTTCTATCGTGCCGTGGTCAGGAAGGATGCTTCTCACACAGAGCTGGTCTGGGTAAGCCGTGCGGCCGTGCTGGTGATTTCCGCTATGGCTATTTCCATTGCTATGAACCCTGACAGCTTTATCCTTGAGATGGTGGCATATGCCTGGGCGGGCTTTGCGGCAACCTTCGGCCCGGCTGTGCTCATGTCCCTGTTCTGGCGCCGCACCACCAGGAACGGCGTGCTGGCAGGCATCGTGGTAGGCGGTATTACCGTCCTTGTCTGGAAGCAGCTGGCACTTTTTGGCCTGTATGAAATCATCCCGGGCTTTGCTTTGGGACTTTTGGCGATTTACGTTGTCAGCAAGCTGGATAAAGAACCTGCAAAAGAAATTACAGATTTGTTTGACGCTGTAGACCGTTCTAATATATAATCCCATCTTTGACAGTTGTTAAGCTAAAAAAGGTCTTACAAGCCAGTAT